>JYMV01008883.1_pt1 | contig 37647 bp, 45 predicted proteins | sample 338911 | NCBI WGS metagenome assembly JYMV01 (sample SAMN03354496, study PRJNA234377) | hydrothermal vent metagenome | biome: Deep sea; feature: Hydrothermal plumes at the Eastern Lau Spreading Center, Western Pacific Ocean; material: Seawater | place: Tonga | collected 2009 | depth 2000 m m | reverse complement strand
GGTAAAATGGTACGGCAAAGCTGCTGATCAAGGGCTTGATCTTGCGCAGTTTAACTTAGGCAATACGTATGGAGCGGGTCAGGGTGTGCCCAAAGATACGACGAAAGCTGCCGAGTGGTTCTTCAAGGCTGGCGAGCAAGGCCACATGGAGGCCCAGTTCAATCTCGCAAGCCTGTTCGCGATTGGGGAAGGTGTGCCGCAGGATTTTGCTGTCGCGGCAACATGGTTTCAAAAAGCAGGCGAGCAAGGCCATATGGAAGCGCAATTTTTCCTGGGAGCAATGCACGCTGAAGGCCGGGGTATGCCACAAAATCTTGAAGAAGCCATGATTTGGTACCGTAAAGCTGCGGATCAGGGCCATCGTGAGGCACAGCAATTCGTCAGTACGTTTGACAGCCTGCTGAATAGACCATAGTTTCACGCCAGTACTGCTCAACATCATGCCGAACCAAAAACGACGAAAAGATATCCGCAACGTGGCGATTATCGCCCATGTCGATCACGGCAAGACAACGTTGGTGGACGCGTTGCTTCGGCAAACTGGTGCGCACGTGTTCAAGGAGGGTGAGGCCGTCATCATGGATTCGAACCCTCTCGAGAAAGAACGAGGTATTACGATTTTTTCCAAGAACGCCTCGCTTCAATATCGGAATATTCGCATTAATTTGGTGGATACCCCTGGCCACGCGGATTTTGGAAGCGAGGTCGAGCGCATCCTGCGCCTGGTCGATGGCGTACTGCTCCTCGTTGACGCCTTCGAAGGGCCGATGCCCCAAACGAAGTTTGTCCTGAAAAAATCACTTGACCTTCACCTGAAGCCAATTGTCGTGATCAACAAGATCGACCGTCCGAATTCGCGTCCGCATGAAATTGTCGACCAAACCTTTGATTTGTTTGGCGAATTGAATGCAACAGACGAACAACTCGATTTTCCAATCGTGTTTGCCTCGGGAAAGGAAGGCCGGGCGACCTTGGATCTGGATGATGAAGCTGTCGATATGAAGCCGCTGATGGATACGATTATTCATCGTGTGTTGCCACCGGTGGCCGATCCTGAGCAACCTTTCCAAATGCTTGTCACTATCTTGGATTACGACTCCTATATTGGACGAATTGCGGTGGGACGGATCGTTCATGGAGAGGTTCGTGTGGCTGATCCGGTGACATTGGTGAAGCGGGGCGGTGAGGTTGTGCGCGCCAAGGTGACGAAAATATTAGCGTATCAGGGGTTGGCTCGTGTGGAGTGTGATCATGCGCAGGCGGGAGATATTATTTCGCTTGCCGGCATTTCGGATGTGCGAGTGGGTGAAACCATTACCTCCCCTGAGCACCCCGTAGCTTTGCCGACGGTCAATATCGATGAACCAACCATTTCGATGAACTTCTCGCATAACACCAGTCCGTTATCCGGCAAGGATGGTGGGCGGTTTTTGACGTCCCGTCACATTCGGGAGCGTTTGGCGCACGAAGCCATGATGAATGTCGGCATCAAGGTGGAAGAGGCTGACGGCGGAGAACGATTTACCGTTTCAGGCCGAGGCGAACTACACCTGGCGATTCTCATCGAGACCATGCGGCGAGAAGGATACGAATTAGAGGTCTCACCCCCGAAGGTCATCTTCAAGCATGTTGATGGCGAGGTATTGGAACCTATCGAAGAAGTGGTGATTGAAGTTGATGCTGGATACCAAGGCGCGGTGATTGAGGCGTTAGGGAATCGTCGTGCCGACATGCGTAACATGCAGGTCAGCGCGGTGGGCACGATCCGGATCGAGTTTTTGGTTGCCTCGCGTGCGCTGATGGGATTTCGCAACGAACTGTTGATGATGACTCGTGGAACCGGGGTCATGTCCCAAATTTTCTTCGAATATCAACCCTTTAAGGGCGAGGTCCCGCGACGTTCGGTTGGCGTGCAAATTTCACAAAGCGCGGGGTCAGCCGTCGCGTATGCGCTGTGGAAGTTACAGGATCGCGGTGAGATTCTTATTCATCCAGGCGATCCATTGTATGAAGGGATGATTCTTGGCATTAGTAACAAGGGCAAGGATATGGTGGTCAATGCGATTCGGGAAAAGAAACTCACCAACATTCGTGCTTCAGGCGCCGACGACGCGATTCATTTGATACGCCCTCGCGAGATGACGTTAGAATTTGCCCTCGAGTTTATCGAAGATGAAGAACTTGTCGAAATCACGCCGAAACATATCCGGCTGAGAAAACGCCATCTGACCGATAATGATCGCCGTGCTGTACGCTCCGCGATGAATCGGTAAGCAGGAGGACTTTTTCAGCATCCTGCTCGCCTCGAATTACACTGCATCCTGTCAGCGCGATGAGCAATGCCGTGGCAGTAAGCGTGAGGAGAGGAAGGAGTATGTTCCAGCGTGTTGGCGGATTAGAATGCCACATGAAGTGACCCTGATTAGAAAGTCAGGTGTTCAATGTGCGGGGGCATCGCTGCCCCAAAGCTCCGCCAGACGAGGATCACGTTTACACATATAGCGGTAGACCTGGTAGCGGACGGGATTCTTGTCGGAATAATCCTGATGATATTCCTCCGCGGGGTAGAAGGTACTTGCCGACACTATTTCCGTCACAATCGGTTCCGGAAATGCTTTCGTTGCTGCAATGGCCCGCTTGGATGCTTTCGCCAAACGATCCTGTTCAGCATCGTGGAAGAAAATAGCAGTGCGGTATTCCGCTCCAACATCACAGAATTGTCGGTCAATCGTAGTAGGGTCGATATTGTGCCAGAAGATGTCTAAGAGTTTCTCGTAACTAATTTTACGTGGGTCATATACGATTTGAACCGACTCGGCATGGCCGGTGTTTCCATGGGAGACATTTTCATAGGTGGGATTGGCCGTATGTCCCCCAGTATAGCCGGCCGCCGTCGCGATGACGCCATCAAGTCCCTCAAACGGCGGCTGCATGCACCAAAAACAGCCCCCAGCAAACGTCGCCCTCGCGTAGGGTGCGTCAGTCGTCTCACCGACGCTGCTCACAACGATTCCAAACACAATCACGGCCAGAATCCCGAATCCAACAAACAGATGACGAAATGGCATGTCGCTATCTCCTTATCCTGTTAGTCGCTGGGAGGCTCAAAGTGGCCTGACGGCCGCGACTCCCAGGGAATTGTCGATCGCCGTGCCTGCTTGACGAGGCTGCGAAGATTGGCTTCGGCAGCGCGAAGAAGCTTTGGATCGCCTTCCTGCAGCAGGGTCGTGAGCAAAAGGTACAGTTCCCGATCTTGTTGTGCGCCGCATAACATGCGTTCGGTAATTGGATCTGGTGAGTCATGCCCATCTAAGGTCTCGTTGTCTGAATCAGTGAGCAGGAGCTTGACCGAATGCGGGTGGTGAAACAGCCAGGACACAGGCACTCCAATTGCACCAGCCAATGTAGCAATCGTGGACGCGGGAGGATCCATATCCCCCGACTCGATCGACTCGAGCAGTTCTGATGTGATCCCGGCTTTGGTTGCAAGGGCGGTCAAAGATTGTCGTCGTTCGCGCCGCCACGCTTGAATGGTGAGTAGAACAGGCATTCGAAAATGCTACCAAAGACTGAATATGCTGTCTACGATGTGTGAAGCGTGGAGCGGGATTCCAATGAGTGGTGTCTGGAGGCGCTCCGCGAACCCTTAAGGTATTGCGAATTGGCGAATGTAGGCAATGACCTGCCAGGCTTCGTCCTCAGTCAACACCAGCGGAATGAATGGGGCCATGGCGGTGCCGGCACTCCCATTCCGAAGGACCCACATGAGTTCCCCATCGGTTCGAGATTGCTGCCATGTTGGGTTGGTGAAAATCCTGGGTTCATTCTCAAACCGACCTGGTGGGATTCCGGTCAAGCCTTTCCCGTCACGTCCATGACAAGCGGCGCAGAACCCTTTCCCAAGAAAGATTGCCTTGCCTCGTTCGATTGTTTCAGGTGTTGATGAAAGCGGATTCTTTTCCGCACGGGCTGGTGCCAGAGCATGCTCTGGCACCAGCGAATCCCACACGTCAGGATTGGCGGCATACACAGGCAACCCTGCGAAGGTGAGACAAGCAATGATCAATCCCATAGAGGTCACGGCCATCGCCATCTCGCCGATGCTTATTTCTCGCGGAATTTATGGCTAATCGCGGTCGGATAGGTTACTTCGCCGGTTGGCACAACATCTCCATCTTGCCAGAGGTGGAAGAGAATACCATCCGTCTTTCCGGCCGCTTCGGCCAACGCTTTCGCTTCTGCCTCTGGCAGATCTAGGATTTGTACTCGTCCGGTCGCGACTTCTTCTGCATGGTCATGATAGTGGCGGTTCCAGGTATAGAGTGAGACGTTCTCCCGAACTATATCTTTGGCGATGAAGTATTCGATTTCGACGAGACGGGCTTCGGGGTCGGTTGACTTGAACAACAAACACTGCAGAATCTTGCCGCCCTCAATTCCTTTGCAATAGTGATGAAATGGTCCGGCGACCGACCCATCAGGCATGGCATGTGGTGCCATGATGTGGATATCGAAACCGTCTGCCGGCGAAGCATTCTTGCTTGACGCGCTGGCGACAGTGGTAATAGCCGCTAAAGAGATGGCGATGATGGCAATCATGATTATCTTGTGTGTGGACATGGAAACCCTCCCCTGAATGATGTGGTGTGAATATGACAACCCAGCGTTTATTCCTTTCAAGATAATTGGTCTCACTGCTTAGTAGGACGTGCAGAGGACCAAAAAGGATTCAGGAAAATGTGTGTGGCAAGGGGTGTGCCGTGTCAGACACGACAGGGTACTTAGCAAGGGAGAGGAATAGATCATGGCAGGTGGCAGAATCAGCATGATCTCACGCGGGTTGTTCTACTGAGGAAATTCTGTCGGTGCCGTCACGTGTTGCCAGCCTTCGCCACTTAGTCCGCGGAGAAAGGCCACCATGTCTTCTTTCTCTTGGTCGGTGAGGTTAAGCACCCGGATATCCGAGTCTTGGAAGGGGTTCTTGATCCCGCCATCACTGTAAAAGTTCACCACTTCTCGCAGTGTGCCAAAGCGTCCATCGTGCATATAGGGGGCGGTATTGGAGACTTCGCGCAACGTCGGGGTCTTGAAGGCCGCAATGTCTTTCTTGTCCTGGGTCACCCGATATCGGCCCAGATCCACGGTTCCGGTATCCCATCCGATGCCGAGGTTATGAAATTGCTCATCGGTGAAGTTAAACCCTGAGTGGCAACTGGTGCATCGGCCCTTGTTGCGAAAGATTTCCATGCCCCGTTGGCCTGACAGCGACAGCGTGTCGTCGCTGACGCCACGGTCAAACTGGTCAACCGCGCTATTGCCGGAGAGGAGCGTGCGTTGAAACGAGGCCAGTGCTTTTCCGATGCCATCAATGGTCACGTCCGTCCCAAAGACATTCTTGAACAAGGCATGATATCCGTTGATCCCATTCACTTTCTCAGCCACTGCGTCATGTGAGGGCATGCCCATCTCAACATGATCGATGATCGGCATGACGGACTGCGCTTCGAGCGACTCCTTCCGTCCATCCCAAAACTGCTTGGTGCTGTAGAGCCGATTGATCGCGGTGGGCGCGCTGCGGCCGCCTTGCCTGCGAAAAACTCCGGTGGAAACCGGTTGGCCATCGGTATATGCCAGTTCTGCCATGTGGCAAGTCGCACAGGATACCGTATTGTTGACCGACAACCGTTTATCAAAAAAGAGCAGCTTTCCAAGCTCCACCTTCTCTTTCGTGAGGGGATTATCCTCCGGGATGTATCGGGCTGGATCCTGAAGAGCAAGTGGTGGATCAAGCACATAGGGCGTGCCCTGAGGCTCGCCTCCCGTAGCCGTGTCATTCAAGCTCCCGTATGCAAAAATGGTGACGACAGCAATGCCGATGATGGCGCTCGTACGACAACTCTGTGTCTGTTTCTTGGTGTTCACTGGTTTTCCTCCTCTTCGATAGATTCTTCGAATACAGTCGATAGTTAAGTAGCTTCTAACACTATAGACGCATGAAAGTTAGAAACGATTCAAGCGAGGGACTCAGAAACGATCGAGAGACGGGATGTAGATGCTCACACCACATAATCTTATGGAGCGTGAGCATCCTTCAGGACTTAAAACAGTGCGAAGGTATCAACCAGGGCGATCGACCCTCTGACTTCTCCAGCAGGATTGGCTTCGGTGTGGATGTTGATGTATGCGTTGTCAGTGGTCATGGCGTCGATTAACGTGTCGAGAGTAAACCCTTCCTTAAGATTCATATTAGTCAGGGTGCCTTTACTCTTATCGCTTCCCCTCTTGAGTAGACCGTTAATCATTCCGGTCGCGTCACCTGCCGGAAATAAGACCGCAACGGCAGGGCCATTTTCGAGCGGCCCTCCAACATGGATGTGCGCTTGGGTGACTCCTTCGATATTAAAGCAGCGCAACTTGAACTTGAGCCCGGCGTCCACCCTGCCGAAGTTGGCGCCGCACGCTGCGTCTGTCTCGACGCCCCCGACAACTCCCACGATTTCCTGGTCTCCGCTTCCTGAGGCAGCAAAGAACTCATCGGTGATTTTACCTTCTGGTGTGGCGACGAGCTGCCCACGTACCTCGCCAAGCACATTCGCATCCGTATGGACGTTGACGTAGGTTATCCCGGCGCGCATATCCGCCAGCAAAAAGTCCAGGTCAACGTTGATGAGCTTGGGGTCATCCTGCCCAATCGTCCCTTCGATAGAAAAGACCTGCGCAAATCCCAGCACGTCTTGTTCCCCGAAAATCGCCTGTTGGTCAGGATCGCCAAACAAGAAGGCGAACGCTGGACCACTGTCTCGGAACTGTCCCGAATGAATATGCGCCTGCGTCAACCCATTAATGTTGTAACACTGCAGTTTGTAGCCGATCTCGCTATCGTCATTAGCCACGCGAAACGTGGCGACACAGCTTGAGGGTACATCCAAGCCCTCTTCAGTGAAGGTGATTTCCTGCCCACCGGTCGCCGTCGCAGTGAAAAATTGCTGGGCCTGAGCCAGGCTTGGCCCTCCGAGTATGATCGTCGCAAATCCGAATAGCAGCATCGTGCCGAAAGCTTTTGTAAACCACCGTGAATCTCTCATCGTTCTCTCCTTCTTTAGGTATTGGGGTGTCATATGCCGGCTTCTTGTTGGGTAAGACGCATATCTGGGGAAACCGGTTCAAGCATACATAATGTTTCTTCACTTGGTTAATCAGACTACGGTCCGTAATAACCGGGGATGCGAGCAGGCATGATAGTCTATTTAGCTTCACACACGCAAAGAATTGGAGGGACAGATGAGTGAATGCGACGCGTCAGCAGAGATTGATTATGGCCCATTAGCAGGTTTGATTGGGACGTGGGAAGGCAATAAGGGGCTTGATGTTTCGCCCGAACCAGATGGCCGGGAGGAGAGCCCGTACTACGAGACAATTGCTTTTGAAACCGTAGGTGATGTGACCAATGCCGAATCCCAACGACTTGTGGTGGCTCGCTACCAGCAAATTGTGCGTCGCAAATCAACTGATAAAGTCTTTCACGACCAAACGGGCTATTGGATGTGGGATGCGGATGCTGGAGCGGTCATGCAATCGCTCACCATCCCACGTGCCGTATGCGTGCTTGCAGGAGGCGTTTCCATGGGGCAGGCGATCCATCCGGCGCAATTACGTTGGAGGTCGCTGCAAAGCTGGGAGATCCCGATTGGGGTGTAATCCAATCTCCCTTTATGCGTGATAATGCCCGAACGCTGGAATTTCGCCATACGCTGACGATTGGCGGCGACACGCTGTCCTATCACGAGACCACTGTCCTAGAGATTTACGGAACCAGGTTTGACCACACCGATCAGAACGAGTTGGTCCGTCGTCAATGATGACAGTATCGCTCATAAGCCCGCAGGTGGACTATGTAGATCGCCAATGGTGCAGTCTCGTACGTAACCTGACGTCTCAACGAGCGGTCAGCGTGAACTGCCCTTCCTCAATATCAATCAATTCAAACAACGACCGGATATAGAGATAGTTCGGTGAGATCTCCCGCGCATTTCTTTCAATGAAGGCTTTCAGTTCAGTGGTCGCTGGGGCATTCCACCGACAGTCATAGGACCACGCGAGGATTTCATCTTCTGTTCTGAGAGTTCCGGTGGTATTGGTCCAAGCCTGAATCTCGTCGTCCGTGAGGCCCTCTGCAATTCGCGCCCGAAACATGTCGGGGGCAATCCCCTTAAAATCAAAGAACATCGTGGCGAGCCGGCAGTTCCAGTGATAGTCCCCTGCCATTCCTACGAGATCGGCTCGACACTTGTCAATCGTCCTTGCCAAGATGACATATCCCCCCAAGAGATCATTCGGACTTCTGGGAGGTGCATTTCGCAGATCACGGATATCCATAGAATAGCTCCTCTTTGCATGTGATGTGGGTGCTCCGATCGGATCAGAGAACGACGCATATCCAAGGATTGCCATTGATTCCCTCCCTTCTCCTTGTTAGACGGCCTTACACAGTGAGACGTGCGTTTCGGAAAAAAGATTCAGTGAATTCTTTTCGTCACGCACGCGTCATAGAAGCAGAAGGGCGAAACACGGTTTAAACTCGGGAGGGTGACCATGAGCATGACTATGACGCCAAGTGAGGCATACAAGCGGGTGGTTCAACAACACGATGCGACGGTACTTCTTGATATCCGTGACCCTGATGAATGTGCCATCGCGAAGATTGATGGAGCGGTATGTATTCCACTCAATGAATTGAAAGACAGGCTCGATGAGTTGGCCAAAACCGCAGAAATCATCTGTGTGTGTCATCACGGAGTGCGGAGTGCCGCGGTAGCGGAATTTCTTCAACAAAACGGCTTTCCAATAGCGAAATCGATGGAGGGTGGGATTGATGCATGGTCAGTTCAGATAGACACGGACGTTCCTCGGTATACGTAAACTATTTGAATCCTTTTTGTGAATCCGACGTCTTATCTAACACATACCTGCAGCGCCACACACGAAGGAGGGCAGCATGAGAACGTCACATGCCATAGACGCAACCAATCGACGATACAACGCAAAGCCATTGATGCTAGCAGTTCTCTTGGTCTCAGCAATCGTGCTTGCGTCCGGATTTGTGCACGCCGCCTCGCCAGGAACCCACAACCCCATGGCTCCCATCCGTATGGCAATTCTGGCGATTCAACACGCTGTCATCTACGGACAGGCGGGCGACGTTGAAGAAGTCGCTCGATTCGCGAACGAGGCAGCCACGAATGCCCACGAAGCGGTGATTCGGATTTCCGGCCAAACTGCGCATGGGCGGGAAGCCGTCACCCTGCTGGAGGAATCGATAACGCATCTCCAAGGCGCCATTGATGTTGCCAACACCGGTGGCATGGCGCATCTGGCGGGTACACACATCACCTCAGCACTCGACTTCGCTGAGGCAGCCGGAAGCTGGTGCGAATTGCGTTCCTAAATTGGTCAGGATTTGCTCAGTAGGTCGAAGTGTCGGAGCAGTCCTGCCGGAAACACTTTCTGAAGGGAGGTCATCATGAAGATGTGTAACGTCGGTGGAGTTGATCGGGATCTTCGTATCATCATAGGCTTGGCATTTCTTGTGCTCGGATTCTTTGCCCCATTCATGGAGGTCGCAGGCGTGTGGCAAATCGTGTTTTGGGCAATCGGGGCGATTGGAGTCGTCACCGGTTCAGTCACCGTGTGTCCACTGTATGCGCTACTTCGCTTTAACACATGCAGGCCAAAACCATCGGAAGTCTCAGCCTATCACTCGGCTGAACGTCATGAATAAGGAAACGCAGACATTCAGAACAATGAAAACAGTGCTCTGCAGCGTGCTGTTCTTGGCTGATATAGCCGCATGTAGCAGTGGACAGCACGTAGTAGGGACACCGTCTGTCGCTCAGCAAGAAGTGCGGCAACACTATTCAGCATGTACTGAGGATAGGCGGAAGGAGTACACAACCGTTGAGGTTCCTTCCGTCACACAGACACTCGGGGTTCCTCCCGCGTTTTTACAACAGCTTCAGACCGAAATTATTCACTTTGGACGTCAGCATAATGTGTGGCAAGTCGTCCCTACGACACCCGAAGTCACCAACGTCGTCGTCCTCACGCTGTCTGTTGAATCGTGGAAACCCGACGCGACTGCCAGTGGTGACAGCGGCGCGCTGGCAATGCGACTCGGTCTCATCGACAAAGCCAAGCAGTGCGAGGTGGGTCAAACGACAGGGGAAGGCACCATTACCTCTGGCGCTGACGGGACCGTTGCTTCTGGCGGCGTTCGGAACATTGCCCAAAGCGCTGGCTGGTTTGTCGGCACAACCTTGCTCCATGCGATGTAATCATGCATGCCAAATCGGATAGCGGAGAAAACAAGATGACTGCTATACTTCGCCACGGCCGATGCGTATCGGTGTATCCCACAGAGCGGAGAGGCTATCGATGGTTTCCACGTGCCAGGACAGAGAGACAGTCATGCGATTTCAGCAGGGTGATGTGGATGCGTTCGATGAGCTTGCGCGCAAGTATTCCCCTAGGGTCTACAATCTTGGCGTCCGTATGTGCGGCTCCCACGAGATTGCAAAAGATTTGATGCAGGAGACCCTCATCAGCGCGTTTCGGGGTCTCGATCGATTCAGAGGAGAATCAAAATTTTCCGTCTGGCTATTCCAGATTGCGAAGCGCAATTGCATCACCATTCGCCGCAAGGACAGAGTATCCCCCGACCAGTTGCTCCCGATCGAGGAGTTCATCCCAACGGATGATGAACGACAGACGTTGCAAATCGCTGACTGGCGCAACACGCCGGTTCAAGAACTGTTGAATCGGGAACTTGGAGAACGTTTGGAAGGAGCGATTGCGATATTGCCGCCTGACTACCGTATCGTGCTATTGCTCAGGGACGCAGAAGGTTTCACGGCTGAGGAGACAGCCCAGATTCTTGATCTTCAAGTGCCTGCGGTCAAATCCCGCCTGCACCGTGCACGACTTGCGATTCGAAAACAGTTACACCGCTATTATCGAGATGGAGAACATTCCCATGACTGATCACGACACAACCCCTCATCATGATGAGCGCAGTTGTAAAGACCTTCTCGAATGGCTCTCGGACTATATCGATGGAGATCTCAAGGAGGAATTGTATGAGAAGATCAAGAACCATGCGAGCCACTGTAAACCCTGTGTGGCCTTTATTCAAACGCTTCAGAAGACGGCAGAGTTGATCCAGACCAAGCCGGGAATCGACGTTCCTCCTGAGGCCATGGCTGAACTGACCGTCTCCCTGCAACAATGTAAGAACGAAATGAAAAAGGCCTGACACTCTTCTACGACATTTTGTTCCTGGCCTGAAAAAAGGAGACAATGAATGCTTTCTTGCTTTGAAGCTCAATCGTTGCGATGGCACATGCCTATCGTGCTTCTCATAATTTACTTTCTTGCGACTCCCGTTCTAGCAGACCCTCCAACCCTGTCGAACTTCTCCCTCAAGCCAGACTTGCTTACACAAGGAACAGGAATACAAGCCGTGTCAGTTGCTGTATTCGTTGCTGATCTTGATGGCGATCTCAACCCGAGCAAAGTGAAGGCCATATTCAAATTTGCAGACGGAACAAAGGAGAAAACACTCCTGGTTGATAATGGAGAAGGGCTCTTCATCGGTGAAATAGATGTGGATACCAGTACGTTGGGAGACATCGAAGTCAAGGTAAAGGCCAAAGATCAGGAGAAGAACAAGGTGAAGATGACCGCTACGTTGTCCATCGAGAAAGCTGATCAGGACACGCTTCTTTTTCTTCCAGCCGAAAATGTTCCTGTCGGAAACTATCCGATTGATGTGTTAACACATGACCTCGATGGAGATGGGAACGTAGATCTTGTCAGCGCCAATGCTGATGATGGGACTATTAGCGTGCTCCTTGGAGACGGCGAAGGAAACTTTTCTAACCAGCGGAGATTTGAAGCAGGTACTACGCCATTTGCTCTTGCGGTGGGCGTGCTCGATGGAGATGAGACCGTCGATATCGTTGTGGTCAATAGAAACTCCAATGATCTCTCCATCTTCTTGGGGATGGGCGACGGCGACTTTCGTACAGCCACGACCATACCCGTTGGCAACAAGCCGGCCTCGGTCGCCATCGGCGACATCGACGGAGATGACATCCTGGATCTTGCTGTCGTCAATATGGACGATAACAACGTCATGCTGTTGCTAGGGACTGGGGATGGAGATTTTGTCGAGGGCAACCTGATCGACATTTCACGCACACCGCGATTTGTCGCTGTTGACGATCTGAATCAAGACGGCAGTCTCGATTTGGTCGTTGCCGGCGGTGCATTAGGAAAAGTTACCATTCTCGTCGGCGATGGTCAGGGGAATGTGTCCATTGTCGATGAGTGGACGGTAGGACGCGGATCATTTTCCGTTGCGATAGGAGATGTGAATGGCGATGAGAACCTCGATCTTGCCGTGGCCAACAAGGACACCGACGACGTGACAATTCTTTTGGGGGACGGAGCTCTCAGCTTTGAGGAATCTGGAAGGATAGGTGTCGGTAGAAGCCCAACCTCTGTTGAGATTGGGGATCTCAACGATGATGGATTCCTCGACCTCGCTGTTGCCAACTCCGGCTCAAATACCGTGACCATGTTGGCTGGCGATGGGAATGCAGGGTTTGCCAACGCAGGAACGTTCGACGTGAACGTGACACCACGCGCGGTGGCTATGGGCGACTTCAATGGTGATCAGAAAATGGATTTGGTGACGGCTGATTGGAGTTCCAACAACGTGTCGGTATTGTTCAGCCGTTGACAGAACCTTGTTTCATGGCCCCATCCTTTATAGTCTTAATGGGCAATGGTGAACATGGCACAATCGATCTCATCATGGACCTCCATTTTGTGATAGTGCTCGGTGGCTATGCGGTGTTTACCAGACGTTGTTGCATGATTCCCAAACGCCACAGGTTTTCCGTTGTTGTTTGTGTGCTTCGAGCATTCTCTCGGTATTGTCAACTAAGCACAATTGGCATGCAATAGGGCCGGTCAGCGGGGCAGTTGTAGGATTGACCTTTCCCCATTGATTGAGTCCAGTCTCAGTATTCGTTTTCGGGCCAGTTTCCCTTCCATCTACTAATCCACTTCTCCCCCAATTTGGGGTGCATCACTGCAATATCCTCTTGAGCACTCTCAACCGTTGCACTGATTTTTGAGGGTAACGACGGGTAGCTACCTCCTCACACCCCTCTCATTACCCCCCCCCTTTAGAGTGCACGGGTGCAACACTTCTAATTCGAGCTGATGCAGTCGTTGAACCACCTTCCCGTTTGGAGTACTCTTCAGTTTCAGCACTCAGTTTGCGAAATGGGGTGTAATACATTCTTATGACGTTATGGAACGGGAAGTAAGAGATCGCGCAAAACGTCTCGGCTGGATCGTTGTTGCCAGTATTGTCATTGCGGTGGTTCTTGGTAATGCGCAGTCATGGTTTTCACCGGCAGCGAAGTCACCGACGATGGTTGGGACTGTGAAGTCATTTCAGGGTGGAGTGGAAGAGATAGAGAAGAAGGGCATTCTGCCGAAGGGGAAGTAGGCTGTACGCATAGGAGGCACTTATGGCAATGCCAAATGTTCAAGTATTTTTGTATGAGGTTGATTTCAAATTGAAGGATTTTAAAGACACTCAAGAAAGTCCTTAGGTGCCCCAAGTTGAAATTCACGCCGCCTCCACCTGACTCTCTGGAATATCCTCAAAGCACCCCGACAGCGCAGTCTCGGCTCCGAACGGCCAATCACTTAACCTCTTGATCTAAAGGGGGAAAGGTGGTGCCGGAGACGAGGCTCGAACTCGTACGGGCGTTTCCACCCATGGGATTTTAAGTCCCAGGCGTCTGCCAATTCCGCCACTCCGGCACATCAATGAAGAGACAAGATGTGAACATACACTGGAGGAAATGTTTGGGCAAGTTAGCTTTGTGAGACGAGCAGGTCGATGGAGTCGGTGGCGTTGTATTTGTAGCCGCCGGGGTTCCAGATGGCTTGCTCGGGTTGGATTTCGCCTGTGATGCTTGTGGCTTGGGACATGATGGTGAGTTTCCCTCTTGTTTTCGGTGTGATCGTTATCGACCAGAGGTTCCACGCGTAGTGCCCGTCCGCTGGACGCAGCCTGGCTTTTTGCCAAGATTTGCCGCCATCAATTGACACGTCTACCGATCTAATTCCGTTCCCGGCGTCGAAGGCTACGCCAGTAATGTTGATCGTCTGCATCGGCTTGACACGATCGTTGTCTCGGGGTGAGGTGATCACGGATTTCACGTTGTAGCGTGTGACGGGGATGGTCTCTCGAAGACGTTGGTATGGCTCAACGGGATGCGTTGGAACGCGATACGCTTGGGACATCCAGAAACCGTCAAATTCCTTGGGAATAATGGTGATACTCTCAAGCCATTTGACCCAATAGGTCCCATACCAGCCTGGAGCAGCCAGCCGAACAGGATAGCCATTCCAACTTGGAAGCGGCTGTCCGTTCATGGCATAGGCGACGAGTAAATCTTCGTCCAGCGTCTGATCGACGGCAAGTCGAAAACTCTTTTCGACGAGAGGAGTCTTATCGATGATCGGTCGGTCGGCGCCTGTGAAAACGACGTCACGCGCATAGGCCTTGACGCCGGCTTTCGCCAGGATATCCCTGACCCGCACTCCTGTCCAGGTGGCACAACCCATGAATCCGTGTGTGAGATTCCATCCTGGAATCACTGGTGGATTGAAGAACGCCATGCTGTTTCCAGCGCATTGTGCGACGGCGGTCACGCTGACCGGCTCGAATTGTGTTTTGAGATCGTTGAGTGTGAGCTCCAATGGGCGCTCAACGGTGCCTTGAATGTTCAGCCTGTAGGATTCGGCATCATCAGTTGGCATGATGGCAAGGCGGGAGCGAACGAAAAAGGTGTCGTTTGAAGTGATGGGTTGTGTCAGGTGGTGAAGAGGCGTTTCAAGGTTGAGAGGGCGGGAGGTAATTCTGATCAACGGTTTCTTCTCTTCAACTGTAAGGAGGGGGCGATTTCGATAATATTGCCTCACGACGTCATACACCGACGCATCACTACGATATGGGTGCAGCAGGCTCTTAGCCAGAACTGAAGAGAAAAGCCATTGCCACAGCTCGCGTCGAAAGAGCGGCATGTTCGGTGTGTTGGTTTCGGGTGCCATTATTTGAGATTGACCGGATCGAGCCCAAGCTTCTGGAACATTCTTCGGAATTTTGACGTGATGTTGGTCTCGGTTCCTCCGATGCCTCGGAGGCTGATCATGAACCCAAACTCGTTATCGGAACCGGACGATGTTCCGGCACGGTCGGGGCGCTGGATAAAGAAGAGACCGGCACCCCAGCAATTACACGGGTTGGTATAGAACAAGCCGTAATCGACTTCTGGGAATGGGGCGGTGTCGATCGGATCGGCATCGTAATAGGCCTTCGCGACTGCTCGGAATCCAAACGGAAGGGTAGCGCCTCCTTCGACCGTCGTGAAGTTAATATCCTCTTCCTGATGGAAAGTCGTATTGAACGAAACAGGGTTAAACAGGTCGCCACGCACGGGGACGTCACCAGCGCGAGTAAACCGTTGTCCGACCGTCAGGTACCAGGACTCGTTTGAAAACAAACCAATGTCAGTTTCGAACACGGAACTGGTGCCCGTTTTCGGATCGATGAATGCGTCAAAATCCAAGTCCGCGAACTTGGGAAGATTTATGGATGCCTCAAGGCGCAGATCTGAGAACGTTCGAGTTTCCAATGTTTCCGGCCGGCCGAGGACGGTGCGGGCCGTTGTTCGCGATCCGGGATTCATCTGGACGGATTGTGTTGCGGTAAATGAGAGCAGGTCAATATGCTCGAGTTTCTTCCCCTTCCGCTTGGTCGTCGAAATGCGGTTCCCGATGGAATAGGTGACCAGGTTTTTTTGAAAGACAAAATCGAGATCATCAAACTGGGGGAGATTGCTCTGATTGATGCTTGGAAGATACTCATACGTGACCGATGGCGTCATTCGATGTGTGACCGATCGGCCTTTCCATGGTCGAAAACGGCGCGACATGGTGGCGTCTGCCTCAACACTCAGGTACGGGACGGTCCGATCCGTCCAATCGCCAGAGTTTTCCCCTCGACTATAGAGGGTTTCCCTCACTCCAACTTGTGGTGTGAACGAAATACCGTCGGTAACCTGGAAGGTGGACCAGAGTTTCGGAAATAGATCGGTGCGTCGAGCATCAATGCTGGATCGTTCCTGAAGGATGACTTCCCCGTCTTGGCGAAACCGCAAGGTCCCGTCCTGTCGATGGATATTGGTGAAACTCGACTCCAGGCCAAGATACATGGGGAGCGACGGGATGCGATAGGGTTGCAGGCGGTACCCTAGTTCAGGCAGAAACTGGGAGGTCGGATCGTCACTATTCGCTAAGTCCTGACTGAAACGTCCGAGCAGGTACGCTGACCCGTGATCCCACCGTTGTGATGCGAATGCGCGGGACTCGGTCAATCGTTGAACACGCTCTTCCACATCATCGCTCAATTCTTGCAAGGTGTCCCGTTTGTTGACGAAATCAATATCCACGGTGGCTTGGAGATTCTTGGTGAATTGGGTGTTGTGCTGCATCTGGAGATCGAACCGATCCTTATTTTCCCGTTTGTCCTTAAAAAAAGTAGTCCGGAGCTCGCCTTCGGTGTTTTTGCTCAGTTTATAGCGGTATTCCAGTTCACCCCCGGTGCCTTGGTCGCCTCGATGATCGATGGTTGCCGTGACATCTTGGTGTGGGTTGATGGCCCAGAACAGTCCTTGTTTGAGTTTGAATCCTTGTTCGGAATTGAATCCCGGAGATGGCATGAGCAACCCGGTTTTCCGCTCACTGTTTCCGGGAAGAATCACGATGGGTAAGTAGGCGACCGGGACTTCCAATAAGCAGAATTGGACGCCTTTGGCGACCAAGTATCCCTCGGTGTCTAGACGAAATTCTTTTGCCTTGAACTGCCACGGCGTCCGTTTCCCCTCTTCGATCATGCAGGCGGTGTAGCTGCCATCTTCAATTCGATAGTGCGCCGCATCGATGCGTTCGATCACCTTTCCGGTTAAGTACTGGTGCGATTCTCGGATCAGGATGGTCCCATGAAACACGACGCCAGCCTTGCTTTTCATGCTGAGTTCCATACGGTCGGCGGTCATGGTTTGTTCCCCATCGTCGTAATTGACGTTCCCTTCAGCGACAAGGAATCCCTCTTTCATATTCAATGTCGCGTGGTCGGACGTGAGATGTTGCACTCCACGTATCACATCGACGTTGCCGTCTGCGATGTAGGTGTCTTCGGTCCGTGAATACTCAACGCGATCCGCATGGATGTCGATTGGCTCTTCCTCGCTGGCGATTTCAGTTGAGGCCAGAGCGGCAGGACATGGGAACAAGACAAACCCTATCAGGAAGGCGGCGAAAAACGAGCCAATGAGGGAAGAATGCTTAACCCCGGAGAGGCGAAAATGAGGCACCTTCGACATGGGCCTTGACCTCCCCGACCAGCAGAAGAGAGCCGGTCACGCAAATAGTGTCTTCGCGAGTTGCAGCGCTGTGGGCTTTCATCATAGCTTCTTCCGCAGAGGCAGCATATGCAAGCTGCATTGGCCTGCCTGGGAGTTGTTCGGCGAGTTCTTCAGCCGAGGCGGATTGTGTGTGGGCTGATCGGGCCAGGATAACGGCATGTGCCAACGGGACGAGAGGAGTGAAAAACGACGCCATGTCCTTATCCTTTTGCATGCCAATGACGAGGATGACCTTTCCGGAGTGTACGCTCTGGTGCTCAATCAGAAAATCAGCGAGTGAAGCCGCAGCGGCTGGATTGTGTGCACCATCGAGAAACACCGTCGGATGTTTCGCAATACATTCTAAACGCCCAGGCCACTGGACGGACATGAGGCCTGTTCGAAGACCGTCTTCGGATATCGTCATGCCAGTGTCGCGAAGCCATTCTACAGCAGCGAGCGCACAGGCGGCATTCTCAACTTGGTGATGGCCCATCAGGGAACATTGCAAGTCAGAATATGAACTTCTGGGGCCGTGAAAGTCAAAGCGGCTCGGTGACGATTCAGGGGCCTCAAAATCCACACCGAGTCGAACCAAAGGAGAGCGTTGCTCGGAGCAGGCATTCTGGATCACGGGGAGTGCCTGTGGCGACACATTTCCTACCACCGTTGGAACATCTGTTCGAATAATTCCACACTTCTCTGCCGCAATGGATTCGATAGTGTCGCCGAGATATTTCTGGTGGTCCAGTTCCACGTTGGTAATGATGGTGACGAGCGGTTGGATCACATTGGTAGAATCGAAACGTCCTCCCATCCCCACCTCAACGATGCCAATTTCAGTCTTGACATCGGCGAAGTAACGGAAGGCGATTGCCGTTGCGAATTCAAAGAATGTTGGTGTCACTGAGTCGGGACATGAGGTGTTGATCTGATCGATCAACTCCTCCAGGCGTTCATGTGGGATGGGGTGCCCGTTGACTTGAATGCGCTCGCTGAAGTCTATCAGGTGCGGCGAGGTATACAGACCTGTGCGGTGTCCCGTCGCAGTAAGGATGGATGCAAGAATGGCCGCCGTTGACCCCTTGCCATTAGTGCCGGCGATCTGAACGGATTTGAAGTGTTGGTGTGGATCGTCGAGGGATGTTAGTAGGGCTGTGGTTGTTTCCAGGCCGAGTTTGATGCCAAAGCGCTGGAGTTGGTACAGAGTGTCGAGCGCAGATTGATACGACATATGGGTGAGGAAGTGTTTCTAAAATTAGAAAAACGCGAGGAGGGTGGTCAGTGTCGCCTTCATGTCTCGGCGAGGCACGATCATGTCGATCATGCCATGTTCCAGAAGAAATTCAGCACGTTGGAATCCTTTGGGAAGCCGCTGTTTGATGGTTTGCTCGATCACTCGCGGGCCAGCAAACCCGATCAGCGCTTTCGGTTCCGCGATGATGATATCACCGAGCATGGCGAAGCTGGCCGTGACGCCGCCAAACGTTGGGTCAGTGAGAACAGAGATGAAGGGGACACCCGTGTCGCTGAGTCGCCCGATCGCCGCTGCCGTTTTGGCCATTTGCATGAGGGAAAACATCCCCTCCTGCATTCTCGCGCCACCAGAGGTCGAGATGATGATCAGCGGCGTCCGTGTCTCACGCGAGGCCTCAGCGGTAATGAGGACTTTCTCGCCGACAACGGTCCCCATGCTCCCTCCCATAAAGGAGAAATCGAAGACGCTCAGATTGATGTGGTGTCCGTTGATTCGGCCCTCCCCGATGACAATCGCATCGGCGCGGCCCGTCTTGTCCTGCGACCGCTTCAGGCGGTCGGTATACGGCTGGGTATCCTTAAATCCCAAAATGTCCTTGGGTTGCAGATCTTTCTCCCACTCAGTGAAACTCTCGGCATCGAGCAGAAGGCCAATGCGTTCATCCACAGTAATTGGGAAATGATACTCACATTTCGGGCAGATTTTGCCGTTGCGCTCGAACTCTTTTCGAAAGATCGTTTCTCGGCAGACCGGGCATTTGAGCCACAATCCTTCCGAAATCTTCGGCCCAGCGTCTGTGTCGTCTGCGCTGCGTCGTTTTTTAAACCAGGCCATATGATGCGAGTATTATCGACCGTATCCTGATCGCTGCTTCTTCGCTCGCTCTTCAGCGCTGAGCCGATCGAATCCCGCATCGGCGTGTTCGCGGATTTCCTCTGAACTTGGCGATTGAGGAGTACTGCAGCTCACGAAGGATATGCCGATGAAGCTAATGATGGCAATTAGGGTGACGGCGTAGGCTGGTCGGATTGCATCCATTGCTCAAACTCCTTCTGGATAGTTGTGTGTCCCTGTGACTGGATAGGGGGTTGCTCCTGTGAAGCCGTGGACGTGCCAGACGTCTGTGCCGATGATTTGCCAGAGATGCGCTCTGATGATTCGATGGCGTCGAGCCGCCGCATGGCATCTGCGCGGAGGGTAAGAATGTCTTGAGGAAGGACCTCGTGTACTTGACGATGTAACGCAACAACGTATCCCGTGATTGCTAGAATGGCCACACCAAGAGACAAAAGGCTGGCGTTACTGCCAATCCAGATGACGATTTCTGCAGTGAAGGGCGCAATAAGATTCCAGATGACAAGCAAGGCGATTGCGGCGGTCACCCATGTGAGCGCGGGGATCAATCGGCGAAAACGCATGATGAACGATCCACGCGGCATAGGCGGCATCTCGCCCATCGACATATCTGACGATGATGTGTGGTCGAGGGGATCGGGCGCCGTGTTTCCGTTCGGTTGAGGATCAGGCGCGGGTGGGGTATTAGGTTTGGGTATCGCCTCGCGTTCGGAAGACGATCCTCGGCCCCGCCGCCATTTATCAAGTTCCTGGAGCGAATTAAACCGTGGCATTGACGTATCTCAGTTGTGGATAGGAGAGCGTGGATCGTAACCCCAATCGCTGGAGGCTGTCAACGCGATCCTTAAATGGGATGTCGCGTTTGTGTTTACAGAGGCGTTTATCCTGAATCCTTTTACGCACACTTGGCTCATACCACGTAGTATGGTTGAATAGATTATATGAGGGGAGCAAAAACGCTGTGAAACCGATCCTGCTTTCGATTGGCATTCTGTGCGGTTTGGCGTTCTCATCCTGTGTGGGTCAGCAGCCCAATAGGGACACGTCGACCGCTCTTCGCACGTCTGATGTCCTTCCGCACTGTACGGAAGATAGACGGCCTTCCTACACCGTGCTGGAGATGCCGCCTATCAGCAATGCCGGGAATGCGCCACAACCGTATCTTGAGGCGTTATACCAAACGATTCAGAAACAAGTCGAGAAACGAGCCGTCTGGAAGGTTGTTTCAGTATCTGACACCATCGAGGATGTCGTCGTGTTTAACATCTCAATGCTCTCCTGGAAGAATGACCTGGATGCCCCAGACCTCAAGCGACGCATAGAGATGAAATTATCGCTGGTTGATAAATTTCTCGGTTGTGAAGTGAATGAGACCACTGGTCAGGGACAAGTGCTGGTGGATTCGTCGGGACACGGGATTGAAAACGGCGTCGCTGACGTTGCTGACGGGGCAGGGTGGTTCGTCGAGAATGTTTTGCTTCACAATCAGTACAACTAATTCGAGTTCGGTTAGTCGGTGGACCTAGGCTGGCTTGTCGTCATACCTATGAGGTGCTAACCATGGTTGGAAGGCTTAAACATCTTGCCGTCAGTGTCATGCTGATTGTGCCCGTATCGTTGGCTCTGGGGGTAGCAGTATCTCCTGCGGCAGGTCCGAAATACCCTCTTGTGACACTCGAAATTCCACCGGTCATCAACGACATTGGGGCGCCGACGGCAATTCTCTCATCGCTCCAAGAGACGGTCATTGAGGAGTTCAGAAAGAAAAATCTGTTTGCAGGCGTGCTTCCGGCGACTGAGGTACTCGACGGAGTGTTGACCATTCAAGGGACGGCGTTGTCGTGGGACGCGTCCGAAGCTATGGAAGCGTCTGGTGGTGGCCTGCTCACGGTTCGATTGGCCATTTTTCAGAAGATTGTGACCTGTCCCTTTAATCGCGCAGTGATCAAGGGCGTGGTGAGTCCTGAAATGCTCAAAACCGGAGCCGTGCAGCCCGATCACGCCTTGGTTAAGGGGGCATTGGCCTTTCTCACATCGGTGACCGGTGATGAATGATGAGACAAACAAGGGAGGAGCAATGATGTTCTGGAAGCGTTGTCTGTTCGGAATCGTATCTATTCTTGTATTGTCAGCATGCGGAACGACACAACACACGGCTCAACCTCATGCCATGCCGCAGCCATCTCCGATAGCTGCTTCAAGTGAAACATCCATGGCGCCGGATTCAGATGTCCGGTCCTCCCGCTACTCGATGCTGTTTGACACCCTCGAAGTTCCCCCCTTGAAGGTTGAAGCGCAGACTCCGCCATCGGAGGAATTTCTGGAGCAGCTTCACCAGGCGGTTATGCAGCAGATTCGAAACCAACACCTCTTTACTCACGTTGTGACGAAAGCAGAGCCTCGCGTGTTGGGTGGAGTATTGACGCTAACTGCCATCATCCTGTCCTGGGATGCGCAACCCGACGAGGGGACGATCGAGATCCGGCTCGGGATTGAGGATATGGGGACTTCCTGTGAGTTTACCTACGCGACGACCAAGGGGGCGCTCAAACGAATTGACGCCGCTGCCGCGGGTTCCTCTACCGGGCAGTATGAGATTCAGCCGTTGGTTGAAGGCACGGCGGCATTCGTGCATGGCTTTATGCGTCCCGTTCCTTATCAACTCTGACGTGCTCTGGAGGTGTGATTATGAATCGTGACATGCTGATAGGACTGTTGATGGTGTTGCTGATTCCAACCATGTGGGCGAGCGAGATATTCGCGAAACAGCCGGCTGTCCTCGAAGGTGAAATGACGGCGCCGAGTCCGGACTTCGAGTTCACCACCCTGTCCGGAGAACGAGTGACGAAAGAAGCCCTCAAGGGCAAACCGACCTTACTGATGTTTTGGGCAACCTGGTGTGGAATTTGCCGAGACGAACTGCCTCGGATTCATGAACTTGACACCCAAGCGAGATCCATGGGGTTGCAAATCGTGGCCGTAGCGTTTTCTGACGACAAGAATGCCGTCACGAAATATGTTGAGCAACACAAGTCGACCTTTAGTTTCCCCACCGTGTTTGACGCCGGGAACGACGTGTCCTCGCAGTTTCGGGTACGTGCGACCCCGACCTTTTTCCTGCTAGACGGCAATGGTGACATACTGCTCATGCACATTGGCGGAGGCATCTTGGGGGACAGAGACTTTCGTCGCCTCATGCATGAACTTCTGACCTGACGTTGTTGAAATAGTCGCTAGGTTGGCAGTCTTCTCTTCCGTTCCAGACCTTCGACTCTTCCGTACTGTTTTCCTGATTAGCCCGGTGGGTGTTGGCCTGCCGCACCCTCCTCGACATTGCGCTCTCAGAGGCAAATTCTCCTGAATCCTTTTCCAGAAAACTGGCTCGTAAGAGGTAGAGGGAGTGTTCTCCCTGAAGGGAGGTGTAGGATGCGCTGTGTACGTTGTCATGGACTTATGGTAGTTGATGAGAACCGAAGTGTTGATAATGACCTTCGAGAGGTGAACGGGATGCGTTGTGTCAACTGTGGATGTTTTGCTCCTACGGTGACGCCGAGCGTGAGGATGAGCCAGCCACGGCTTTCCTCCCACCCTAGCCCGCTGGCTGGCGAACGTCGGAGGCGACCTGCGGCATAACCCAGAGCAGGTCGCCTTTCACACGTTGACCAAGGAAGGTATTGAAGCTGAAGACTAAAGGCTGGGGGATGTGATGGGGCCTGGTTGGCTGTCGTTCCCTTCAGCCTAATGTGGTCAGACCTTCTTATTCTCGGGTTGTGCTGGACGGTGTACGGTACTGCGCACAGTGTCCTTGTTGCGCCCTCCGTTGCGAAGTGGGTGAAGCAATGGTGGGGTGCGGCAGCGGCATATTATCGCCTCACCTACAATGTAGTGAGCATCGTTGGGTTGATCCCCATTCTCTGGTTTTCCGCTTCCATTCATGTTTCACCAATTCTGGAATGGGTATGGCCGTACACCCTGATTCAATATCTGTGTTGGGCGCTTGGCATACTCATTTTTGTGTTGGGTATGCGTGCATATGATGGGCGTGATTTCGTAGGTCTTCGGCAGGTTGCGGCCTATCGTGCTGGATCCCATGATATGGCCCCGCCAGTCCTGACCATCTCCGGGATTCATCGTGTGGTACGACATCCATGGTACCTTGCGCTGCTGCTGCTTCTGTGGGCGCGAGACGTGTCTGCCGTGACCCTCGTCACCAACGGTGTCCTGACTGCGTATCTGTTTGTGGGGACGCATTTTGAAGAGCGAAAACTGGTTGCGGCGTTTGGTGGTTCGTACCGGGAGTATCAGGACACTGTATCAATGTTTTTCCCAATCAAGTGGCTCAATCACCTCGTGGCATCCACGAAGACGTGACCATGTATACAGAATTGACTCAAATCGTGGGAACATGGTGGAATATTGCCTAATGTTACGTTCTGGTCGGTGCAGCATGATTAATCTGGTGTGTCATAGGAGGTGTGTGAGATGAAAAATGCAAAATTGATTCTGTTCATGATGAGCCTATTTATGGTCTTGGGATTGCCGTTGGAATCTGGCTTCGCCGCCGGTGTCTTCGACTTTCTCAAGGGAGGAGACGAAGGGGCGAAAGCCGCCGAGGCACAGCCTGACCCTATCGATGTGGTGACCGGATCGGCTCGTGCAGAGGTCAATGCCATCGCGAATCTTCTGCTGCCGGGATCCGGGCTGATGGCGATCGACCTCTCACACAAAACCAATCAGTTTTGTATGTTAGACGGGGTGTCGCAACGTAACATGATTCATTTTTCGCACCAGCCCGACAACACAACCGAAGACTTGGTGTATTTTTTGAACCCTGAAATGTTTCTTGCGAACGGACTCAACGCCAATAAATTGCCTCCACTTCCCTCCGAACTCGGGAAGATGGTTCCGCATCAGTGGTATTACTATGACGGAACCTATACCGAGCCGCACCATGGTCGAACTCTTGGGGTAGATTTTCTCGTCATGGCCATCGATGTGAAGTAGGGCCGGGTGTCATGTTGGGCATCATTCCCCGTCAGTGTGCGTGCCCATGCTTGTTATTGAAGAACTGCAATGACTAGAATAGCGCGCTCTCAATCAACATTAAGGCATGGAAGGCAACGATGCGATGCTGGCCAAGCTTCAAGACAACGAGCTGGTGACGCGAGCTCAACAGGGGCGGCATGATGCCTTTGAGGAGTTGGTTTCTCGCTACGCAGGGCGTCTCTATTCCATGGGACGCCGTATGTGCGGGAATGATGATGATGCCAAGGATATGCTGCAAGAGACGTTTATGGCGGCATTCAAGGGCATCGATGGATTCCGTGCGGAGGCGAAGTTTTCTGTCTGGCTCTTTCAAATTGCCAAGCACGCCTGCATGAGGATGCGACGAAAGAGTACATTTGCTCCTCGTGAAACCCTCTCCCTTGAGGAGTTGGTGCCCAACGAGGAAGAACTGAAAACATTGAGTGTTGCTGACTGGCGGCGGACGCCCATCGATAAGTTGCTGAACAAGGAACTACAGGGGGCGTTAGATGAGGCCATACAGGTCCTTCCGCCAGACCACCGGATGGTGCTGTTGTTGCGAGATGTCGAGGGGTTTAGTGCAGAGGAAACGGGGCAGATCGTTGGGGCGTCTATTTCTGCCGTCAAGTCGCGACTGCATCGCGCGCGGCTCTTCACCCGAAAGCATCTTCACCATTTCTATCAGGATCAAGGGAGTTCGCATGTCTGAATCTGGAATGAAAAATATTTCATCGGACCCGACGTGTGAGGAAATTTTCACCGTCCTCTCCGAATATATCGATGGGGAACTATCAAAAGAATTGTGTGAAGCCATTGAAGCTCATAACGGAAATTGCCCCCCATGCCAGGATTTCGTGGAGACATACACCAAAACCATCGAACTCGTCAGAACACAACCTGCCGAACCGCTTCCATCCGCCGTGAAGGACGAATTGTCTGCCGCGTTGAAACGCTGTCAGGACGCACTTGATCAGACACGCTGACGCGGGATCCTGCGACATTCTGCCAGCTTCATTCTCCCTCTCTTGCGCACAAATGACCAATAAGGTTACTCCATTGGGGGCTCTTGACTGTAGCGAAAACCATGATTATCTAGAGAAGAACAGCCGATGCGATATCGCTTGGTGAAATGCACCAAGCTAGAAGGAGGGAAGAGACGTCCATGGATCTTAAAGAGCTTGTTACCAATGCCATAGAGATTGAGACACTTACCGGTGGGTGTTTTTTAAAACTCCACCAGAAGTTTGGTGATGATCCGGAAGCGTCTCGCGTGTTCTCGAAACTTTCTGCCGAAGAGTTAGAACATGCCGATGTCCTGAAACGGCAACTGGCTCTAGTTGAGACCACGCCAGAGGCCTATATTGACATCGAGCCTGCAATGGCACAGCGGCAACACACGCTGCTCGCTCAACTGCGGACACTCAGCCAGCGTATCGAAACTGAATTGTTGACGCTTGACGAGACCCTTCAGACTTGTCTTCAGATTGAAGAAGGTGATGACAAGATGATCGAAGATTTGCGGCAGTCTTTGGGGAAAATGTCTGTTGGGACGATGGCGGTCGAGGTGCTTGCTCTACAGAAGCATCCGGAACACAATGCGGAATTTCTTGGTATGATCCGTCGCAGGAGCACCATGCGAGTCACTCCTACCGTTTCCGACTCTTCTTCCGTTGGTCTGTCCTCGTAGCCAGTACGCTCGCCCGCAAAATCACATCCGTTCCGAACTTTTCCTGGATCGCATCCAATGCCGTAGTGAGTTGTTGGGCTTTTTCCGGGGATGGCTCGAACAACGATAATTGGCCTCCGGATTCCTTAGTGGGGATGAGTATTGAGGCAGTAAGTCCCAGAAGGCGTACCTTCTTTCGCGATCGTGGAATACGTTCTAAGAGTGCGAGAGAACGCTGATACAGTTCCGGGGCTTGATCCGTCGCATCAGCGGTCGATGATGCGCGAGTGATGGTGTGAAATGCTTCGTCTCTGAATTTCAGCGTAAGCGTCTGGCTTCGAACTCCCGTCCTTCGAAGACGCCGTGCAACCTGCTCTGCGAGTTGAAGGAGGGTGGCATGGATCACCATGATATCGCGAGTATCCTCGTTAAAAGTTGTCTCGGCGCCTATGGATTTGGCCGGCTCTTCAGGTATGACATCACGGCTATCAATGCCGCGGGCGAGTTCCTGTAAATGGGAACCATTCGTTCCGAAGGTCTTTATCAATACATGCGTCGAATATGCAGCGACATCACCAATCGTGCGGCATCCAAGCCGGTGGAGTTGTGTGGCCGTTTTTGGGCCTGCGCCCCAGAGCCGTTCTATGAGCAAGTTCTTGAGGAAGTCTGCTTCTGTTCCAGGCTGGACGATCACAAAACCGCGTGGCTTCTTCAGGTCAGAGGCCACCTTCGCCACAAATTTGTTCGGCGCAATGCCAACTGAAGCGGACAGCCCTTCTTCATTCTGAATCTCATGCTGAATCTGATGACCGATGTGCTCGGCAGGGCCATACAGCCGAACGCTTCCTGTGACATCGAGGAAGGCCTCATCGAGACTCAGGGGCTCCACGAGATCGGTATACCGTTGAAAGATCGAAAAAATACGGTCGGAGATTTCTCGATAGCGCGACATGCGTACCGGGAGGAAGATGCCCTGCGGACATCGCTGAAACGCGTGCCGAATCGGTAGGGCTGAATGAATGTCAAAGGTTCGCGCCTCATAGGACGCGGCGGAGACGACCCCACGTCCCTTGCCTGCTTGTGGATCGGCCCCGACAATGACCGGCTTTCCCCGGTATTCGGGATGATCATGTTGTTCGATGGCGGCGTAGAACGCATCCATATCGATATGCAGAATCCAGCGAGATGTCATAACTGAAATTGTAGCCTACCAACTACAGGAAAGGTGAAACAGATTGTGGCGGTTACGGCAGACGTGGACAGGATTAGAACAGGCGCCTTGAGAGGCGATTATTGCTCGAAAGGTTCGAGGAGTATGGGTGAGCCATCGGTATTGATGCCTTGTTGGAAGGCTTTGATCTTCTCAAGTGCGAATGGCATGACCGGTTGGTCGGACTCAATGCCTGGCAAGGATCTCGCGAAGGTGATGGCGGCATCGAGTTGAGTGTCGCTGAATGTCTCGGAATCAAACTCGAATTCGACGACTTGGTCGGGCGTAATGCCAACCTTGTTATAGTCTTCACCACTTGGACTGCGAATCCCACCCGTGACGAGTTGAAGCCCTCCGGGATCATCGATAAAGCGAAAGAAACTTTGGGATACGGCTTTCCCAAATGATTGCGTCCCTATAATACGAGACCCTAGATTGTCTCGGAGACTCGCGATGACGATTTCTGATGCGCTTGCTGACAGACCATTCTGTAAGAGAATGACGGTCCGTCCTTCACCAGGGTGGCCCGCGAGTGCGATTCGAGTATCGGTGCGGTTCAGGTCGAACAACTCAATCAGCGTTCCGCTTTCGACGAAAAGATCTGCCGTTTGAATAGAGTCTTCCAGGGTGCCCCCAAGGTTATTTCGAAAATCCATGATGATGACGGGCGAGACATCTCTCAACAGGAAATCGCTGATTTCCCCGTCAGTGCCATCAGGATGGGAACTGCGTTGCAAGAAGGTAAAGACCCCTACATAGGCGATTTGATTGGTGATGGCGGTGGTGAATACGGAACTGCGTTGGAATTCACTGAAAATTGGGGAAACGGTGATAATCGCATCGTCGCGTTGTATGCGGAGGTGGACGGGCTCTCCAACGTCGCGTTGCAGCATCTCCACGATCTCGGGGATGGTCTTTCCTTCAACCCATTCGCTATCAATCCCCAGAAGGATATCATTGACCTGAACGCCGGCGACGGCAGCCGGTTGTCCCGGAAACACCACCGGGAAAAAGGTCACGTCGTCGATTTGCTGAATCTGCACGCCGATCCCGCGGAACTCACCGAAGAACGCATCGATGGTGTTGGTGAATTCATCAATCACCAGACTGAACGGATCATCAAGGGCTTCAATAAGCATCTCGACTGTTTCAAACTCGCTGATATCCTCAGGGATGGCGTCAGGAAAGAGGTAGACCCCTTGAAGTTGAAACAACACTGATTCGAGCGTTTTCGTCAGGCCGGAACTCGTCTGTGACGCGCCTTCTGATGTGCTGGTTGGAAGGGCGCTTGAGTTGGACGTTGCGAGAGCGGGGTCGCTATGACTATTTCCACACCCCGTCGAGATCAGGGTCGCAAAAACGAAAGCTAGGAGTTTGGTTCTGTCGCGCATTTCAGTTGGCGAGGCAGTCGATTGATTCCGTCCAATGCCGCAACCTTATAGCACTCGGCTAGAGTAGGGTAGTTGAACACATTCGTGATCAGCGAGTCTATCGTTCCCTCGAACGCCATCACGGTCTGGCCAATATGAATAAGCTCAGTCGCCCCCTCACCGATGGTGTATATGGCAAGCAGCTTGCGAGTAGTGAGGTGGAACACCAATTTCAGCATGCCGTCTTCATCACCAATAAGTTTCCCCCGAGCAATCTCGCTATATCTCGCCACGCCGACTTCATAGGGGATCCCTTCTCTCGTCAGTTGTTCTTCGGTTGGTCCGATCACCGAGATTTCCGGAATCGTATAGATGCCATATGGGAGAAGTTGTTCAGGAATAGGATTCGCCTTCTGGTTAAAGGCGTAACATGATGCGAGACGCCCCTGCTCCATGGACGTGGAGGCGAGGCTTGGAAAGCCGATCACGTCGCCAACGGCGTAGATATGAGGAAGGCTGGTCTGGTAATTTGAACTCACGTTCAATCGTCCTCGGGCATCGGGTTCGATTCCGATATTCTGCAGATTGAGTTCGGCCGTCGCGCCTAATCTGCCGACAGAGTAGAGGAGGGTTGGGGACGCGATTTGCTTGCCACTCTTTAAACGAGCGAGGATGCTCCCGCTCTCGTCCCGTTCAACGCGATCGACGGCCTCGCCGAGCCGAAGTGAAACCCGCATTTGACGCATCTGATATTGAAGCGATTCGATAATCTCGGCATCAACAAAATCGAGTAATCTCGGTCGGCCATCGACCAAAGTCACTTTGACCCCGAGCGCAGCGAGCATACAGGCATACTCACATCCAATAACACCGGCACCGACAATCGTCATGGCCTCGGGAATTTTCTTCATACGTAGGAGCCCATCACTATCAATGACGGTCTCGTCGTCAAAGGGGACGTCTGGTGGCCGTGCTGGTGTCGATCCGGTCGCGATCACGAACGTATCGGCGGTATGTTCGTGGGATCCCTCGTCAGCACTCACCTTGATGCGATGGGGGTCTATAAAGGTTGCGAGGCCGAATGTGAGTTCCACATGGTTTCTGGCCATTTGATCCTGAATGACCTGAACCTCTTGCCGGATCACTTTGCTTCCGCGAAAGAGCAAGTCTTCCATGGTGATGTTCTGTTTGACGCGATAGCTCTTGCCGTAGATTCCGCGAAGACGGAATCCTGAGAGATAGAGTACGGCTTCCCGCATGGCTTTGCTGGGGATGGTGCCGGTATGGGTGCAGATACCTCCGACCGAAACCGAGGTTCGCTCCACGATCAGCACGCGCTTGTGCAGTTTTGCCGCTTGAATGGCTGACTTTTGTCCACCTGGGCCTGATCCGATGACGATGAGATCGTAATGGGCCATGTCATCAACCTCACAATGTAGGACTGGATTTGATGTATCAATAGCGCAGTCGAGTCTAATGAAAACCCACAAAACCTGCAATTGACAATATCTGTTACCTTCCGCTAAGGTGCAGCCCGGTTCGCATGTATTGTTTTAATCCCAGACGACACAGGATGTTTTTCGCGTGACACAGCAGGCTTCCGATGGATCCACCGCAATTGAGGTGGTTGGACTCACCAAACGATACGATACCGTTGATGCCATATCTGATATCAACTTTCAGATCAAGACTGGGGAAATTTTCGGGTTGCTTGGGCCGAATGGGGCTGGGAAAACCACCACCCTACGGATCCTCATCACTGTTCTCACCCCGACCTCCGGATCAGCGCGAGTCCACGGGTTCGATGTGTGTCAGGAGGCGACAAAGGTCCGCCGGATCATTGGATATGTGCCTCAAGAACGAGCGATCGACCGTTTTCTCAGTGGGCGCGAACATCTCCTCTTATTAGGCGATCTCTACCACCTGTCCAAACAAGATACTCTTCGGCGCATTGATGAAATTCTGAAGCTGGTCAACCTTGAAGACAAGGCAGACCAGCGTGCGCGTGATTATTCCGGCGGGATGAAACGCAAACTTGATATTGCTTGTGGGTTGATCCCTGATCCCAAAGTGCTGTTTATGGATGAGCCGACACTTGGATTAGATGTTGAGAGCCGTCTTCGCATTTGGGAACATGTTCTGGGGCTGAAAGAACGCGGGATCACGGTTGTCCTGACCACCAATTACTTGGATGAAGCGGATCAACTCTGTGACCGGGTCGCCATCATTGACGAAGGAAAAGTTCGCGTGATTGGATCACCCAAAAAACTCAAGGCCGACCTCGGGGGCGATGGTATTTCCCTTGCGCTGCTGGAGAGTGAGCGTGAGATCGACACATTGATGTCCTCCCTCCAAGCGTTGCCTGGAATTCGCACCGTCAAAGCCAATGGTGCGGGTCTGGACATTCGCGTTGACACCGCAGAGGCCGCCTTGCCACGCGTGTTAGAAACGGTGGCGAAATCCGGACATGGCGTAGACGCTATTGACTACCACCGACCGCGTCTGGACGATGTCTTTGTCGCCCATACCGGTCACGCATTTCGCAATGAAGCTTCTGTAAACACCGATGGCTGATTATATTCAGGAAACCCTTGCGCTCACCATGCGATGGGTGACGCGGTTGAGTCGGGAACGGTTCAGCCTGCTGTTCACCCTCGCCCAACCCATGTTGTTTTGGCTCATTCTCTTCGGCAGCCTCTTTCAGGGGGCGGTTGATATTCGAGGTATAGACGCTCCCAATTATATGAGTTTTTTGGCGGCGGGAGTGGTTGTTATGACCGTGTTAAATAACGGGCTGGCAGGAGGAGTAGATCTCCTGTTCGACAAGGAAAACGGCTTTCTCGAACGTCTCCTGACCTCGCCGATTTCCCGATCGTCCATCATCGTCAGTCGTTACATCTTCGTGATGGGTATTACGTCGATGCAGGTCGTGGTGATTCTCCTGGTGGCGTATTTTTTTGGAGTTCATCCCGAGACGGGATTCGGCGGAGTGGCTGGGACGGTCATCATCGGACTTTTGTTTGGGATTGGGCTCACGTCAATTTCGATGGCGATGGCATTTGCGGTCAAATCGCATGGGGATTTTTTCTCCGTGATCGGCTTCCTCTCACTGCCGGCCATTTTCTTGAGTACGGCTCTGGTTCCGTTCGATGCCATGCCAGGCTGGATGGCGTTCCTCGCGCACTTGAACCCGATGACCTATGCCATTGAGGCGATCCGGAGTCTTATCCTGGTCGGATGGGCCCTCGCGCCACTGGTTAAGGTTGTCCTGGTCATGATCGCCTTCGACGCGCTGTGTTTGTACGGGAGCGTCGGGATCTTCAAACGAAACGTGGGATAAGCCCCCCACGCCTTTCTCCGTGCAGCCAGGTCTTATGGAAGAAACTTTCGTACATCGTGGCTGCCATGAAGAATTCTAACGATTCGAATGTGATCCTCGATCATTCGATAGAAGACGACATGCTGTTCCCATACAAGACTTCGTAATTCTGCACGGATCTCTTCGCGCGCTTTTCCAAATTTAGGATTCTCGATGAGTCGATCAAACGCACCATCAAACGCAGAGACATACGCAATAGCTTGATCTAGGACGAATTTGCGCTCGGTGTAATCGAATATTTCGTCTAAGGCGCTATCTTCCTCAGGAGAGAGCTCATAACATATCGACGGCTTTTCCACCTACGAAGATTCCCGTGATGGTGATTTTGCCTTGACGATGTCTCTAACGTTTCGTGGGCTGGCCTCTCCCGCCCATCCCTTCGCGATCTCTGCCAGGAGTTCTTCAATCACTCGATGGCGGTAGACTTCATGTAATCTCAACGCATCCCGCACAACTTCGCTGGCATTCCGATAATCGCCGGATTCAAGTTGTGCTGAAATATATTGTTCCTGTTTTTCTGTACAGCTGACGTTCATGACGACCCCTCCTTCATATGCGTATGCACCGAGGCTGCCATTCATGTCTACAAGTAGCAAATATGGACAATATTGAGATGCGTTTCATGACGGCGGCCCAACTTCGTCACACTGTCATCTCCTGTCGGATCTGTCCTCGTCTTGTCGCGCATCGGGAAACTGTCGCTCAGGCTAAGGTCAGGCGATTTCGAGATCAGGATTATTGGGGAAAGCCGGTTCCTGGGTTCGGTGATCCCAAGGCTCAAGTCTTGATCATTGGACTTGCGCCAGGTGCGCAGGGTTCCAATCGAACGGGTCGGGCATTTACCGGGGATCGAAGTGGTGAGTTGCTGTATCGGGTGCTCTTTGACAACGGGTTCTGCAATCAACCGCAGTCCGTTGGTCGGAATGATGGTCTTCAGTTGACAAACTGCTACATTACAGCGGTCGTCCGTTGTGCGCCGCCAGGGAACAAACCGTTGCCGGAAGAGTTTGAGTCGTGTAGACCCTATCTGATTGAGGAAATCAGGTTACTTCGGTCTGTCCGCGTGGTTGTTGCGCTTGGAAAAATCGCCTTCGACCACTATTTCAAAGCATGTCAGGGTATGGGTTGTTCTGTCCCGTCTCCCAAACCACAATTTTCGCACGGCGGGGTCGTCAGGTTGCCGTGGGGTATTACTCTCATGTCGTCCTACCATCCGTCTCAGCAGAACACTCAGACAGGCAGGCTCACGTCTTCCATGTTCAACGACGTCTTCGCGGCCGCTCGGTCAATACTCGGCTAGGAGTCTTACGGAGCCTTCGACGTCGCGTCCTGCCAGACTCGATAGAAGGTATCGAAGACATCGGTGGGAGACGAAATGCCTCGAATAGAGATGTGTTTGAACGAAGGGTCTGAGGTGTCGACATCAATCGTCCCAACGCGAACAAGGCGATCGAGAAAAGACTGTTCTAATTTCATGTCTTTGATGGCGGTGATGGAGAGTTGCTTTTGGGTTCTCGTGAGGAATCCATGGGTGATGATCAGATATTTCGGTGTGAGGCGATACCGTATTTGCTGAGACCACGTCCACAACTTCACGAACAACACACATGCCAGAATGAAGAGTGAGGTGGCGAGGATTCCAATCAGCGGGATATGTGGAACGAACTCAGTGAAACTCAATACACCTGCAATCGTGCCCCATACGAGGTCAACAAAGGCTTGCATCTCAAACGCCCACACAGAAAACGGGGCTACGTAGGATAATCCATACATGCTGGGTCCCGCGAGGAGAAGGAATACTGCGAGAAAGAATGGTCCTTCGAAAGAGCGGACTGTGGGGTGTCCTTCCCAAAGCGTTTGAACTGTTGGAACGGTTGCGGGCGGTGTGCGTGGCGGTTCTAAAAGTTGGTGTCCGCACCCTGGACAAAATTGCGATCCCGACGGAACCTCTATGGTACATTGTGTGCAAGTCATGTTAGGAAACGAGTGTCGGTTGTCCGACCCAATGGGTATTGAGATACCGTGTGAGCCAGCTTGGTTTTTTCCGACCGCTCACTCGTCCGGTCGCCTCATGATACGGTGGAACAAACCGTATCTGCTTGGGAATATACGGATAGATTCGTCGAATCCAGTGCAGGGTGTTCTCAGCGACTCGTTGTTCGCGTATACCGTAGTCGAAGCCGTATTGTGTCAAGATGGGTTCTGGAAGAAACCCAAGAGTCAACGCACGATAATAGTGTGCCAACTGCCTTCGGCCACTGCGTTCGTCTTCCCATAGGTCATACATCAAAAATTGTCCGAGTTCCTTCCCCGCCGTGGAAACGGTTAACACATCCGATGACCACATCGTCCGATTGTAATCCAGAAACGCCTGCCATGTCTGTGGGAATGTATCTTCGGGCAGACCAAATAACAACCCGAATAACCATGACTCATGATAGTACTGTTCTTTTTGCTCGTCGGTTAGTGGTGGGAAGATCAGTTCGTACATCTTGGCTGCGGTCTCGATCAACGTCGCATATACCCAGAGCATTGCGTCAATGTCATTGGCTGAATAGTGTGGAACGGGCTGCGGTGATGGCTGCGTGTCACAAAGCGGTCCGGTGATCCCCTGGTGTCGCGAGTGCATGATTCGTGCAGTGTGAAGCGCATGGTCTAATGTCCCAAACACCATAGAAAAAACGATGTTGAAGGTTCGATGGAAACGGCCGATGACGTCGGTCTTGACGCTTGAATGGTGAGCCATTGCCGTCGCAACCCAGGGGTGAGCAAGCTGTAACAGGGTCGCTCGACCAGCTCCCATAAAGAGAATAGCCTCTCGGTTGATTTGCCAGGAGACAGATTCCGGGCCGAAAATCCCGACGTTAGGGTGTTTGGTATGCGCAACAACACGCTGAAGCTGGCCTTCAAAGAGCGCGTCATCAACGACTCGTGTACTCCGAAAGGATATGTCTGGGCTCGTCACCATCCTGTCAGTCTCAGTGGGCACGCAGTTTCACGCTTCGCAGCATTGTCGGTAGGGAGCAACTGTGGCGCCACGATTGTTCCGAGGTATGGCAGTGTCGCGTTACGCTGGAGGCAAGGACGGCCTCCCAATGCTCCAGTACTGGAAGCCCATCTTGGCCATGCGAGCGGGCTGATAGACGTTACGTAGGTCGATGAAGATCGGAGTGCGTAACTGGGTTTTGATCCGTTCGAGATCGAGGTTGCGAAACTGATTCCATTCGGTTGCAAGAACGATCGCATCGGCATCGACGCTCACTTCATAGCTATCCGAGCATAGTTTCAACTCAGGCAGTTGCTGAGCGGTTTCCCGCATGGCCTCAGGATCGTACGCTTGGATATGAGCGCCTTCCTTAAGAAGGAGACGGATGATTGCAATCGATGGCGATTCTCGTATATCGCTGGTATTCGGTTTGAACGAAAGCCCAAGCACACCAATACGTTTGTTGTTGAGGTCGCCAAGCGCCGTTCGAATCTTCTCAACCATGCGCGTCTTCTGCCGAACGTTGGCATCCACGGCGGCCTTGGCAATCCCCATCTCACAGCGATGTTCTTTTCCCGTTGCGACGAGCGCGTCGACATCTTTCGGAAAACAGGATCCTCCATACCCCGGACCGGCATGAAGGAATTTAGAGCCGATTCTCCCATCAAGTCCCATGGCTTTGGCGACCAAGCGGACATCAGCTCCAACCTGCTCGCACAGCACCGACATTTCATTAATGAATGAGATCTTTGTCGCTAGAAACGTATTGGATGCGTATTTGATGAGTTCCGCTGTTTCAAGCGACGTGACCACGATCGGTGTTTCGATCAGATAGAGCGGCTGATAGAGATCTTTCAAAATAGCCACGCTCTCGTCGCGTTCAGCCCCCAGTACAACTCGGTTCGGCCGAATAAAGTCCTCAATGGCCGAACCCTCACGGAGAAACTCGGGGTTTGAGACCACATCAAATCGCACCGGCTCTCGCAGGGAGCTTTCGATCCAGGATATGACTTGTCGCCCTGTCCCCACTGGAACAGTGGATTTAGTCACGATGACTTTATAGCTGGTCATTTCACGGCCGATGCCTGTCGCTACGGCTTCGATCGCAGACAGATCGACAGAGCCGTCATCGCGGGGGGGCGTTCCAACGGCAATAAAGATGACCAGTGCCTGCTCCACCGCTTGCGTGAGGTTCGTTGTGAAAGTGAGTCGGCCGGCTTGACGCCCTTTGCCCACAAGATCGTGCAGCCCGGGTTCGTAGAATGGAATCTCTCCGGATTCCAATGCCGCAATCCTTCGATGGTCCTGGTCCATGCAGGTGACCTGAAGACCGAACTCGGCAAAGCAGGCCGCGGTGACCAAACCGACATAGCCCGAGCCGATGACGCTGATATGCACTAACGATCCTCCTTGATGACCATGACCTCAGTGGCTTTGATGAGTGCGGTCGCGCTGTCGCCAACACGCAGTTTGAGCGCGTCAAAGCCGTCGCGGGTAATAATCGCGGTGAGTTTATATGGTCCCGCATCCAGGTTGATCTGAGCGAGGAGGGAACTGCGTTTGATTCCGGTTACAATGCCCGAAATCTTATTTCGTCCGCTGACGTCATCCCCTCGGTCTCTCCGTCCAAGCGAACGATCCAGACTTTTGCGATCAAAGCGCCATCGTCCCCCAATGCGGGAGCAGGGAACTTTCCCTTGTGAGACGTGACGATATAACGTCGGTATAGTCAGACGAAGATACGCTGCAGCGTCCTTGGTCGTCATGATGTCATTTGGCGCATCCTTGGCACGCGATGCTCGCGATGGTCTTGGAGATCGACTGTGATTCATGACGATGCGCGTGCGTGCATGTTGAGTATTCGCAACGTCGGTTACGATCCTGATGTCGCGCTAGCGGGGATGCTGCCGAAGTCAATGAGGAGTTCTTTAGTGCCACGCCCCATCAAGAGACGGGACTTCCCAAATCCAACAAAGAACTCCTTTTCCATAAAACTCAGCGCGAACCCTTGACGAGCAAACTCTTGACACGCTGATAGGAACTCGTTGTCTTTGCTCGGCAGACGATAGCAATTGAGAATGAAGTGTAATTGCTGATCTTTGATATACATCTCACCCACCGTGGCCTCTTGGCCATTTTCTGCTGGTTTCGTGAGAGCGAACACAACGCGCTCCTTCGGCGACGCTTGCGAAAACGCATCCTTCACAATTGGGGCAAGCGTGGCAATTTCGGCGGCCTCGAATACCCGCTGCTGTGGATTTTTCCCAGAGAACTTCTTCTGCAACGCCAGGCGTTGAGCCTGGATTCGTATCGCATCAAAAATTGTCTGAAGTTGGCCAACCCCGATCT
>JYMV01008764.1_pt1 | contig 37705 bp, 30 predicted proteins | sample 338911 | NCBI WGS metagenome assembly JYMV01 (sample SAMN03354496, study PRJNA234377) | hydrothermal vent metagenome | biome: Deep sea; feature: Hydrothermal plumes at the Eastern Lau Spreading Center, Western Pacific Ocean; material: Seawater | place: Tonga | collected 2009 | depth 2000 m m | reverse complement strand
TTTATTTGTACTTTAGAAATAAGGCAGTTACCTCATTGTCTACATGCCAATCCCACGGTCGCCAAGGTTGCCAGATTACTTCCCTCTCCATACCTGTGATTAGGACAGCATCTGCTCCATTTTCTTTAGCATCTTTAATCAAGGCTTCTTTTATTCCTTTGTGGTTCTTCTGCCATCCACCCACGCCTAGAGCATGACCAATGACTGTATACTCCATCTTTATATCATCCACAGAAAAGTAGAGGTCAACGTTATCTGTAGGCTCATATGAATTGCCAATATAACTTACAGGGGCACAACCCATAGCCAAAAGCATTACTAATACAACTACTGCTGACAATCTAAAGTTATGTGTTTTCATTATTTCTCCTTTTGTGAGTAAACTGTCATCTATTTCCCATATTTCTTGGCATAAATAAAAAGAAATATATTGTACGGGAGTCGAACCCGTGAAGACCGTCACTCCCTCTCAACTAGGCGTAGTTTTGTCTCCAAGACTGGGGTTGAAACGGATGTCGACAACCGGTCAGCATCAGCAAACTAAAGAACAGCCCACCGAGAAACATGAACAACATCTGCTCCTCGGTTTTCATATCTTGCACCTCTAAGAAGGCCAAATCAAAGTGTCAGCTTTTGGTTCTATGGTGTAATAAGTTCCATCAGCACCAGTTACGTTCATAATTTATATCCTCAAAAATATCTTGTTATTTCAACTCCTTCTTTTTCACAAACAGGTTCTAAGGCCCGTCAATCAGGGCTATGGCATCTAAATAATCTGAAATCTGCTGTTGATACCTAACGGGAATACGATCTCTCCGTATTGCCTCAGCATAATTCTGTTTGGCATTCAGATGTGCCTGTCGAAATGAAACATATTCGGGTTCAATACTACTATCAGAATTTTGAGACACGAAAACCTGCGAAAGTCCTTGACGATCAGATGAAATATTATTTAAGTTCAAATCAATACCATTGGCATTATTGGGCAAGATAGAATCTCCGTCTAACTGTGTTTGCATTGACATGTCCTGCATAGCAGCAGAATTTTGTTTATTGGGTATCCAGGTACTATTATCACCCTGAGTGATTACTCCTTGTACATCACTAGTTCCGGACTCTTGACCAGGATTACCACTGCCATCAGCAATGCTACTACTACTTTGATTCATTTCGATCCCAGCTAGTGCTATACGCTTCCGGCTTTCCCGAATCTGACTTAGCGTCTCCTCTATTGCGGTTAAATGTTGCAACTGCCGATCTAGATCAAGCAAAGCCTCTGCCATACGCTTTAACTTCTCAGCACTGACTACCTCTGATTGCAGGTCGGAGAATTCATTCTTAACGTTACCAATCATGTGATTCTCTCCCAAAGCCCTCGCGATCTGCTGTAGTTTTTGCTTTAACTCGTTCACCTGTTCAGCATCAAGCCCATCAAATTGATCAGCAAGTTTATCAAAATTCGCGGCTAAATCACCCATAGGCATGTTGGTTACTTCATAGATAGCTTTTTGGGTTTCTTTGAGCTGGTCTGTTTTTATCTTCTGCTTTTGTCGATGAGCCTGATCTCGGAGTTGACTCAGACTAGCTTGCGCTTGTTGACTTGTAATTTGCTCACCCTTTAACTTTTTGATTGTTTCCTGAATTTCCGCTTTCAGCTGGCTCTCATCGGCAAAACCTATGAGGTTTTCCAATTGATTAACAGTTTGATCAATTGCCTGTCTCTCTACTGCAGTTGGTAACTCAGGTTGATTATGCCTCTCGGTGATGAGGAAGGATAGGCAAATTAAGATAATCGGGATTGGGATCAATTTCCATAAAGCAGGAACTTTCAATGGAAAATCGGATGATAGAACAATTTTCTCAGCCTCATTTGCAGCATCACGCAATTGAGCCGCATCAAAGTCGAGATGGTCTTTTTTACGCGTAATCCCAACTGCTGTACTTAACCGGTCTTTTAGTTTCAAACGATCATCAGCAATCCTGGCAATTTGCAGAAGATCCAGTTTTCGTGAAACAATAACAATCAGGACTCCAGTAAGTAGAACGATTAAAACGATTAGCAAATTAACAGGCAAATGGATAAATCGATTCACCATCAGTAAGATACCAATCATTGTTAATCCGCAGGCTCCGTAACAGGTGCAATTATAGATTAGTTGATCATGATACAACCGCCGCTGAATTAGAACCAATTTGTTTACTATAGACGATCTGCCTTCCATTGATTTGTCTTTCATCATTTTAAGTTAAGTTCTTCTCTTTCCTTTCAAAACCGTTGACTATCATTTCCCTTACCTCCCTGAGTTGAAATATCTAGGCCTGACATGGCCCAACTGGTTGATCACGATTTTCCCAAACAATAATTAACCTGCCACGTCTAGTGAAATGAAAACATGAAGTGAAGTTAAAATCCATGAGCAGAACAATACACCAATCATATAGTCAAAAAATTGGAAGTGTAAATCATGGTAGAAAAAGCTAAAAGTGATCCACATCCTGATCAGTACCGCGAAACCATCATAATTATGATGCGTTACGGTACAAGTGTCGACCATATAGCCATCTAGTTGTTGTTGGATTTGAGGATCATATGTGAAAGAAGAAGTAATATTATTGTCTTTTAATGTGTTCGATGTTTTAACATTTAGTAGGTTGTTCGACCATATCTTACGGCTGTAGTTGCGTAGTAGTCTCTACCCACTGTTTAAGAGTTTCTTTCTCTTACTGCAGGAGTTTATACCCGCGGGGCCATGGTATCACCATTTCCCATTTTGTGCTGATACTGTATCTTGCGAATCTGTTGTGAGGTTACTCTTATAGTTTGTCAGTCGGTAACCTTATAGCATTGATCTTTGGGCCTCAATGAAGGTTAATAACCTCTTTTTCCATAACAACCGCCTGTCTTAGAAAGACAAGCAATTCTATTTAGCAAAATTTGTCTGCCGTCTAACGATCTGGATCACTCGCTATTATGGAACGACAACGAAATACCGATCAAGTGTATTCTTTATGATTAAGTCTTTCCCCAAATTCATTAAACATTTTCAGTCCAGTCAAAGATTACTCCAAAGAGATCACTGGCATTGTTAGCAAGCTTCTTGTAGATTTGCGGTGCTTCATCAATTGAGACAATGTGTGAGACTATTGGTGCAATTTGAAGATGGCCCTGTTTATAAAGGGACAGAAGTACTCTTAGATCGTCCTTATCGAAATGGCATGATGTTTCGATCTTTGCTTCCGTACCGTGAAGCAAACTCCAAGGATAAGTTATCTGGTCACGAACCGCTATCAACCCAACTGTGCCGCTGTGAGCAAGCAACCGATTATCACAAATATCGGAAAGGAGCCTTTCGACGCTACAGCAATCGTAAATGTAGTTATAAGGGCGACCTTCTTTGATGATTTCAGGTGTCTTTTGGCTGTTCGCTTTTAGGGCAATGTGAGCGCCACATTCCTTAGCAGCATCAAGTCTTCTGTCTATCATGTCGGAAACCGTTACCTTAGCACCTACGCTTCTTGCTGCTTGTGCAAGGAAATGCCCAATAGGTCCTTGACCAACTACCCAAACATTATCACCTTGACTTACACCCATTCGCCTTATACTGCGAAGTGCTACTCCTGCCACTCCGAACAGGGCACAATGTCTATAGTCGATTCCTACTGGCAACTTAATCAGCAGCGCGTCTTCATTGATGATGTTCCAACCGTTGTGGCCAACATATTGTCCATAAAAAAGCCAGTCTCCAGGCTCAAATTGGGTGACTTTTCCACCCGTGGACACAACGCTTCCTACATGCTGATATCCGTGCCGACTTGGAAATCTTCCTCCTCCATAACCATGCTCAGAAAGGAAAGCATGGCGTTCAGTACCATTGGTTATGGCAGTATATTTTGTCTCCAACAAGATTTCCGTCGGTTCCAATTTTGACGGGGTGCCTAGATCACAGAATGCAAGTTCGCCTTTAGCGATAAATTCTAGCCCGCTATTGCGCATTTGAACACACCTTGGGATTAAGAGTATCTTTTGGTAAAAGCAAGATTAGGTATGTAGTTTCCTTGTTCCAAATAGTGATGATCAGGCTTCTTTCCGAATGGTGCCGTAAATAGAAAGATAAGGATTTTGTCCGTGATAGGGTCATAAAATGTACTGCCATGAAAATGCACTTCAACAGGATTTTCGAGGTAACCCATATGAGAGAAGTTTCTTGTTATATCGACTTAATCGGTTTCCTTCCTTATTGCTTTTAGTAAGTGATATGATCAACCCTCAATTATTAAACCAAAATTCCTTGATAAAAGATAAAAACATATTACTATGGAATCTATGAATCCGAATTATAGTGATATTAAATTAAATGGTCAATCCTAAAAGCAAAGAGCTATTGGATAAGATGCGAGAGTACATCCGGCTCTCAAGTACTATTCCTTACAAAATAGTGTGCCTACAGCACAGCTTGATGGTCCTCTATTGTTAGGTAGTATTCATATGATTCAGAGAAGTAACCAGCAATGAAATTCTATATGATCCCTAAAAGAAACGGTATCAAGTTGGTTAATATCAACTTCCGGGTAAAAATCTTACTGTTGTTACTAATCGGTTTTGGATTGCTGCAACCAGATCTTACTTATGCTGTTCAAATTGTGGAAATCATGTACGATCCTTTCTAACTTGACAAAGTTTAGTATTACCCGAATGTTTGCTGAAATAACGAAATCGTGCTGTCATCTGGATGATTGGGTAGTTCCGCCGGGGATTCCCAATCTTCTGGCACGTCTTCTAATCTTACAGGTTTGCCTTCATTTTCCAATACCGACTTCCACCCAGCAAGAAAGGCATTAGTTTTGTGGAATATTTGCTCAAATGTCTGTGGCATATCACCATATAATGCCATCTGCTGAAATGCCCAAATTGTAGGCGCCCAAATTTCGGTCTTGTCAAAAGGATAGCCTGTCCCCATATAGATTTTGAAACTTTCCCCGCCGTAAGTTTCTGATGTGTGTATTTGAACCGTTCCCCAGGAACCGCTGACCTGATGCAAGGTGCCAAAGAATTGCTGACCGTTTTGGCCGACATGTTCATAGGTCAAAACTCCCGGAGGACTGTACCAACTATCGGTGCTGTAAGCAACTGACACCACTGGATTTCCCGCTTCCGCAATCGCCCTGCAAATCATGTAAACTCCATGAACTCCGTGTGTTGGATAGTCATCAAATGAATTGGTTGCGTTGTAACAGATGATATTTTTATCCGTTGCCCACGCTTTAGCACGCGATATGGCATCAGTGAGTTCGTGACTGGATGGAACGAGAATGGTCGCACCATGTTTTTGCGCTAACTCAATCATCTCCTGAGCCTTTGCCAGTGAATTTGTAAACGGTCGGTTAATTAGGTTGGGGAGACCGGCTTCCAGATAAGGTCGATGAAGAATATGGTTCCAGGGATGGTTGTAGTAGCCGCCTGAAATGATCCCATCAACTTTTCCTACCATGTCGTCGAAATTCTGAACAACTTCACAACCAAACGTTCTACCGAAATTTCCGGCTTTTTCCCGATCGATTTCCCAACAATGGGTAATACGCATTCCGGTAAAAGGCATATCCTTCTGTCCCTGTCTTGGATTTATCAAAGGTGCCCATAGACCCTCGAGGTGTGAGTACGATGACACATTCAGACAACCTATACGAAATGATTCGGGAGCGTTTTGCCCATTCTCGTTTTGATTTGTTTTAGACTCTGTCATGAATTCCCCCTTAAGTTGGCATCCATTGTTAATTTAAACCTATCCTGATTTTATCCAAGGGATTCTGTCTTCAGAATTTTCGTTGGGATAGAAATTTCGACCTACGTATTCCTGCATAATATTTTATTAACCCAAGTTGCTACCTACCTAAAGAAACCGAGATCTTACCGCGGAACTCGGAAAATCTGGCAAAGACGTCAGATTTTATTCGTTATCGTGGATATAACTTCAAAAAACTCGGTTTCTGAACTGCCCGCTGTTTTAGGTCACAAACTGAGTCTTATTATTACTTATTTCCCGATTAGAACTTCCTTTCCGGTTTCCGCAGATTGGTAGATTCCTTCCATCATCTGTTGGACATGTAACATCTGGCTGAATTTGACGATCGGCGTTCGATCTTCACGAACCGCATCGACAAAGTCTTTTAGCACTTCAAAGAAATGGTTTCCTGATTCGGTAATTTTTGGTGTTCTGTCGAAAACCTGATTGCCTTGATCCACATAAATCTTCAAAGGAATCTCAGCGGTGCCGTAATCTCCCAGAATTTCAATCTGTGGCCTCACTTTCCAAGGATGAGTCAGCCAGTTACTTTCAATAGATAATCCAGAATCGTTTTCAAAACGGATGTAACCTGCGGCAAAATCTTCTGTCTCGAAATCCCCCAATGTTCCTTTCCAGGAAATTAGAGGATTTTTCATGTGGCGCACTTTCTGATAAATTGTTCCCATTGCTGCTACGGGCGTCGGATCGCCAATAATCCAGTTTGCCAGATCAAGGTTGTGTACCGCGGTACTGTAGAGCACACCTCCACCAGATAGGCTTTTCTTATGAAAAACACTATACCCGGGGATATCCATCACGTGTCCGGCAACAACTCGGGTGTAGTAGATTTTACCCAAACCTCCCTCATCGATAAATTGTTTAAGTATACGGCCCTCTGCACTGCCACGATTCTGAAGTCCCATGCTCATTTTTTTCTTGTGCCACTTACATGCCGCAATCATCTCTGCTGCTTCGATACTACTTACGGCCAGCGCTTTTTCACAAATCACATTTGCACCTGCCTCAAACGCATCGACAGTTTGATCCCTGTGAAACGCGTGAGGTGTACAGACGCTTACCAAATCCAAATTATGTTTGTCTAATAATTCTCGGTAATCCGAGTAAACATAAGGAATACCGAATTCCATAGCTACAGCCTGTGCTTGTTCAAAGTTCACGTCACAAACAGCAACAAGATCAATGTCGTTTATCTTGTTGTAGTTGGCAACGTGACCACCCCTACCTTGTGCACCACAACCGATTACAGCTACCTTCATAAATCCTCCGATTAAGGCTATTGCCGAACACGAGAGTCGCATAAATTGTCTTAAGCAATGTTTTTTCTGATACCATTTAGTTCCTATTCATCTCAAAATGGAGCAAAAATGCCATTTTGAGATTTAGCTTAATTTCCCAATTCAGTTTGAGCCAGAACCGTTTTCAGTCGATCTGGGTAATTTGTCAAAATTCCGTCAACGCCGATCTCAATGTAAGACCTCATATCTTCAGGTGTATCCGCATAAAAAACGTGAACAGCCAAACCTGCTAGATGCGCTCGCTGAACGAAATCCAACGTTGTGATATCTCGCCCAGGTTGGAGTGATCGAAGTCCCATTGCCACAGATTGCTGAATATATTCTTCAGCTGTGCGTTGCCCACGACCAACCCGACATTCAATTGATGGAGCAATCGAGGCAAAATGCCTAACGCTCTCATCATCACATAGGAGGATTGAGTCGTTAACCATTCGAAAATCATGTAGTCCCCTGACAATAGCATGTTTATAGTCTCCGGATGGGTCGCGGCTTTTCTTTAGATGAACGTTGAGCTTGACTTGTCCATGTACTAAATCTAATACTTCTTCCCATGTGGGCACACGTTCATCTCGGAACCGCTGACCGAACCAACTTCCGGCATCCAGAGCTTTAATCTCACTAAAGGTTAGATTGGTGATTGCACCTGTGCCGTTTGTCGTTCGGTCGACGGTTGAATCATGCATGGCAACCAACTGTCCATCTCTGCTAAAATGCAGGTCAATTTCGATCTCATCGACGCCAATTTCCAGTGCCCTCTGAAAGGCAAGCAAGGTGTTTTCAGGATAATTCCCTGATGCGCCTCGATGCGCAACATTTGCGACCATTTCAACAATCCTTTTTGACTATTTTGGGTAATTGCTATCATACGACACTTGACTTTTAGTAGCAAGACCTCGAGGTTCATTTGTATTGATTTTTTATTAGCTAATAAGGTTTTGGTACGTTGTCTGTATTAAATACCACTGATTGTAAAAAGGTAACCGAAACAACCAAAAACACCAGATGTCAGTTAAGGGCAGTCCACTTTCCTCTTTAACCTCTCGGTCGAACGCCTGCATCATCTCTGTCATATCAGAGACGCGTTTGGGATGTTCATCCGACAGATCATAACTTTCGTAGGGATCGATCTCCAAGTCAATCAGGCGGGGCATCTCCGGTTTCCGCCGACCTTTCCCTGAACCTTCAGCAATTTGCAACTTCCATTTACCAAGGCGGAGTGCGTTCAGGTCAGTACCTCTGAAGATAATACAATGGTCGTTCCGGCATTGACTTACCCTTAATAAGGGGAAGGATATCCAGCCCATCGATCACGCGGTTGCTGGGCTGATCCAGACCTGCCAGCGTGAGAAAAGTGGGAAGAAAATCCATTTGGCTAGCTGGGTTGGTACAGACAGATCCTGGTAGAATCAAGCGTGAATACTGTGCCACACACGGCATCCGCATACCGCCTTCATAGGTATCAAACTTCCTACTACGCAACCCACCCGTGCTACCTTCAAACCAGGGGCCGTTGTCGCTGGTGACAATGACTAGCGTGTCGTCGGTTAATCTCAGTTCGTCTAGTGTGTCCATCAGCCGTCCCAAATGGTAGTCGATGCATTCGATGGTATCCCCATAGACACCGGCATTTGACCGTCCTCGGAATTCTGGTTCGACGTAAAGCGGAATGTGCGGCATAGTATGCGCAATGTAGATAAAGAACGGTTGTTCAGTATTTTCCTGATGGGTTGATTGGATGAAAGAAATGGCTTGATCAGTGTAACGCCGTGTTAGTTGTGCCTGATCAACTTCAGTTTCAATTGCCTCTTTATTCTCGTAAAGATGCAACGGGTTCATATCGTTGCTATAGAGTAGCCCGAAATAGTAGTCAAAACCGTGACGGGTCGGGTAGTGCTCTGGGCGACAACCCAAATGCCACTTTCCTAAACAAGCACTTTTGTAATCTCCTTCTTTTAGGCAGTCCGCGATCGTCTTTTCCGCATTGGTCAGACCTTCCTCATCTTTTGGAAATAGAACTCGGGGTAGACCAACACGCTGTGGGTAGCGTCCGGTGAGCAAACCGCAACGGGATGGCGTACAAATGGGTGAGGCAGAATAGAGATCGGTAAATTTGACTCCATTTGCGGCGATCTGATCCATGACTGGTGTTCTGATAGCTTTTGTCCCATAACAACCCATGTCACCGTAACCCATATCGCCCATGAAAATGATGATAAAATTGGTCTTTTCCATAATTACCTCATAGAATTTCCAAATCTTTTGAAACACAGGTGAGATGCCTGCAAAGTTTAGTGGCATTACCTTAAATTGAAATTGGAAGATGATAACAGACTTGATAACAATTTTCCAATTACAGCGCATGCTGGTTCTGTTTATAGTGATGTTGAGCGAGATAATTGAGATATTCTGGATCCAGTTCGAGCGTCTCCACCAATGTACGGATTGTTGTTTCACTCAGATACGCAGAAAACTCAAACTTTGTCTTTCTAATTATAGATGTACAGAGATCCTTTTGGCTAACCGTATGACGCCAACAACTTGTTGTTGAGAATCCAAAATGCTAAACTTGTTTTCTCAGGTCAACCACAAGTTCAAGATTAAGAATGTGTTCTGTTAAGGAAGGAGAGTCCTTTCACTTAGCATATTTAAAAACGACAGCAAAATAAATAAGAGAAAGCTGAATCCCGTTTGCATGCCTGCATAGGGTATTTTGAAAGCTATGATTTTCGTTCCATCGAGTAACTGAAAATATGGTGCATCCGACCGTTAATTTGAGCCACTTAATATTTCTTCCCATCCTATTGTTTTTCCTGACGATGACCAAGGTCAGAGCAGATAACAACAATCAATCCATTAAAATGGACGAAATTGTTATCATGCCGGGAAGGTTCTCCATAGTAGATCGAATCAGGTCAAATCTTACTTTATCCAAAAAAGAAATCGAGAATTTCCCTTTGATAGATAACGATATCATGAGATCCGTTCAGATATTTCCGGGTGTAATTTCTAATGATTTCTCAGCTCGGTTTAACGTACGTGGGGGAGAAAAAGATGAGATTTTGGTTCGTCTCGACGGAATGGAACTTTATGAGCCATTTCATCTGCAGGACTACGGTGGGGCATTATCGGTTATAGACTTGGGGTTGCTAGATCGAGCTGATTTGCTGATGGGCGGTTTCCCGGCCAAATATGGCGGAAAAATGTCAGGTGTCTTCGACATTATATCCAAAGATGGTAACCGAGACAAAATCACTGGCAATTTTGGGATCGATTTAATTAATGCGCATGCTCTTCTAGAAGGCCCTCTTTCAAAACAGGGGTCTTGGATCCTGTCAATCCGCCGTGGATATTTCGATCTACTATTACCCATGATCTTTTCTCTCTTAGAAGAGTATGAAAAAGAATATAAACCCGAGTATGCCGATTTATATTCCAAAGTAGGCTACGATTTAACAGATAAAGATAAGCTCAGTTTGAATGTCCTTTATAGTTGGGACAAAAACTTAGTGGATTCTCATTTAGGGGAAGAAGACCTAAATTCGCGGTACCGAAATGGGATGCTATGGTTAAAGTGGCGTCACTTTCTCAATCAGAAGGTATGGTCAGACCTATTCTTTTTTAACGGATTATCGGATCGAAATCGCCAGGAAGGATTCGGAACTCAGCGGGCTTTGGATATTCGGGACTTGAATTATTTTGGTTTCAAGTGGGAAGTCTTTACCAAGGCCTCCCATAAGCACCTTGTCCAATTGGGCTTAGATTGGAGACAGTCTGGAGGAAGATATGACTATTTCAATCAGCTGGGAGTTAATCAAGCCAAGCCAATCGAAGTGAAAATCGAGAAGACGGGAAGTGACCTTAATGCTTATCTGCAGGATGAGTGGAGAGTTCACTCTCGAACCGCCATCAATTTTGGTGTTCGGTTTCTAAGACAAAGCTATAGGTCGGATGAAGTCAGGAAATATGAACTGAGTCCAAGGATCGCACTGGCTTTTAAGCCGACCAAAGATATCGTCTTACGTGGAGCATGGGGACATTATCATCAGCCAATCAACTTGATCGCTATGCCTGTGGAAGACCAGCATACTGAAATTGGTCGTGCAGAGCTCGCTACACATTTTGTTTTTGGTGCTGAGTATCTGGGATTAGAAAATTCTTATTTCCTTTTGGAGGCATATTATAAAAGGTTAGACAATTTAACTGGTCGAATGCATGTCTATGGTAGGCAACCGGTGATTCTGACTAACCCAGATTCAGGTGAGGCTAGTGGTCTGGAATTACTGATGAGACATCAAATTTCTGACCGCCTGAATTGCAATTTAGGTTATGGTTTATCAGTAGCAAAAGAGAAAATTGGAGACAAAGAGTTTTTCCGGTCATTTGACCAGCGACATAGTATGGGTTTGAACTTCAACTATCACCTTTCATTAAAGTCGAATTTGAATGTCGGATGGCGGTTTCATTCAGGTCAACCGGCAACACCATTAGAAAATAGTCTGATTATTCTGCCCAGTGGAACCGCTGTTTGCGAAAGGGGTATTGGTGAATATAATTCGGAACGGCTTCCTGTTTACCATAGTCTTGATGTTCGCTTGACTCGGTCAGTTAATCACAGGAAGTGGGACATGAGTTGGTACTTCCAGATCATCAACTTGTACTCGCGGAAAAATATAGACGCACGGGTATTAAAGACGGTTAAAAACGAGGAAACTGGTGCAATCACTGGTTGCGAGGTTGTTGATGAACCTTTATTGCCAATTGTTCCCACCCTAGGATTCAATATCAGGTTTTAATAAATGGTCGCTAACTTTAACTGACTGAGATCTTAAACCCCTTGGGTTGTCGCTTTCAGGATGGATTAGCTTCGCTGTTGAGTTCCAGTTAATATGGAGTAGGTTGTGAGTTACTGTCACTCAAGCGCTACAACCCCTTCCATCTCGGATGTACTACCAAGCATGTAGGCAGCTAGAAGATACGGCACTGGGAATAATCGAAAGAATCACACCAAGCTCGTTGGGCAAGGTTGGTCTGGTCGATCGATGTCTTCTCAACCAAGCTTTTTCTCAAATCACAGAAAGAGATCTTAATGAAAAAAAATCATTTATTAACAATTCCGGTTGACTGGAAAAGCGAGCCATATGCCAGAGTGAGTTATGAAGTTACGATGGAAGCCTCTGAGCTTCACCTCACATCTGGAGTCGAATACAATTTTCAGTGTGTTTCGGGGCTCGGTAAGGATAGTGGATGGCAGAGTAGTCCAATTTACATCGATACGAATTTGCAGCCTGAAACAGAATATGCCTACACGGTTCAAGCTCGATCCATTGCTAATCCGGAACAGGTGTCATCTCCTACTTCGCCTTATAGAGTGAAAACACAAGCAGCCAACTCTGTAGACCGGATCATGGATCAACTGGAGTTGACACCTCTTGTCTATAATGGAAATAAAAATAACCGCATCAATATCGTGGTTATGAACCGATGGGTTGAAAACGATGCTGAGCCTTACAACCGACCGGAGATGAAGGATGAATTTATTGCCGACGTAGAGAATTCAGTTGTTAAAGCACTTACGCTTGGAGATCCTGAAGCTGTTACACCATACGCAAACTACAGTACTTTCTATAATATTTATGCGCTTTGGTGGCCAAACATACCGGCGTGGGATCCTGAACGATCAGAATGCTTGGGGTGGAAACAGGTACAGGAAATTCGTAATCGGTTGTTTCTTCCCTGGCGGAATGAATATACTGGTTGGGTGACATTACTATCTATGCTTAACACATCGGGTGGTGGCGGCGGCGCTGGACGAGAACTTTTACCGCGAGTTGGTGATGCTTACATCGTTGGAAACGAGATCGCCAGCATGATGCATGAATTTGCCCACACTGCTACCGGAATTGCCGATGAGTATACTTCTTCAGGAAAGTGGGGGAATGGAAGCGAAACTTATAATACAACCAATTTTTATCATCGTGATCAGGTGAAATGGCAGGCCTGGATTGATCCCGATACCCCCGTGCCGACACCCTACACCGATGAGTATCTGGGTGTGGTTGGGTTGTTTGAAGGCGGGCAGCATCGATTAAGTGATCATTTCCGTCCCACGGCCAGAGGGTGTCTGATGGGAGCGGGTACTTTTGGTGTTCAGCACCTGTGTCCCATCTGTGTGCAACGCACCATTCTCAAACACTACGACCTTGTCAACCCTATTGAGAGAATTACTCCGGCTCAAAAAGAGATACAGGTCGATGGAGAAACATCTATCCAGTTTCAGGTCATTCACCTAAAACCTGAACCGAATACGCAGGAGACAGAATGGCGTTTGAATGGAAAAGTGATTGCCGTAAATGTCGATCAGGTGGAGGTAACCTTTGGTTCTACCGACCACTACCAACTGACTTTCTCTCTGGCAGATAAAACCAAGCAGATCCGTCCAGATCCCCCTTATGCAGCGTATCCTCTTCACCAAGTTTGTTGGATCATCAACAATTCGAATCCCATCCATGATTCCTTACCGCTGGAAATTGAGATGGAGGCGACAAATCCCAGTTTTCTTGGGAATGATGGGCAGATTCAGTCCAAAGTCAGCGGTGGTACGCCTCCCTATGAATACATTTGGTCGAACGGAGGTCAGGATCCCTTTTTGTCGGATTTGTCTGCTGGCACCTATGAACTACATGTTGTTGATCAGCACTTTGGCTATGCAACAACCAGTTATCAGCTGGAGCAAAAGTCAAAGTTAGACGTAGATCTGCGTTCGGTGTGGACCAAGGATGGATGGAAAGCTGACTTGAACTTGGAAAGTGATGAACAATTAAATTATTGGTGGTCTACCGGGGCTGTGACCAATACTGTCAATGGGTTAAAAGACGGGATCTATCAATACAAGATTTCAAATGCCGATGGCGTGGAATTGAAGGACGAAATCCATCTTCTTAAACCAGAAGTGTCGCTGCAAGCCGTATCTGGAATCATTCCAGCGACAACAGGGCAAATGGATGGCGCCGTTTGGCTCAACATCCATGGTGGCAGAGAACCCTATACCGTAACCTGGGCAGACCCACGACTTTGCTCTGATGAAATCATCCTCTATCAGGCTGAAGAAGCACAATACCTGGGTCCTATTTCCAGCCGAGATGAGGGATGCTTCGGTAAAGAAATGGGTTGCTTACAATTTGAAAGGCAAGCAGGTTGGATCGAATGGCAAATCACCGTACCATTAACCAGCCGCTACCCGCTTACCTTTCGCTATAAGGCCGAAGATGGGGCCATGGCACTGCTTTTGATCAATGGTGATGATATAGATCAGCACTTGGTGTTCCCAAAGTCAGGAGATTGGCAAGATTACCAGCAGGAAGTTGACCTTCAGGATGGTACAAACTCCATTCGGTTACAGGTAGAAGATCAATCAATGTTGAGCTTGGACTATCTTTCAGTACCGCAGAAGACTTGGTTTGAAAAACCAGATGAACGGATTAGGACTTCACTTCCAGCAGGAACATATACAGCTCTCATCAAGGATGCCAACTGCACAGCCATTGAAAAAACGGTTCAGATTCCAAAGGCAAATCGTTTCCTACTTGAAAATGTTAACTTGGAGAAGGTTGATACTGATAAAGTCCGGATTGCTAATCCCAACCCGGATTGCCATTACTACTGGTACGATGCTGACTTTTCGATCCACCACGCAGATCAAACGATTAGGCCTCTTGCCCAAGGAACAGGTTTTGAACCTGAGCGATCAGGGAATTACTACCTTTCCTGTCAGCGGATTTCTGACGGAGCTATCAGCCAGAATCGGGTCGGGTTTGCTGTTACTAAAGGCGACAGACTCTCTCCATATAGCAATCATGTTTCTAAAACTGAATTGGAACCAGACCAACTCTCGGCCAACTTGCTCCTGTGGTTGGATGCCAGTCAAGCTGAAAGTACTGAGGACATCCCTCTCAAACGAGGTGCGCTGATTGGCTGGAAGGGAAAAGGTCATACCATTGGCTTTGATCCTAATGGGTTTGTCTATTATCAACCCAATGTACAAAATGGTAAAGCAATTGTTAGTTGGGAAACAATTTGGTTACAAGGACTGGAAAAGCCCATTTCTGGATTCCAGACTGTCATCATGGTTTATCGCGAACATCCGTTGTCTTCTCCTGGTTCTTCTCCTTGGTTTGGCTTAAGTCCTTTTATTGGCTGTGGTACAAACCAGTTGTTTTCACCTGATGCCCCCGACGAAATTCTGAAGGGTGCTGTTTATATCAATGGGGTCAAGGTTGATCCTCTGCAAATCCCTCAGCCCGAAGACTTCTGCGTGGCAACCTTTGAGTTCACTCAAGTCATTGAGAGCGAGATTAAGTACACCGATACCGGATGGGAAGGAGCTATTGGTGAAATGTTGATTTATGATGGTTTACTGTCTGATCAGGAACGCCAGCAATTGGAAACCGATTTGTACCGAAAATGGATTTCCTACATCCACCTGAAATAAGCTTGTTACTTATTTATAGCTGAATAAACCATCTCAATGTTAACGTTGACTAAGGCTAAATTAGCCTGTTGAACAACTGGGCTTATGCGGTGGCCTATGCCAGTTAGGTTGGTAGTATGGTTATGCGCTTAGGGCTGAAAATGAACCTAGTCCAGTTTCTAATTGAGATTGGGAGTAATAGAAATGTAGGATATAATTACAGAATTCAGGGGGTGATGACTAATGAAAAAGATTGGATACCTGCTGCTTATCATAGCAGCGGCTTCTATGTTATTGGCGATGCTCATTGGGCTAACTGTCGGCTTACTAGAGGTTCCATTTGGTGACAGTACAGCACTCGAATCAATCTTGGTAACGTTGTGGATAGTTGGAACCTTACTCGTTTTTTTAGGTCTGTCTTTTCTTCTAGTAAAGGTTATCAAAGAACGACTACAAAACAAGGAAGATAATTATTATGCCCAAAAAGTGGATAAATAGAAATGGGAGGTTCAAATGTTGATGACAACTCAGAACCGGTTCGAAGACCATGAAATCACTGAGACTCTAGGTGTAGTCAAAGGAAGTACCATTCGATCTCGGCATATAGGGAAAGACATCACCGCATGGTTGCGCAATATTGTGGGTGGAGAGATTACAGAATACACCAAAATGATGGGCGAGTCCCGTGAACAGGCGGTTGACCGCATGATTGCGGAGGCAGAAAGTCAGGGCGCTGATGGGATCGTTTGCATGCGATTTACCACCTCGACAGTGATGCAAGCTTCGGCCGAACTTCTGGCTTATGGTACTGCGGTGCGCTTAAAGCAGAAAGAAGAATCATCAGATACCTAAATTTTGGGTCCAATTTGATGTAAATGCATGACTTTCGTTCAGTCCAACTGAAGGCTTGGCAGCAAAAATGATCGAGCCTTTTTTAACTTAAAATTATTGATAAACTTTTCCTAACAGGCAAAAAAATGAAAAGATGTTTAGTAACAGTACTATGTCTCATGGTTGCCCACAATATTTTGGTGGCCAAGGAACTGACCTTGGATGATGTTTTTCCTACTGATCGTGTATTAGATATACAAATCACCATAGATGAAAGAGATTGGGATACGATTCGTTATCAATCTCGCAATTTTTTCGAGGCTCTGCAAGAGAGCCGAAAATATGCCCCCACGGATCATCCTTATACTTATGTTGAAGCTAGTGTGAATATCGACGGGATCGAATTCCCTCAGGTTGGCATCCGCAAAAAAGGTTTTCTTGGATCCTTAAATAGTAACCGACCCTCTCTCAAAATCAAACTCAATCACGTCGACAAAAAAGGCCAAATTGATGGATTGACTAATTTGACCTTTAACAATAACCAACAGGATGTCAGCCTGATCAGCCAGTTTATGGGTTATGCCCTGTTTAACGCAGCAGGCTCACCAGTGCCTCGTTGCGCCTACGCTAGGGTAACAGTCAATGGTAATAGCTTGGGTATCTATTCGCACGTGGAAAGGATACACAAACCTCTGTTGAAACGGACCTTTGGTAATGATGATGGTGCATTGTACGAAGGAACAGTGGTTGATTTTTACCCTGGGTGGGAAGGCAGCTTTGAGCACAAAACCGGTGAGGACAAACTGGGTCGAGAGAAGATCCAGCAACTGATCGAAGTACTGGAAGGAGAAGACGAAAATATCGAGCAAGCCATAGGTAGATTGGTTGACCTGGATTCCTTTTACACCTTTTGGGCCATGGAAGGGTTACTTAGTTTTTGGGATGGATATTCAGGCAACAAGAATAATTTTTACATCTATCTCAATCCAGAGACGGACAAATTCCACTTTATCCCCTGGGGAGCAGATAGTATGTTCGAGAGATACAGCCCCATCAGGAACGATAGGTATGATCCCGTTTCGGTTAAGAAACAAGGCTTGATAGCGCACAGACTGTATCAGCTTGAATCTGGGCGGCAACGTTATCGCCAGACGCTGAGAAATATTATGGAACAGCACTGGGATGAAGAAGCATTATTGGCGGAGACGGAGAGAATCGAGGCTTTGGTCAAGCCTCACCTAGCCATTGGTGACAAGACAGAAGCAGATTTCGACCGAGACGAAGCCAGAGGGTGGGTTGAATGGGCGAAAAATGCTTCGCCTGAAGAACGCGAGGGAGCTATAAACAGTGAAAAGTTCAGGAGCCTATCTCTAAAAGTACAAGAAGCAATAATGGAAGGTATTGAGAAACTAAAGGAGGTAGGAGAAAAAGGTGAATTATCAGAAGAAGCGGGCAAAGATGAATCCGACAAATATGACGATGAGGATGAAGAAAAAGATCAAGAAGAACAATTGGCCTATAGATTTGTTCGATCGTTAGAAGAGAGAAGACGATTCATTCGTCAACGTCGTGCTGATATCACAGAAGAAATTGCCAACGGGATGCCCAGATGGGAAGTCAGACCAGATGAGCCGTTCGTTATGCCATCTGCTGACGGTTTCAAGCTCAAGCCAAAGGCCAACTCGATTTGGAGTGCAGCTGGGTCAGGAGACCTTAAAGCTGTTAAGCAACATTTAGCCAAAGGCATAGATATCAATGCCAAAGATAGTAGCCTCGGAATCACCCCTTTGGCTTCTGCTATACTTCAAGATCAAACCCAAATGGTTGAGTTCCTTATCCAGCAGAGCGCTGATGTTAACGCCAAAAATCGAGACGGAGGCACAGCATTGCATACTGCCGCTTTCCTGGGTTACTATGAAGTTGCTGAGCTGCTAGTCCAGAAGGGTGCTGATGTCAATGCCAAGAATGAAGACGGCGAAACACCAATTAGTAGCACCATGGCAGATTGGGGAACAACCGAGTTTATAGCAGGCATATTACAACTAAAATTGGATCGAGAAAGGGTTGAAACTGGCAGAGCTCAGATCGTTGAACTCCTGCGCCAACACGGGGTCCAAACTGACTTTGCCGATCCTGCCGGAGATGGTATTTGCAAAGCGGCTGGAGCCGGGGACATCGAAGCTGTCAAGCAGCACTTAGCCAAAGGTATGGATATCAATACTAGAGATGGTAAATTTGGTATGCATCCTTTATCTTGGGCAGCGCTCCACGGTCAGTCCAAAATGGTTGGATTCCTTATCCAGCAGAGTGCTGATGTTAACGCTGAACAGCAAGATGGGAGCACAGCATTACATACTGCCGCTTTCCTGGGGCGATATAAAACGGCTGAATTATTGATCCAGAAGGGTGCTGATGTCAATGCCAGAAATGATAAAGGCGAAACACCGATAGATAGCTTGAAATTTGATTGGGGTACCACTGAGTTTGTTGCTAGTTTGTTGCAAATAAAATTGGATCGAGAAAAGGTTGAAATTGGCAGAGCTCAGATCGCCGAACTTCTGCGCCAACAAGGTGTCCAAACTAACTTTTCCGGTCCTGTTGGTAACGATATTTGGGCTGTGGCTGGAGCTGGGAACATCGAAGCTGTCAAGCAACACCTAGCTAAAGGCGTGGATGTTGATGCTAAAAACAAGGATGGGGCAACGGCATTGCATGTAGCTGCCATTCTAGGTCAATATGAAGTTGCTGAACTGCTGATCCAAAAAGGTGCCGATGTCAATGTTAGAAGTGGTGATGGAGGAACAGCACTGCATGCTGCCGCTTTCCTGGGTCAATATGAAGTTGCTAAACTGTTGGTTCAGAAGGGCGCCGATGTCAATGCCAAGAATAACAACGGTTCACCAGTGATGGATAGCCTGAAAGCCGATTGGGGAACTACTCAGTTTATTGCTAGTTTGTTGCAACTAAAATTGGATCGAGAAAGGGTTGAAACTGGCAGAACCAAAGTCGCTGCTATTTTGCGTCAACACGGGGCCAAATAGAATCGGAGAGAAGCCGAGGCACGACCGGCCAGGCGTGAACTAACAGCTATGCTTCAGTCACCTCGGTTACCGATGGCGAACGGCTCTACATCCCGTCTGGAACTACCCACTAAAATCCAGAAAAACCTTCTTTGACTACGGTCATGCCGCCTCTCCTGTCACCCACGATGGTCAGGTTATTTTCACCTGCGATACCAGAATTAGGGAGGCTCAAGAATGTGAATCTAAGTTGCTTCTTACTTTTTGCTTGGATCGCCTGAAAATACAAACCAATAAGCCACTTTATCGTCTATAATATCAAGCGGACGAAAATAGTAAAATTAAACAGGTTATCCTTGATAGCAGGTGCATGCCTAGTCGAATTTAGCCACTTGAATTATCGCTAGTACAAAGATGTCCCTAAGAAGGAAATAAATTTCTAAATGAACATAGACGTGCTTAGTCAACTCTTAACTCCCTATTCGTTAACCACAATCTCTTCGATTGTTCTCAGTTTGTTTCTTGCCTTTATATTGGGTTTAGTCATTGCTGCCGTTTATCAATGGACCCACAGGGAGATGGCAGAAAGATCCTTTATCAATACTCTTATTATACTTTGTATGTTAATTGCAGTCGTGATGATAGTTATAGGTGATAGTGTCGCGCGTGCTTTTAGCCTAGTTGGGGCTCTGTCAATTATTCGTTTTCGAACCGTAGTTCAAGATCCACGTGATATCGCCTTTGTTTTTTTCGCCTTAGCAGTTGGTATGGGCATTGGTGCGGGCAATCCGCTAGTTGCTTTCATTGGCACATTCCTAATTAATGCAGTGATCATTGGACTTCATGGCTGGCAAGTGAGATCTTCGGATAAACTGGGGTTTCTGATTACTTTCAGAGTACCGCTTTATGCTGGGTTTGAGCAATATTACCAATCAATTTTCAGTAATTGGCTGTCAACTTATCGGCGAATCAGCAAAAAAACGGCCCAATCAGATACTGTTGAGCTGAAATATCATGTCAAACTCAAGGATCCCAAACAATGGGTACAATTCATACAGGAACTTTCGGCTGTAGAAGATATCGCTAAAATTAAGGCAACTAGGTCTTAAGTTGGTGAGGATAACAGGCTAACCCCGATCGTCATCGAAATCTATTGTTACTTGCAACCATTACTATCAAAAAACAGATCTATACTGCCGATCTCCAGTGACATCAACCTGGTTGCTCTTCTTGCGACAGAAACTCCATGTCGTTGTTGACCTCTATTGGTTTCCCTTCGCCACCTCTGGTGATGTTGGCTGAAACCTCCGTCCATTGCCTGCTCTGCATGGATGCTGCCATCCTGCCACCAATTGCGATAACTCTGATGTCTCGCCCAAAAGAGGTTTTTACAAACTCTTTCAAGATAATCTTGAGTTCGGTATCAACCAGATTAATTACTTCAACTAATTGCCCAAATTCCCTGAGGGTTTCGGCTAAAAGCCCCCTTCTGCATGTCCCCGTTTAGCCATCTTTAATTATGGCAAAGGTGCGGTGTCTAAGTAAACAAAGCTCGGCTTGGTTACGATTATTATTTTATATGGCTGATAAATTGTTTTCTCACTGTTCCCCTAGCTTTCATAGTTTCTGCTATCTACACCCCATAATCGCTATATCATAAGAACCCTTGTCTGTGTTTGTATTACATTGATGTACGTTAAATAGAATCGGGAGAATATCATGAAACAGATACAAATGTCCCATTGGTCAGTAATGCGTTTGCTGGTTGTGATGATCATTTGTGCCGCATGCAGTCCCAAAAAGGTTGTGGAGCGTATTGATACGGATACGATCATTGATCTTTCGGGCCGATGGAACGATACCGATTCCCGTCAGGTCTCCGAAGCGATGATTATAGACTGTTTGAATCATCCATGGATTACCACTCACTCCACTAGTTCCAGAGGTAAGAAACCTGTCGTCATTGTCGGAGCGATTCGCAACCGAAGCATGGAACATGTCGCGATCGGCACATTTATCAATGATATCGAACGCGCTTTCATCAATTCGGGTCGAGTCTCCGTGGTTGCCAGCGCGGTAGAACGGGATGAAATTCGCGCTGAAAAAGAAGACCAGAGAGGATTTGCAAGCCTCGAAACCATCAAAGAGATGGGACTCGAACGCGGTGCAGACTACATGATGACCGGCGAAATCAACTCCATCGAGGACCGCGAGGGAGGTACACAGGTCACCTATTACCAAGTGGATTTGACTCTTACCAATATTGAGACAAACGAGAAGATCTGGTTGGGACAAAAAAAGATCAAAAAACTCATCGAACGCAAGAGAATTAGCTTCTAGTTATCAGTGCATGTCGCCGCAATTTTCTCACCACACGCCAGTTCCAATAAATCAGATTTGTGTTTTGCTTAGCTCGCTGAATGGGACATGCTGCCGGCAGTTAATGCTATACCCGAATGGACGATGTCTCAGACGGATTCTGAGCTTTGCTCCTCTCCTCCTGTTTCTTTTGACAGGATGCAGCCATTATAGCATGCATCAGGTGCGCCTCGCATTCGAAGGAGGAAGATTCGAAGAGGCGTTGATGCAACTTGATAAAGTTGACGCGGAAAAAAGAAAACTCCCCTATTTGTTTGAGCGCGCCCTGACTGCTCACTACGCAAATCATTTTGAGGAAAGCAATCAGATATTCGAGCAAGCGGAGATCTTAGCTGAAGATCTTTACACCAAAAGCATTTCGCGGGAAGCCTCATCACTCCTGACTTCGGACAACATTCGTCCATATTCAGGTACGCGTTATGAAAGGTTCCTCGTTCACTACTACCGCGTCCTCAACTATGTCTATCTGAATCTCCTGGACGATGCGTTGGTAGAGTGCCGGCGCGCTAGGCGACTCCTTCAACACTATGTGGATGAAGACCCGACTTACAACTTCGCAGGATCGGCATTCCTAGCCTATCTATCAGGAATCCTATACGAATGGACTGGGGACTGGAATGACGCCTATATTTCCTATCGTTGGGCGGAAGCTGGATATCAACGGTATGAGAAGCATCTCGGCATTTCACTGCCAACGGACATCGGATATGCACTAGTCCGACTCGCCCGTTGGCTGGGGTTCAATCAGGAAGCGGAACGCTATGCGCAACTGTATGGCGAACCACCTCAGTATCCTTCAGGTTCGGGTGAACTTATCCTGATTCATGAAAGTGGATTTGTGCCATCAAAAACTGAAGAGGAACTCTTTTTTCCCATCTTCAAGACAGATCCATTCATACACCAAGAAGAAGAAAATGAAGAGGAAGTTTGGGATTTCGCCGATACGGTTGTGCACCGCCAAAATTTTGAGTATGATGATGCCGAACTAGAATATCTTATGCGGGTAGCGATTCCTGTCTGTACCTCGAACCGTCCCCGATTGATGGGATTCGAAATGGAAGTTAAGTTCTCTGGTGAAACTGACCTACAAAGTAAACTCGGTGAAAACCTTAGTCGCAGACTGGAAGTGGGGAACTTTCAGGCACTCAGTGTGTCAGTAGAAGATGTCGAAGGTGCCGTCCTCGCTACATTCGACTCCGAACAGAGGGTAATTCTACTCCGAACAGTGGTCCGCGCCATACTTAAATATCTTGCCTTCCGTCGCGCCGAAAAAGCAGATGAGTTGGTAGGAAGTCTCGTTAATTTTCTTAACATGGCCACAGAGGTGGCAGATACCCGTTCGTGGGAAACACTGCCAAATCAGATGTTTCTGGTACGGATGTCTCTACCCGCAGGAATGTACAATGTCACACTCTCATTTTTAGATATGGAAGGCAAACGGGTACGAACAGAAACGCTTTCAGATGCGGTCATCAAGACAAATGGAAAGACGTTTCTAAACTACCGCACGTTTGAGTGACTCTTGTGTGATACTCTAAAGTTCGGTGAGCAATTAACAACTGTCTTTTTGGGATGTTGGATCTTGTTTGAACTGGTGAAACGGATTCCTCCGACCCGAATCTTTTCGGGTTGAAGCTAATTCCAAGAAAAGAGGCTACAGGAACTGCGACCCGAGAGAGTGCATAAAATATGATTTTTTCAGTTCACAACTAGTTTTTCAATTTCGGCGTGGTTTAACTCAATACCAAGTCCCGGTTGTGCATTTAGCTTAACTTGACCACCAGTGAAATCGATGGGTTCGGTGAGTAGGACGTTACCAAATGGTCCATTGGCAAAGCTGGTTGGAAGTTCAGAAATAAAAAAATTGGGCGTTACAGCCCCTATGTGAAGTCCCGCCATTAGATGGATTGCCATGCTGGTGCTGACATGAGAGGATCAGGAGACGCCAAAAACGTCTGCCAACTGAGCAATTCTCAGCGTCTCCGAAATACCACCAGCCCGACACACATCAGGAAGTAGCATATTGCACTCCTGTTTCAGTAGACGATCTCGCACACCATAGCGGTTACACTCGGTTTCTCCCATGGCAATACGCAAAGAAGTCGATTGCGTCAACTCACGGTAACCATGATGATCTTCCGGAATCAACGGGTCTCCAAACCAAAGAATATTTCCCAACCCCTCAAGGAAACGGGCGAATTGTAACGCATCAGCTAGATCAAAAGCTCCATGGGCATCCACCATCAGTTGCCCTTTGTCACTAACCGCATCAGATAACGCACCCACCATCTCCATTTGTTGCTGTAAACTGCCTCGGCCGCAAGAAGTCTTTAGTACACGAAAGCCAGCCTATTAGGATATTGCCCACTGTATCTATCTTTTCCGCTAGGGTTCTACCCGGCGTGCCGGAGGAATATAATGGCAACTGTGTCCTGTAAGCGCCGCCGAGCAACATCCAGACGGGTTCATGCCGGTACTTACCTAATAAGTCCCAGAGTGCGATGTCAATCCCCGCCATGGCCTCCAGCGTAAATCCTTGGGTATGTGAACGCAGATGCATGGCCGAAAACATCCGTTCCCAAAGCAGACCAATTTGCCGTGCATCTTCTCCTCTCAGTAGTGGGGCGAAAAGATCCTTAATGATGGTATGGACAACCTTGGGTGCCACCGGTGCATGAGCCTCTCCAATACCAATGAGTCCGTTTTCCGCTTCTATCTTTACTAGTACCGTAGATCGATCTGTTGGATAGACGCAGAGATGACGTTGATCGGTACGTCCAGCGACTTCTTTGGAGGCTGTGTCTTGCGGAAATTTCAGTCCAGCCGCATCTTCATATTTTTTGGTGCCGTCTACTTTCTGGGTAGACAGGATATGGGCATCAATCGCCGTAATTCTCATAGGTCCACTTGAGTTGATATCATTCCTTTGAATCCCGTTCAAATTTCAAATAGAGATTCTACATCAGTTAAGATCAGGTCCAGTTCGGCAAAATCGTGTTGATCTAACTTTTGTCCTGGTGCACGTCGGGTTGGACTTTGGATAATCCCACGCCGAAACATGACTTCCTTGTAAATTGATATGCCATACAAACGTTCATGATTCATCAGCGGCAGCATTCGGTTAAAAAGTGATCGGGCTTGAACCTGATTGCCTGTTTTCAGCATATTCCACAATTTTACCAAGATATCCACCGTGTGACAAGCGGGCATATTACCTGCGATACCTCGTGGGTATTCGTTTAACAGGTAGACACCTCCCTGGCCACCCATGACCCCTTTACACGCATCTCCAGCGGCGGTGATTGTTTGACTAATTCGCTGTGGTTCTGGTGTTGTTTCTTCCTTAATGTATTCAACCTGTTCCAGTTCACCGCAGATTCGAGCTAACAATTCTGGTGTCATCGGTGTTCCGATTGGACTATTAAAATTCTGAATACATATCGGAATGGTTGAGGCTAGCGACAACGCTTGATAATAACGGTAACACCCATCGGCATCCGGATGTAGAATATGGGGAGGCATGGCCATAATCCCATCGGTACCAATGCGTTGTGCGTGTTGTGCTAGAGATAAGGTTGGTATGATGTGTCCGGATGTTACGGAAGCAACAACTGGAATCTGACCACCACTTTCTGCTACCACGATTTCTATCCATCTGCGTCGCTCGTCATCAGATAGTGTGGCGAATTCACTGGCATTAGCCGGACCGACTAATCCGTGTGCACCAGCCTGGATACAAAAGTGTACAATTTTACGTAGTCCCGATTCGTCGAGTTCACCATTCTCCTGAAAAGGGGTGATGACAATTGCAAAGATTCCACACCAAGTTTGACTCATTATTACCTCCAATCTTTTAGGTTTCTCAAGCCTCGTCCAAATTGATCTAAGGCCAAAAATTGTACATCTGTTTTTGGGTGATGATGCTGGTCGAACTCCACAGCCCCCCGACGACAAAATCACCCAGAATCAACCCAATGGCAAATCGGGTAAGATGTTGGGCCGCACTGAATCCACCAATTCTCAACACAGCCCATTTGATTGACCAACTGATTAACAAGCATGTCCATAGATAAGCCATTCCCCAGTCGCTAGAAATAACAAAGCCAACGGGATGGAAAGGCCACCATAAAAAATGGGTTCGCATAAATATCAACAATCCGGAGAAGAAAACACCCCAAATAAGGGCCAATATGGCATAATAGTTCGGTTCTTTTGGATAGTACAACCATTGCTGTAGACCGCTATACACTCTTTGACCAAAACCGTAAGACCATCCACCGCCGTTTAAGGCGCCATGCTGATAAAAGATATGCAGTATTACCCAGAACACCATCATCGCTCCAAACGCTGTGATACCAATCAGTGCGTAATATAATCTTCTTGTATCAATCCCAGTTCGCCCAGCTAACTTGAATCCTTCTAATTGATGCGGCATAGGGTGGCTGGTGAAACTTCGTATGAACCACCGATATAGGCTGATAGAGACTAAATTACTTTTACCAAGCCAGCGTGTACCAAGCACATCAATTAGAACTTGATCTATCTGCATATTTTCCATAGCGTGTACTGGAAACCCAAGTTCCGCTCGCATCCGTGTAAGTACGATTATTATCACCAGGTAAATGGCAAAGAAGATTGGAACCAACCAAAATGACATGCCAATTTGCCAGGAAAACAAGCATAAAAACCCTACCCCTAATGCTAAGCCTGACAGGGCAAACCGGTATGAAACAGGCTCATGACGATCTGTGTCGTTTTTTTTGTATGCTGTTTTGATCACATTTTTCAAGTAGTTCAGATTGAACAGTAACAAGGTCAAAAACAGACCGATTGCTGCTCCCAAACACTGACGGTCTATGTAAGGGAAGCCCGGCAGTTTTGTCAAGCCAACGGTACTTGATAAGACCAGTTGTGCTTTATAAAAAAGAAAAAAGAACCAGCCTGAAAAAGATAGGTCTAAAGGTATTAACAGCCCCAACCCAATGACAAAAGGATAGAAAGAGACACTGATCCGTCCAATCTCGTTCCAAGGTTTTTCGGTGAATAGATGACCGAATCCTTGCCAACCGCCAATGCGTTTAATAGGTATCTCTGGTAAGCTGGGGATCAAAAAACTCACGCCATTAAAAATGCCAATAAAGGCAGAAGTACAGAATCCAATCCACACAATTCGGTAAGAAAACAATGATCCTGTTTGATTAATAAATTGATATGGAAGTTGGGCAATGGGATATGACAGGCGTTCATGCTCAATCCACTGTTTTCTAATGATGGTATTGATGCACAACATCATAAAGATCAAAACGGTGACAAATAATGACCAATACAGCGTGGGCTGAATCCAGGCTATGAGATGTTGGGCGAGATAAAACGTCGAATCACCTTGATAATAACTGGCCAAGACATCTTTATCTCGGACTGTCAACCACGATGGCAGTTGATCCCAAAAAAGCTGGCGCCATTCGTTTTCTGGGGTATTGAACCAGAATGCGTGTCCAACTGTCGTCACCAGAATAGTCATCAAAGTTATTGAAGGTAGAGCGCAGGCGGCACTTAGCAAAATATAGGTGGTTAATAGTTCATTGGCTGTAAACAACTGGATGCTGGTAGATCTCTTCAAGACGTTATTGAGGATGACCAGCAAAAACACAGTGAAAACAACATTATAAAACGGTACCGCATATGTATTTAAAGCGTATCCGACCAGCCCAACTTCGCCAGCGATGATCCAATAATAGCTTAACGGAATCAGACAAATTGCGACTGCAACTGATTTCCAAGTCACACCGGTTTGCTTTGAAGTTGCCAATCTGGTTGTCAAAGATGAATTCGAGTCCGTTTCAATTTTTTGGGATGATGGTAGATTTTTATGGGAGAGACTCAGTTCTCGTTATGCGGTTCAGTTGATAATGAGCATTTTAAGGTCAATAATCACTCACGGCATCCATGATTTTGCTATAATCGGGTTCAACGCCTAAACCAATGCCTGCAGGGATTTGAAAAGTACCGTTCTGGCATACTAAAGGTGACGTTAAATACTGATTAGCCAACTTCACCGATTTTGGTTTATACTCTAGAAGATATAGATTTGGAATTGCTGCGCAGAGATGAATCGAAGCTGCGATGCATATACCCAGACCGGTACTGGCGTGTGGCGCTATCTGTCGATGAAAGGCTTGTGCTAAGTCAACTATGGCAAGATATTCGCTCAGCCCGGTACGACCAACATCAGCTTGGATAATGTCCACAGCTTCACGAATGAGAAGTTCTCGGAATTGATAACGTGTTCGTTCGGCTTCGCCCAGTGCAACAGCTATTCCGGTTTGCTGCCGCAACGTTCGATGATCATCAATAGCTTCGGGGGCTAACGGACATTCAAAAAAAGCGATATCTAAAGTCTGAAGACGTCTGGCTACAGAAATGGCATCTTGTAGCGAGTAACGCCACATACCGTCATACAATAGAATCACCTCCGCCCCAACTGCTTGGCGGAACGACAGATCTAAGGGAATGCCTTTGAAAGCGGTGAATCCTTGTGTAATGTACGTTTGTGCAACTTCAATTGGATTACTGCCCGCTGGATATCCAACATCTTCAGCACTCAGGCCAGAGACATATACTGGTATCTGGTCACGATAAGATCCTCCGATTAAACGCCATATCGGTTCTTGAAAGATTTTCCCCTTTAAATCCCACAAAGCGATATCGCAGGCAGCTATAGCATCTAACATGAAACCTGTTGTGTTCCCGCGTACTCTCATGGCATTGTACATTTCTGACCATAGACTTCTCATATTCCGTGCATCTCTACCAAGCAGTATTGGACCAAGAAGTTTATCAATGATCGCGGCTGTAACCTCGGGAGCGACAGGTGCCAGGGCTTCTCCCCAACCAACGAGTCCGCTATTTACTTCTATCCTAATGAAAACTGCTTCATGATGGTGGGCATAAAGTGTCTGGTTTGGGGAACTCGGACGGTAAAAACTTTGACTGGTGTCACTGGACTGACTTTTAATTCTAATGGGAAATGATTCAACTGCGGTGATCTTCATATGTCTGTTTATTTTAGAGGATAAAAAAAGACCCTGTTGCTGATTATCGAGATAATAAGTAAGGTCTTACTGGTTGAAAAACCCTGAGGCGACTGATTTACCCATCTCAATGCCCAAGGTTACTGAATATGACGATGGCTTTTAGTGTTTGCCCAAGTTGTTGTCAGTTTATCATCCGATTTTTCCACCGCCAGTTTGATAGCATCAGCCCCTTCATAAACGAGTAGGTCATCTACGTAACCGGGAGCAGTTGCACTCCAAATATAAAAAACAACGAACTTACAGACAGGCCCCAAAGCGGCATTCCTAAATTTGCCTTTGGCAGCCTTTGATTTTAAAGTCCCCTCTCGGATATCACCGGCAAAGAATTCAAATTCGCTCTTTTTGAAGTCCGACACAACACGAACATATTTCCATTTATCGGTATCAAATTTCCCCATCTCATTCCAGGCGGCGCCATCATAAAATCTAGTCGTTCCCGCATTCCAGTTGATATAGGGACCACCATCGTTTTGAACGATATCACCAGCGGAAGCCACCTTCAAATTTATTGAGCGGCCACCTCCTTTGATATAAATCCAGAATTCAACTGAAGTGGTAGAATTTTTTGTGGTAATAGCTATGCCAATTCCATCACCATTAGCACCACCCAAGACAGCCAGCGATTTCTTCCCAGTTTTTACCTGATCGGTTGCAACCTTAAACCCACCGCCTTTAACCTCCCAACCTTTTGGAGCTTTCCCCGTAGCAAATTCTTCAAATGACGTCTGGACTAGAATCTCAGCACTCAGGGAAGGGATCCATAACACGTTTGAAATAAGAAGCCACAAAATCAGTCTTATGATCTTCATCTTAATTTCCCCAAGTCTAAGCTGTTTTGAAAATTTCTGATATTTTCAGGTAACCTCATAAGAATTTTTCCCTTTAAAGTATCTGGTCACAACTGGTAATCAGCACCCATCTTTTCAAGTTTCCCCAAAATGCTCAACAAAACAGACCTTTAATGAACAATCTGCTTCCATCGGAATATAGTAGCCGAGGTGGGTTTCTTTATGTCCCTAAAGCTGCCGTCCAATGGGCGTGCATTTCTGCAAGAATTCTACCGGCATTTTGTCGTAGTCGATCGGACGCATGACACGATAGCTATATCCATAATATAGCGCAATTCGCGTTTGATCCGATAAATTGGAGGCACCAGCGTGGAAAACACCATGTTGAAAGATGACTGCATCACCCGCTTTCAGTTTGAGTTCTACCGCACCGATAGGATAACGAGCTTGTGGCATAGAAGGGGGGCGTCCCTGTATGCGGCGACTGCCAGGCACCACCATCAGTGAACCCATATTGGGTTCCAATAGATCCGTCAAAAAGAAGCCAACTTTGAGACCGCCCATAGCTCGGCGGCCATTTACACCGATCATGGGTTGCCCACCATCGTTGCGCTAACCAATGTTTCGATGGTCCGTAAACGAACATACTAGGGGAAAAGTCATATCCCATTCTATCAAGTCTAAAAAAACATCGTCTTCATTGACAATCGGTCGGATGTCTAGGCTAAATACTTGGCGACGGGAGGGGACTTTTCCAATCGCGACTTAATCCGGTTGATGACGGAGGTCAGCTCTCCAACTTTTCCCTTTGGCAATGCGTTTTCAACAATGACGCAATATTTTTTCCTTTCTTCTGACTCATCTTACGCAATTTTGCGAATAGCATATTTTTTAACTAACTGGGTTGACAAAAAACGATCAGGGTTGATCAGCCAGAATCTCATTCTTTAAGTTCTGCCCAGGTTGCCACTAATTTGTCGATCGGATCAACGGCCAATAGGAGTTGAAGCCCTTTATTCATCACCGACTGGATCTCTTTTTCGCTGAGTGCTCGGTTCCACATGGCTACATCATCTAAAATTCCATTCCAAGCAAAATTCCGACCTGCATTGAGTTCGCCAATCCACAATGGTGATTTGTTGTCATCCAACACAGCTTTGTCTGGATGAGCGGTTGCCGTTTCCTCGACTCCGTTGATATACAGTTTGATCTTGCCACCACCTTCAAAGGTGAAAGCAACGTGATACCACTCCCCATCTTTGAGAACCGTGTTAGAAACAATTTGGCCTTTGCTATTGACGCGTGCATACATTTTCTGCCCGGTCCAGGTAAATAAATTATAACAATCTCCATTTTGGTGGGCAATTCGCTTGGAGGCAATCGACATTCCATCTGCACCTTTAATTCCATTGGGCTTGGCCCAAGCAGCAATTGTTAATGCTTTCATCCCGGCCAGTTTGGCAACCGATGACACTTCGACGACGTTTGCCCCTTTGCCGTTGAACTTGAAGGCTTTCCCGAACTTGCCGTTGACGTGCTCCAATTTTCCATTTGTTTTGGGTTTGGCTGGGTTGTCAGAGTGATCGGTAGGATTGCCCGCCTCTTCAAATGGGAGATACAAAACCAAACCTTGATTGATCTCCGCTGCCAAGATGGGCTGATATTGGAATCCAATTATCAGTATGGTTAGGAAAAATAGTGAATAAAAGATCTGTTTCATTTCACAATACCTATCTATACTTTTCTGATTTGCGTCTGAAACTTTGTTATACAATTTGGCCGTTGCCAACCTCGGTTCTAGAGAAGGAATCGGTGAAGGAAACTGGATCTACCAAACCAAGTAAATTAGATTTGATCATAACGGATTAACCATAAAAAATCAAGTTAAGTTGATGTGACACGCTTGACGTCAAGCCGAGTCATCATTATAATGGGGCGATTTGTCTCTGATAGAAAAGAAGCATACCGATGCTGTCGTCAGGTGAATACAGTGGATCGGATTTACAACTGATCAACGGTGTTGTCAGAAAAGGAATTAACCAACCTCAAGCGGTATCCGGATTATCGGATCGGGTGGACGGGCACATCCCACAAGCATTTTCTACGGCAACCAAACCCAGCTTTGTCTTATATTCGAAGGTACAATTGATCTTGCATTGACTCCCAAAGTGTCTGTCTCCCTCGCTTTTACCTGTGCAGGATTTTAGTGATTTTGAGAATAGAATTGAGATTGGACGATAGAAAAAGATTTTACTGTATCTGTTCCTATAGCACTTTTCTTATTCAGTGATACAAACCCGAACTGACTGATGCTAAGGCCTAATTTTTCTTGTCAACTAATTCATATCTTGGTGATTCAGGTTTTCTTTATGCCTTTAACTTGGGCACATGATAATGGCCTGGGAAATCATGTGCTGGAGGCTTATCGTTTAGATCAAGACCAGCCACCTAAGATTGACGGTAAACTTGGTGATCCCGTCTGGCAACAGGCCGTGCCCATCAGCGGATTCATCCAACTTCGACCCGATCGTACCAAATCCGCTACTGAGGATACGGAAGTTCGTGTTGTCTACGATACTCACCATCTCTATATCGGTGTGCGATGTTACGATTCCTCTCCGGATCAAATTGTGAATCGGTTGACCCGCCGTGGGGATATGTGGTCATCAGACAACATATCCTTTTTTATTGATCCACATCACGATCACCGAACTGGCTATAAGTTTGCCACAACACCAAGCGGGGTTCAAAACGACGACTATCGATACGAAGATACACGGCGAGACAGCAATTGGCGGGGAATTTGGTGGGTTGGGGCTACCGTTGATGAATTGGGTTGGGCAACGGAGTTCAAGATCCCGTTCGCCAATTTCCGTTTTGCCGAAACTGGGGAACAAGTCTGGGGTTTCGATATTGAACGGGTCAATCGTCGGAAAAGTGAAGTTACCGTTTGGAAGCAGTTAACACAAGCAGGGCCATTAACCCGAATGTCAGATCTTGGACATCTGGTTGGGCTTCGGCAGATTCAAGGAGGAAAGCTGTTCGAGGTATCGCCCTACTTTTTAGGAGGAATTTCTGGCCAGAATCAGCTTGGTCAATCCGATGGAGGACTGGATCTACAATATAATCTAGCTGGCTCCTTAAAAACGAACCTGACCTTCAATCCGGATTTTGCTCAGGTGGAAGCCGATCAGCTAAAGATCAATCTGAGCCGATTTCCGACTCGCTTCCCAGAGCGTCGGCCCTTTTTTGTCGAGGGTAACAGTTTCTTTGAAACCCCGCTAGACCTGTTTTTCAGCCGACGGATTGGGCATCGTGGCGATATTCTATGGGGAACAAAAATGACGGGCAAAACTGGCTCCTACTCGCTTGGCCTTCTAAGCAGCCAAACAGGCGACTTCGCTTTGCTAAAAACGAGGCAGGCTCGGAAAAAGAAAGAGTCTGCTTTGTATTCTGCCTTTCGAGCCAAAAGAGACATCTTAAAGCGTTCTAACGTCGGTTTCTTGCTAACCACCAAAGAGCAGGAGATCGGCTATAGTCGTATTGGGGGGATTGATATGAGTTTAGCTCTAGGGAAAACCTATTTGATGTCGGGGCAAGTAGCGCAGAGTTTTAACGCCCAGCAATTGGCAGGCGAATCTGGCCGGTCTAATAATTTATCCCAGAATAGAGCTTACACCTTGACAATTGCCCAACGGGACTATTTGTGGAGTGCCTCCGCCTCAGCCGAACGGATCGAACCAATGTTTGAAATTAACCAGACAGGATACTTGCGCAAAGAGAAGAATCGAGGTTGGCAAAGCTTAAATCTAGGGGGAAGCTATAAGCCGCCAGTTGGCAAGTCACTCTTGTTCTTTAGCACATCAGCTGGATTGTCTCAAGGGTTATACACCGACGCCTACTTGGCCAATTGGGCAATGGAACACCCAGACTTTACCCTCTCGCCCGATTTCCGTCAAGATCTAATCACTTGGGATGCAGGTATGAGAATGGGAGTCGATTTTTCCGAGTCGGTTTGGGACGATGTTGACCTGTTTTATCATCGGAGGCGGGTAGTTGAATTGACCGATGTTTTTACTGCTAGTAACTACGGCTTTTCTCTGGAGACCAATAGTGCACTGCCGATTTCAGGGGAAATCGATCTAAGCCAAGGCGATTTCTACAACTTCACACGCCAGAGTGTCGGGCGACAACGGCAGGTAGCACTTGATAGTATTTTAAGACCGAAAAGTAATTTCACCATTGAGATCAACGGCAGTTATGCCCAAAGTTTGACAGCGTATAAGAAAATTGACGGACGTTTTTTGGCTAGTTCTCTTCGCTTAACCTACCTGTTTCGTCGTAACTTATTTCTGAGAATCTTTGGGCAGACCAGCCGAGAAAGAAAAAATTATGATCAGATCCAAACCCTGAAGAATTATCTGGTCAGTCTTTTGTTCGGTTGGGAGTACAGTCCGAAAAGTCATCTCTTCTTGGCTTACAACGAAGATTGGCAAGCCGAGGAAGGGTTTATGAGACTAGGGAATCGAGTCGCGGTACTGAAAGTTTCCTACCTCTGGAATCTTTAAAATTAGTTCTAGTCATTGCTCTTATAAATCCGTTCTCTGCGAACCAGAACTCGCGACGAGTTTTCCTACGAAAATTCATTGGCATAATGACACGCCAACGTTTGCTTATGTGTGTGCCGTTGGTGAGATCATGCTGTCGTTGGCGACCATGCCTCCATGTCTCTATAGATTGGGCTGAGAAACTAACGTCCCAAGTTGTTAATGGCCAGGCTGAAGTCGGTGTTTGTAGCTGGTTAAATTGCCTTCTAAGGGCGACGTTTTGTCCCTTCTGCCCCTAGTCCTAAAAAACACCCACCATTTCTGTTTCACTTCTTGACAAAAACTAGCAATCCTATCATACCTGCGCTCTTTTTGGTGCAACGCTAACATTTCCCAATTGCGAGATTGAAACGGCGTAGCTGTTTCCACATCAACCACTATTTGGAATGCGTCTGAACTATACCACTCTGAGAAATCAATCCTAATGTCTATCAGACTAGCGTCTGTACGTTTGATACCCTTGGAATACTTGGGTTTAGAGATAGGAGGACGTCTATATTCATCATAAAACCCACCAACGAAGAACTCTCATCGGGAATCCTGAAACCTGAAAACATCGAAGTCTCCGTCTGGGCTATGGACGAAGAGGGATACTTGGCTAACCCTCAACGCCGTGCCGAACAGGTGAAGACAGAATTCGGGCATTACATGGGGCTTGTGAATGAGAGTTACGTCTCCAACTGGCAGTGGGGTGGCTCAAAAATTGAGAATCAGGGGGTACATGGCGACCACGGCCCACTCTGGGAAACCATGACTGATGCAACACCCACGTTCAAAATTGTGATCAATTATCCGATATGTGATTACACCGAGGAAAACGGTACGACCTAGATTTGGCCTGGCACGCATAAGGCTCTCCGCATTCTCTGCAGTTCCGGGCTTACGACGATCCCACACTCTATCAACCCATGCTGGACGAGTGGCGTGAAAAGCGCCCGCCGCACCAACTCATCTTGCCTAAAGGCGCAGCCATCATCCGGGACATGCGCACCTGGCATGCAGGTATGCCCAACCGCCCGCCGAAGCACCGCGGCATGCTTGGCAATATTCACGTTCATCGCAAGTTCAAACCAATCGCTATCAGAGTCGAACGTGGCAGCGAAGGTTTCTTCAAGCATCCTGTTCTGACGACTAATCTCGAAGTGGTCGATTCTCCCATTCAATATCTCCCGAAAAAGAACGGACCGGTTTCAACCGACCTCACTTTGGAAAGTGTGCAAAAAGCCATCCTACCTGATCAGGAAAAAATCTTTGAGGAGATACGGCAGGAATTGCCGGGCTCGCCCACCGTCGTCGAGTTGAAAGGCATCATCAATGACCTAGGTTGCCAAGGAAGAATCAAGCGAAGTGGACACGGCCTAGCTTCCAGGTGGCGTAAGCACATCAGGTATGGATGTTATCAACCGAACAAAGTTAGATGGCAGTAAGGCGGTACCAATAGAGTTAGTGAGCCACAACAGCCGAGTGTAACCGGCGAAGTTACCAAAATCACTAACTCGGTAACTACTGGCTCGTCAGACCTGCGTGGCATCACCGCCCATAACAACCAACTCCAACGGGCAAACCTAGAATGACCATATGACCTTTTGCCTTGACTCAAACCAGCAAATCGAGAAACTCCAGCAAACACCTAGACCGAGAGCAACAGTTCTACGCTGTCAGCCAGAAATTGTTCAAGTTCTGCCCACCAAGTTTGGGTGGGCTTTACTGTGTAGCACCCGGTTGTACTTGTATTTTAGTTTTTAACTTAAATACAGGAAATCTCATACCTACTTGCTATTAAATTCTATTCGTAAAAACCGAGAGAAACGGTTAGTATACTCGTACTCCTATTCCCTCCGTTGCAATATATCTCTGATTAACTTCAAGGTTTGCTGATCTGTCAATTTGACCACTAGGCCAACGGATCTCAAGCGTATCAACTCTTTGGGAATTGCCAAGGCCGAAGTGGAGACGTAAGTCACTAAAAGATAGGTAACTGCCACCACTACTTACCTCCTGATGCTGGATCAAATTTCCAGCCATGATCTTTACGCGTGCACCGATAGCGGACCTGTTACTTTTTATCCCGACCGCATTGATTTGAATCCAATTCTTCTGGTTCCCAACATCATTTCGCAATAAGTCCGGTGTTTGATTCCAGTTTGTTACCAATATATCAATATCACCATCATTATCGTAATCGCCAAAAGCAACGGCTCGACTGACCTTTTCGAGTGCTAAACCTGCCTGATCACTGATATTGCTAAACGTACCATCGGACAGATTTCGAAAAAGTAGATTCTCTTGCGGAAACATAACGTGCTGATTTATCTGATTGATATTATCCATCACATGACCATTCGCCACGAAAATGTCCTTATAACCATCGTTATCATAATCGAAGAAATTGATTCCCCAACCAAGAAAATTATAGGTAACTTCAGCTATACCTGCGGTGATAGTGGCATCTTCAAAAAAATTGCCATTCCCATTACGATAAACTGTGTTTGTTTCGTTTTGAAAGTTGCTAACGGTTAGGTCGAGAAAACCATCGTTGTTGTAATCGCCAAAAGCCGTTCCCATGCCAGCTTCCTCGTCTCCCATATCATTGTAAGCAACACCAAGCATGAGAGCAACTTCCTCAAATACACCGTTTCCTCGGTTATGAAATAAAAAGTTGGGATCGCGATCATTGGCAACGTATAGATCTTGATCTCCATCATTGTCATAGTCGCCGAAAGCTACACCGAGTCCATGACCTGCAGCAATATCTAAAATCCCGCTTTGATGAGATAAATCGGTGAAAGTTCCATCACCGTTGTTTCGGTAACACACATCAACGTCAGGAGGATACGAACGTGGACCACAATAAACCCATACTCCCCCTATTTCACATCGTCTATCTTGCTTAAGATTGTAATCCGCATAATTTGTAACGTAAAGATCCAATAAGCCATCATTATTAATATCCGCAAAAGCACAACTAGCTCCCCACTGTTCATTTGCAATACCTGCTTGCGTTGATACATCTGCGAATGTGCCATTACCGTTATTTCGATAGCATACATTAGACCCAAAATTGGTGATATACAGATCTACATTGCCATCGTTATCATAGTCTCCAACTGTACATCCAACACCATAACCAATATTTCCGACATTTGCTGTTTTTGTTGCGTTGAAAAAAGTACCATCTCCATTGTTGCGATACAATACGTTCATCGAAGATCTTTCCTCCCTTCCCCCGATTTGGCAAACACCATTTACGAGGTAAATGTCTAGATCTCCATCATTATCATAGTCGAAAAAACCGCCTCCCGAGCCAAGGAATTCATTGAATAACCGTAACTTGCTATTACCATCTGTGTGTTCAAAGTCAATTCTGGATGATAATGTTACATCAAAAAAAAGTGGTGTAGGAGACACGGTTCCCACTCT
>JYMV01018188.1_pt1 | contig 37723 bp, 27 predicted proteins | sample 338911 | NCBI WGS metagenome assembly JYMV01 (sample SAMN03354496, study PRJNA234377) | hydrothermal vent metagenome | biome: Deep sea; feature: Hydrothermal plumes at the Eastern Lau Spreading Center, Western Pacific Ocean; material: Seawater | place: Tonga | collected 2009 | depth 2000 m m | reverse complement strand
TTCGAAGCGTTGGTTCTTCTAGTGGAACTTTGCATCTCTTGCAAAATGAAATTGAAATTGATATTTCACAAGAGGAACAAGGAACTGGATTGCCTTTACGGTTGAAAAGTGGAGTGAATGCAATTGTGTTCGACATTCCAATCGTGCAAAGTGGTCCTCAGATTTTTGAAGCAATGTGGGTGCCTGAACAAGGGTCTGACACAATCACCGCAAACAACACAGGTCTAGGTGTTTCGTTTGTATCTCAGGGTGGTCTCATTTTACTTGTAACTCAAAATGAGGTTGCAACTGCACCGTTGCAAGAAACACTAGAGTCATCAGGTCTCAAAGTTGAACTGCGAAAACCGCAAGAAATACCACGAAGCAGTATTGGATTTTCTGCTTTTGATGCTGTGATTCTTGCAGATATTCCCCGTTGGTCAATCGACGATTTGCAAGAACAAAACTTGTATACCTTCGTTCATGACGTAGGTGGTGGGCTAATTATTACAGGTGGCCCGAATTCATTTGGCGCTGGGGGTTGGATTGGTTCTAAGTTAGAACAAGCAATGCCACTCAAATGTGAACCGCCCCAAACTCGCCAACTTCCTCAGGGAGCGCTTGCATTAATTATGCACTCATGTGAAATGCCAGAAGGTAATTATTGGGGTCAACGAATGGCGAGCGCTGCAATAGAATCTCTAAGTGAATTAGATTACATTGGAATCATTGAATACGATTGGAATGGTGGATATGGGACGCTCAATAATTCTGGTTGGACATTGCCAATGCAACTTGCTGGCGACAAAGTTGCAGCGATGGATGCAATTAATAGTTTAGTGTTTGGTGATATGCAAGATTTTGAATCGCCAATGCAATTAGCATTAGATGGTTTGAAGGATCTTAGTGCAGCTCAACGCCATGTTATCATTATTACAGATGGCGATCCTGCTGGCCCATCACAGGGATTACTTGAAGCATATAGGTCTGCAGAAGTTACAGTTTCAACAGTGATGGTGGGTGGACATGGTTCAGCAATGGACCAACAAAAAATGCAAGGTATCGCGACTGTAACTGGTGGCAGATTTTATATGGTCAACGACCCGAATTTACTTCCGAGTATTTTTATTAAAGAAGCGCAATTAAATTCTCGTTCTTTAATGCAGGAAGGAAATACTTGGGACGTTAAAATTCAACAAAGTATATCTGGCCCAGTAAGCGAAATTCAATCTGTCCCGCAAGTTAATGGATATATAGTTACTGGAAGCAAGGGTGGCCTTGCGCAGACACCTTGGGTTGTTCCAGTTGTAGACGGTGATGACCCGCTTCTTGCATGGTGGCACTTTGGTCTGGGTAAATCTGTTGCTTTTACAAGTGACCTTGGAGATAGATGGGCAACACAGTGGCCGAACTGGTCGGCTTTTCAAGAGTTTTGGGAAGCGACAGCTCGTTGGGCAATGCGAGGCGCATCACCTCCGAACATGATGGTCATGTCTAAGATTGAAGGCGGGAGAGGAATTGTTGATATCGAAGCAGTTGATGACGAAGCTTCATTTTTAAACTTCATGCAATCTAAAGCTGTCGTCATTAATCCGGCAGGAGAGGCGCAACCGTTAACTTTGCAACAAACTGGACCCGGCAGATACCATGCAGAATTTGATGCAGAAGAAGCGGGAGCATGGCTCGTGAACATTGCTTTCCAAGATGCAAAGGGTGAGATGACAGGGCGTATTCCAACTGCGATTGCAGTTCCTTATGCGCAAGAATACGCGTCTACATCTGCAAACGGAGCATTACTACACAACCTCGCAAACAGTACGGGTGGAAGAATACTCTCACTTTCAGATGTAGAATTTATTGATTTGTTTGATGGTGATAATCTTGAAGTTCCTCAAAGTCCACAGCCAATTTGGGATTTACTCGCAATACTTGCAGCATCTATTCTGATTATTGATGTTGCAATTCGTCGGCTTTGGATTGACAAAAAAAGTATGCAGTCAATGCTTGCTCCAGTTGGAAAAGTATCTTCAGTTTCAGTCGATGCGTTACGAAAAGTTCATAAGTCAGTAGAACGTAATGTAACTACAGCGGAGGAGACTAAGTCTGAAGCAGTTTCTCTCAAAGAGGAAGAACCAAGTCCGACAAAGAAGAAAATTGAGAACCGAGATGACAATTTAAGTCAGTTGTTGAAAAACAAACGGAAGCGAAGCGGTGAGGGGGACGATGTATGACATTTACTGCTGAAAATCTTCCTTGTGAAATTCAATCAACAGAAGATGTGCGTGCCGCTTGCTCAGTAATTAAATCTGGTTTTATGCACATGCGAAACGAAGTGGGTAAAGTGATTGTGGGCCAAGAGAGGGTGGTCGATTTAGTTTTGGTTGCGATTCTCGCAGACGGACACGTGCTTCTTGAAGGTCCACCTGGGTTGGGCAAAACACTTTTGGTGCGAACACTTGGTGATGTCTTAAAACTTTCAATGGGGCGAATACAATGTACTGCGGATTTAATGCCGGCGGATATCGTTGGGACTACTGTTGTTGACGAAGACCCTGCGACGAAAGCGAGGCGTTTTACATTTCGCGAAGGTCCAGTGTTTAATCAGTTATTGCTTGCAGATGAAATAAATCGAGCAACTCCCAAATGCCAATCAGCACTTCTTGAATCTATGCAAGAACACTCGGTTTCAGTTGATGGGAACACGCGTGATTTGCCAGAGCCATTTTTTGTACTTGCTACGCAAAACCCAATTGAACAAGAAGGCACCTTCCCTCTTCCGGAAGCGCAACTCGATCGTTTTATGTTCAAAATAGAAGTTGACTATGCATCACGAGAGGAACTATTCAAAATTGTTTCACGAACTACAGGCGAGAAAACTCCAAATGCTGAAGTTGTAGTAGATGGTGATTTTATTCTCGCTTCAACGCAAATAATTCGCCATGTTGTGATTGCGCCACACATTCAAGATTACATAACGCGACTTGTTCTAGCGACACATGCAGATTCTTCGCACGCACCAAATTGGGTTCAAGAAAATATTAGTATTGGAGTTAGCCCTCGTGGCGCTCAAGCAATTGTTTCAGCAGCAAAAGTGGCAGCAGTTGTTGGGGGCAGGTTTGCAGTTTCTAGGAAAGACATTAATGCCGTTGCAATTCCTGCGTTACAACACAGAATTGTTCGCACTTTTGAAGCAGAAACGGATGCTCGTTCATCAAGTTCATTAATTGCTCGTCTAATAGATGAAATCCCTTGTTTTGAAACCTGGGAGAGTTTTGATGTCTGAATTTGGAAAAACAGTTCATTCTCGACCGGACAAAGTGGATGCTTTATTGGGCTCTACATTGATGGCGTCATTAGACAAACTCGATATTGTCGCTAGAAAGATTTTTAGCGGAAAAACCCAAGGCGAACGAAGAAGTCGCCGCCGGGGAATGAGTGTGGAGTTTGCTGATTATCGACAATACACTTCCGGTGATGATTTACGATTTATTGATTGGAATGTGTACGCTCGGCTTGATAAATTGTTTATGAAAATCTTTTTAGAAGAAGAAGAGTTGACGCTTGGAATTGCAATCGATGCAAGTGCTTCAATGGAGTTTGGCAACCCAAATAAATTCGATTTCGCTCGCCGACTTGCAATGGCACTCGGCTACATTGCCCTGAGCAGTCACAATAAAGTTTCCCTTTTTTCTTTTAATGATCAGGGCGTAAAGAGATTGTCGGCTCTTCGTGGCAGAAAACGAACTCGTGATGTTGGGCAATGGTTGTTAGATTTAATGCCACAGGGCGGAACAGCGTTTGTTGATGCATGCAAAACAATTTCAACTGCAAGGCAAGGCAGAGGAGTATTGGTTGTAGTAAGTGATTGTTTTGACATTGAAGGTACGAAGCAAGGATTGTCGTATCTAGTCGGCGGTGGTTGGGATGTTTTTGTTATGCAAGTGTTGTCTCCGGAAGAAATTAATCCACTGCGAGCTGGTCTTGAGGGTGATTTGCGTTTAGAAGATTCAGAAACAACGGACACTTGTGAAATTACGGTTACTGCTCCGCTTATCGATAAGTATATGCAGCGACTGCAATCGCACTGCGAACAAATTCGTGAACAATGTAAGCGAGTTGGTGCAGGAAATGTAAAAGTTTCAACTGATATTGATATGGAGCAATTGCTTGTTGAGTATTTGCGCAGTAGGGGGCTGTTGAGATGACTTGGGTAACGCCTGAAACTGGATTAATTCTTGGCGCAGTTACAGTTCCGCTATTATTGTTGTTGTATTTTCTACGGCTACGCAGGCAACCACTTCGAATTTCTTCGACAATGTTATGGGTTGGTGCGGTTGAGGACTTGCATGCAAACGCTCCCTTTCAACGGTTACGCCCAAGTCTTCTTCTTTTATTACAACTGCTCGCACTTTGCCTTATCGTTCTATCTCTTATGCGACCTTTAGTTGAAGGTGGAGCAATAAAAGAAGGCAAGCACGTGATTCTTATTGATCGTTCTGCCTCTATGTATGCTGATGTGCATGATGGCGAGACTCGATTTGATAAAGCAAAACTAGAAGCAAAAGAATTAATTACACAAATTCACGGTGGCGGTCTATTTTCAGCAAGTGGCGGAGAGACGATGGTTATCGCATTTTCAGAATCCGCTGAGATTGTAATTCCATTTACAAATTCAGAACAGCAACTTAATTCTGCGATTGAAGCGATAGAGCCTTCTCACGGTAAATCCAATATAGAAGATGCGTTGAAACTCGCTCGTGCCTATACCACGAATGTGGATCCAGAACAAAATGGGATGTCGATGGGAAACTCTGCGCAGTTAGAATTATTTAGCGATGGAAATATCAGTGATTTGAATTTGCAAGCACTTCAACGTGGTGAGACAATCAGATATCATCAAATTGGAGACGTGAACGATTACAACGTTGGCATTACAACGATTAGTGCTAAGCGACTTTCTGAAGCAAGCGAAGAAGTGCAAATATTTTTGTCGTTGGTTAATTCAGGAACAGAAACAGTAACTACAGATGTCGAAGTTTCATTTAATGGGATTCCAGTTGGCATTCAGCAAGTTCAAATCCCACAAAGAGATGGTGACATGCTCGGTAGTAAGAGTGTTGTCTTTGCACCATTTGAAATTCCGATAGGCGGGGTGGTGCATGCGGCAATTTCTGCAAAAGATTTGTTGCAAATTGATAATATTGCATCTCTGATTATTGCTCCACCAAAAGAACTTAAAGTTCTGCTCTGTGAAAATGGTGCGCAATTAATTCGGACAGTATTGGAAGGAATGCCATTAGAAAAATTACATGTTGTAAGTCCTCAAACTTTAGTAAGCATGATCGAATCAGGAGAAACATCTCAGTTTGATGTTGTTGTAGCACGAGACGTTGAGTTAAATACATTACCTCAGGGTAGGTACTTACTTTTTGGACCTCCTCCAAAATTAAACGTATTTTCCACTTTCGTTGAAGGCGAAGCGCAAGTTATGTTGGTTGCAAGAGAACGACATCCTGTTATGCGATTTGTGCGTTTTGAAGACATCGTTGTTTCGAAGGGGTATGAAATAGTAACAGACACAAATGTTGAAGTATTACTCGAAGGCAGTGGCTGGCCAGCAGTCATGGCTGCACGAGAGAACGGTATTCAAATAATCTATGTAGCATTTGATCCACTTGAAAGTAATTGGCCATATTTACGAAGTTTTCCATTCTTTATTTATAATGCTGTGCAATATCTTGGCAGAGGTGGGGATGCAATTTCAAACGCACTTCGAAATGTCGGACAAACGATGGCATTTGATATTCCCTCTGGTATTGACGTTGTGACAATCGAAGAATCAAATGGCGCACAACATACCGTGCAAGTTGATGCAAATGGGACAGTAACTTGGGGTCCAGTTCGGCTCAGTGGTCTTCATAAAATTTCGTGGGACGGTAAGGTGCAACGAAGAGTCGCGGTGAATGTTCCTACAGAGGAATTAGATATTTCAAGTAATGATTCGATTTCGATTGGCGCAACAAAAGTAACATCTAGTGGAACAAGTGAAAGTTCATTCGTTCAAATTTGGCCATGGGCGCTTGGCTCAGTTCTTGTAGTTTTGCTTGCAGAGTGGTGGGTATACCAACGTAAAACAGGCGGTGTTAGTAGGTTTCATAAATCAAAGTCGACACAGTCATGGACATGAAATTATTAAATAAAAATGTAACCGTGATGGGCCTCGGAAGGTTTGGCGGAGGTCTCGGCGTAACGCGATGGCTTCTAGACCAAGGAGCAAGGGTTTTGCTGACAGACCTTGCAAATGAAGATGAACTTACGAAACAAATAAAAGAACTTGGAACACATACAAATTTACAAGTTGTTTTTGGCAAACACAGAATGGAAGATTTTGTAGGAGCTGACGTAGTAATTGCAAATCCCGCAATTCCAATGCCGTGGAAAAATGTGTTTTTGTGTGCAGCGTGGGAAGCAAATATTCAAGTTACAACGGAAATAGAAATGCTTGTGGAGCAGTTACATCGTGAGCAAGTAATTGGGGTGACGGGTACTTCTGGTAAATCAACAACTGCATCGATGCTTTACGACGGTCTTAAGAATGCGGGAATAACATGTCATTTGGGGGGCAATATCGGCGGAAGTTTGCTTAATTCTCTCTCAAAGATTAACGAAAATGATGTTGTTGTTTTAGAATTGTCTAGTGCGATGTTGTGGTGGCTTAATAAAAATACATCATGGTCGCCAAGCACAGCAGTATTGACAAACATCGAACCAAATCATGTAGATTGGCATGGTTCTTTTGAAGAATATAAATCGTGCAAAGAATTATTGTTTGCGAATCAGGCTGAGGGAGATATCGCAATTACACAAGATCAAAATGCCTCGTTCACCGGTCTTATTGTTCCTGGAAAGCATAATCAAAAAAATGCAGCTGTAGCTTTTTTAGCTGGAGTCGCAATCGGCGCAGACCCAACTCTATTACGAGAAGGGATTCAAAGATTCCGCGGCTTGCCTCATAGATTGCAATTAGTTTGTGACGGATATTACAATGATTCAAAATCTACTACGCCGAAAGCTACAGAACTCGCAGTCGATGCTTTTTCTGATGCTAAAAAAATCCACTTGATAGTTGGTGGATACGACAAGAAAATTGATTTGACATTACTTGCGGCACAGGCAAGTCGAGTTGCATGCATGTATGCAATTGGTGAAACCGCAAATACAATTGTAGAACTAGCTTCTGGAAATATAAAGCAATTTAAAAATCTTGAACAAGCAGTTGCAGAGGCAACGAAAAACATGAATTCAGAAGATGTGCTTTTGTTAAGCCCAGGGTGTGCGAGTTGGGATCAATTTGTACATTTTGAAGCACGCGGCGAATTGTTCTGTTCGTTAGTTAATGAATCGAAAGCGCACCAACAAGTTCATTAATTGAATTGCATCCTTGTCGTTGAACCCATTTTTCGAGTTTCTTTGAAATGATTGGTGCAATTGCAGGATTCACAAAGGATGCTGTTCCAATGCCAACGGCGCTTGCACCAGCAAGAATAAATTCTGCAGCATCTTCCCATCGCATGATGCCACCTGTGCCGATGATTGGTATGGAAGCTTCTTTGGCGACATCTCGATATATTTCATACACAATGCGAACGGCAATTGGATGAATTATTTCGCCGCTAAGGCCACCGACTTCTCTGGAAATTTTTGGATTTCTAGATTCAACATCTATCGCTAGAGAAGGGATTGTGTTTATGAGTGTTAGCGCATCTGCACCACATTCGATTGCTGCTTTTGCGTGGGGTCGAATATCACCTGGTGTTGCAGAAAGTTTTACAAGCATTCCAGTATTCGTTAGAACTGGTTTAATTTCATTCAGTAATGAGGAAAGTCGTTTTGGGCAACCACCAAACTCAAGTCCGTCAGAAGTATTTGGACATGACACATTTATTTCAACCAAGTCAATGCCATCGATTTCGTTCATTGCATTTGCAACTTCAACGTATCCATCGATACTATCGCCAGCAACTGAGCCGATGACTGTTGTGTCGATAGATTTTGCTTTTGCAGATTGCTTTTCAATAAAAGATTGAATGCCTTCATTTGCCAAGCCAATCGCATTCAACATTCCATTTGAAAGCGTTGTCATTCGAACTGGGGAATTGCCAACACGAGGATCTTTAGTAATTGATTTAGTTGTAATCGCGCCGATGGTTGAAAGATTAATTGCATCCTTAATCTCGCCCATGACCCCGCAAGTTCCTGCAGCTAATACAACTGGATTGCGAAGCGTCGTATTCCCAAGTTTTACCTGCATCGCTGTCATGCACTACTATTGTACCTTATGGTTGCTTTTGTACTTAATTACAAAATAGTTCAGAAAATCGAGTGAATGGGTACAATGCCAATATGAGCGATTTACAAGATAAAATTGATAGATTTCAGAACATGGCGATGGCTGACCCATCGAATGATATGGCGCATTTCAGTTTAGGTTCTGCCTATCTTGAAGCGAAGCGTTTTGGTGAAGCGGTTACAAGTTTTGAAGCATGTGTAAAACTAAACCCGGAAATGACAAGAGCAATGGAACTTGGAGGTTCAGCATTGATGCAAATGGGGAATACCGCAGATGCCAAAGTTTTGCTAATTCGCGGGTACGAACAAGCAGCATCAAAAGGTGAAATGCGAGTCAAAGACGGAATAGCATCCATTCTTACTGAATCTGGAATTGAACTGCCAACAGTTGAACAAGCATCTCCGGGTGAAACTGGTAAACCATTGGACAAGGAACCGTTGCCCGGCAAAATTGGAAAATGGATTTTTGAAAATGTGGATGAAGCTCAATGGGATGCTTGGATTGGGCAAGGAACAAAAGTTATTAATGAACTACGATTGGATTTTTCAAGAGTAGAAGATCAAAGTAAATATGAAGAGCACATGGCAGAATTTCTTGGGATACCTGCAAACATAATCGCAAAAGATGTAGAGGATGAGAACAAATGAATATGATCGACGAACTTTCAGTTGAAACGAACCAAACACAAAGAAGTGGTTTAGCGACTATTGCAATGGTTTGTTCTTTTATAATATGTTGCCCAATTACTACAATTGTAGGCCCAATCCTCGGCGTTATCGCATTGCTAACTCTTAGAGGGAAGCCACATTTGACAGGAAAAGGTTTTGCCTGGACTGCGATTGTCGTAGGACTTATTTCGACAATACTCTGGGTTGGAGCAGGATTATTTTTTGGCAGAATGGCAGTGAATTTTATTGAGCAAGCCGGCGAAGTAACCACGACGACTATCCAAGCAGGATTCGACAAAGATTATGCAACTTTTCGAGCAGGGCTTTCGCAAAGTTCATTGGATGTAACCGATGAGGAAATCGCTCAATTTATTACTGAGTTAGAATCGAGATACGGCAAATTTGATTCTGCTGTTATGAATATGGAAGAGCAAGATCAAACATTAAAGCCATCGGCAAATGAAGCACCGTTACCAATTCGGTTATTGTTTGAAACTACAGATGTGCCAGCAGATGTATTGATGGAAGTCATACCAGGTGGAGGATTTGATTTTGAGCTTAAACTTGGATGCATTCGAATAAACGATGCAAAACTTGGCGACTTAATTTTCCCGAAGGGTTCTGCTTGTGACACGACTCCTGAAGAACCAGCAAAAGAGGATTCGGACGAATAACGCATCTAATGCAGAAAAAGAAAATTAACCCTTGGTCTCTCGTTGCAGTTTTTAGTGCAATTGGATTTTGCCCTCTCTTTACGATCGCAGCAATCCTGTTTGGCATCCGTGCGTTAGTTGACATCTCTGCAAAAGGGGATACTCGCGGTGTTCGGCTTGCATGGTTTTCTATTTTGTTCGGATCACTCATGACAGGGTTATGGGGAGGTGGAATGTATTGGTGGAATCTGAATGTACGCTCTCAAATCGAACAAGGTCCAATCAAAATTATTGCATTCGGGCAAGACGGTAATATTGAAGCGTTCGAGTCAATGTTTATTACGAATGGCTCTGATGAAGATGCAGCAAGATTTTTATCATCGGTTCATAGTCGGTACGGCTCTTTACTTGAGGGTTCACTCGACCAAGAAGTTGGCGAAGCAGATGTAGATGGCGATAAACTTTTTCTAGGTATGGTTCCAATTGAAGCAGAGCTTGAATACGTACTTCAATTTGTGAACCAAAACGATGTTCATCTAACGGCAAAATATGTTCTTTTTGAGACAGAAGGAGATGGAAGTCAATTTAAAAACAGGTTCGAGTGGCTTAGAATAGTCGATGAAAAGCATGGCAATCTCGTGTATCCTTCAAGCGAGGTTATTGAGGAACAACTCCAACTTGGAAAATGAACCAATCATTTCAGTTCGCGGTCTAGTTTGTCGTTTCGGCGAACAAACAGTTCTTGATGGGGTAGACGTTGATGTGTTAGATGGGGAAGTCCTCGTAATTATGGGCGGTTCAGGTTCGGGTAAATCAACACTATTGAGGCACATGATTGGCACGTTCATCCCCGACGGCGGAACAGTCAAAGTGTTTGGTCAAGACTTAGCATCGTTGAACGAAAGTGAAATGAATAATGTTCGTAGAAAGTTTGGAATCCTATTTCAGTCAGGCGCTCTTTTTAATTCAATGAGTGTTGCGGACAATGTTGCTCTTTCACTTCGGGAGCATACAGACCTTGACCCTGATATTATCGAATTCATCGTTAAGATTAAATTAGAACAAGTAGGTCTTCGCGAAGCAGCCGAAAAATTTCCTTCTCAAATTTCAGGCGGAATGAAAAAGCGCGCCGGATTAGCGCGAGCGTTAGCACTTGACCCAAAACTATTATTTTACGATGAACCGTCTGCAGGTCTTGACCCTGTGACAAGCGCCACAATCGATCAACTCATTTTAGATCTTGCAAAAAAGGCTGGAGCGACAAGTGTTGTTGTAACCCATGAAATGGATTCAGCATTTGTCATTGCAGACCGGATGGCAATGCTTGATAAGGGTAAAATGTTGATGGTGGATACTCGAGAGGCATTCGAAAAACTACGAGACTGGCCACTTGAGCAACTAGACGAACTCGATGAAAGTCAACAGCTTATTAGGCAGTTTTTATGTGGTGATGCGGAAGGCCCGCTTACAAAAAGAAAAGAAGAATCCAGTTACGCAGAAGATTTATTGGGAATCGGCGCTCCGCGTTTGACTCAAGGCCCATCAATTCATTCCTCAAAGGAGTAAGGTTTTATGTCACAAGTTCGAGATAAAAGACAAAATAACGTTAAGGCAGGAATTTTTGTTTTAGCATCAATCATTATTGCGTTGGTGGTTTTTAGTGTGTTGACTAACGCATGGGGTCGAATATTTAGCACAACTTCAACGTACCATGCAGTTTTCAAAATTAGTGAAGGTATTGGAAGTCTTTCTTCTGGTTCACAAGTAAAACTTGGCGGAGTTTTCGTTGGATCGGTGACTTCTGTAAAACCAAGAGTGGATTCTGGGAACCCCGTCTCAGTGATTGATGTCCTATTTAAGTTTGACAATCAGTTTACTCTGTACGACAACGCTTCAATCCATGCTCGGGCTGGGTTATTAGGTACTGCAGGTTGGCTTGCGATTTCGGATGTTGGAAATGGAAACAAAGCGACTCAAAAAACAAAACTAGTTGGAACTACAGAAACTATGGTTTCTCAATTATTAGGAATTGATGCAGAACTTAACATTACAAAATCACTGGACTCGCTAAGAAAATTAAGCGAGGCGCTTGTTAACGATGGCGGAGCATTAAATTTGTTACTCGGCAGTAACGATGCACTTGCTATTAAAGAAGCAATTGATTCTGCAAACTCATCCTTGTCTACACTGGATTCTATTATGAAAACAACAGGGTTGGCTTTCCCCGAATGGGAGGCATCTATCACAACAATTTTGACTGACAGTAAGGATATTCCGAATCAAATCAACGAAACAATTGAGCAAATACGATTAGTGGTTTCCGATGTCCAAGCAAATGTTTTGCCTAACCTAAACATGTCTATGAAATCACTTTCAAATACTATGGCTTCTCTTGAGTCGATGAGTAAGACGTACCAAACAAATTCTCCAGAGTGGGCAGCAAAAATTACGAAAATTGTTAGCAACGTAAGTCAAATTTCAGAGCGAGCAAAAGCCGCTATAGATGACATTTCAGCAAGCCCTTGGCGGTTGTTGTATCGACCTACTGACAGAGAAATTGCATACGAACAACTCAATGCAGCTTCTTGGCAATTGCTAACGGCGTTGTCAGACTTGCGAGATTCTGTAGAGGTGCTTCAGAGTGCTTCGTTGTCTGATGAAGCACCAGCAGAAGCGGCAGCACTTTCAACTACTCTTCAAAATAGTGCAATTGCATTTGAAAAAGCTCGCGATGAAATCATGCATCGCATGGAATTAGATTTTCCAAACCGCAAGTAAGAATGTGCGATTCTAAAACGAACGTAGCAGTTGTAACGTCTATTGACGATCCTCAAGTGGATGTCTATCGAAATATTCGAGATGCAGATTTGCGAGGCCGCAAGCACTTATGCATGGTTGAATCTGAGATGGTCGTTCGCAGATTGCTCTCAACGGATTGGAATGTGCATTCGTTGTTCTTGTCACCTCAAAAGTATGATCGACTTGCTCATTTGATTCCAAAACATTATCAAGTATTTATAGCAGACGTTACTGTTATGTCAGATATAACTGGCTTTCATATTCATCGAGGTGTATTAGCAGCAGTGCATAGGCCAACTGAGGATTCGATTCGAGAAAGTATTTCTTCGCTCATTCAAAAGTTTGAAGGCAGAAAAACAATTTCACTTTTATTAGCGCAGGGGATTACGAATGTTGACAACATTGGAGCACTCTTTCGAAATGCGGCGGCATTTGGAGTGGACGGGTTAGTCTTTGACCATACTTGTTGTGACCCACTTTATCGAAAAGCAATTCGCGTTTCGATGGGTCATGCATTTGCATTACCATGGGCGATTGCAATTAATTGGATTGATGACTTGCTTCGCCTTAGAGAAGAACTTGGGATTCAACTCATCGGTTGTGAAACAGGAGACATAGCAATTCCCATGTGGGATGTTACTCCATCTGAAAAATTCGGATTAATTATGGGTGAAGAAAAAGCGGGTTTATCACAATCAACAATTCAAATCTGTGATGTAATCGCTGAAATTCCAATGACCCCGAAAGTGCCTTCGATTAATGTTGCAGTTGCTTCAGCGGTTGGTTTGTACGAGTTTCTTGGCAGGCACAGTCTCGACAATCGGTAATCCGTCGATAATTTGATCGTCTGGAATTCGTTTGATGTTCGCGCCAAGTTCTGTTAATACTTTTTCCATCTTGGAGTAACCACGGTCAAGATGATAGACACGGCTGACAATGGTTTCACCTTCAGCTGCAAGCCCTGCAAGAACGAGGCTAGCCGATGCTCGTAAGTCACTCGCCATCACTGGTGCACCAACTAAGTGGTCAACTCCTTGGACGATGACCGTTGCACCTTGTCTAACAAGTTTCGCGCCCATCCTGCTTAGTTCTGGTACATGCATAAACCGTTCGGGATAAATTTTCTCTGTGATTATGCTGTTGCCTCGTGATAAGCAAAGAAGTGCCATCATTTGGGCTTGTAAATCGGTTGGAAAGCCAGGGAATGGCTGGGTTGTAAACATGACTGGTTTTAAGTGCCGTTCACTTACAACTTGCACAGTGCAACACTTCGAGTCTTGCGAAGTGTCAGTTTGGTTTACATGGACGCCGACTGTCGATAGTACATCGGTAACAGCGAGCAAATGGTCGAGTGGAAATCGTTCAATTTCAACATCTCCGTTTGTCATTGCTGCTGCAATTGCCCATGTGCCTGCGACTATTCGGTCTGGCATTACGGTGTGCGTTGCGCCGCCAAGTTCTTCAACACCATTGATGGTGATTCGAGGTGTACCTGCACCAGAAATTTTTGCGCCCATTGCATTGAGTAAGTTTGCCAAGTCGGTGATTTCAGGTTCGCAAGCGGCAGACTCAATGATGGTTCTACCCTTGGCAAGCGTAGCAGCACTCATGACATTTGCGGTGCCAAGCACAGTTGAACCAAATGGACCGCCTAGGAAAATAGTAGCACCTTGCAATCGGTCTGCTCGAGCAATGATGTTACCACCATCAAGTTCAATTTTAGCGCCGAGTGCTTCGAGCCCACGCAAATGAAGATCGATTGGTCGGTCACCAAATGCACAACCTCCAGGCATTGAAACACGAACTTCGCCTCGACGTGCGAGTAGAGGACCTAGAACACAAACGCTGGCGCGCATTGTCCTTACGATGTCATATCGAGCGTGGGATTTAGTTTCGTCAACAGCGATAACTGTCACCTTGTCATCAGTTCGAGAAACGTTGCAACCTAGTTCTTCAAGAAGCCGTCCCATATTTGCGATGTCTGAAAGTTCTGGAACGCAGTCGTAGGTGACAGTTTCGTTTGTTAGAAGAGAAGCAGCAAGTAGAGGCAGTGATGCATTTTTTGAACCATCGACTGAAATAGACCCCGTTAATCGTTGTCCTCCGTGTATTGAAAATGCATCCATTTGGTTCTGCTGAGTCCTTTCTGCTTGAAGCCATCCTTGGCAAATATATAGTTCTCATCGTCATCAACAACGCCTGAAACCTACTTTTTATAACCAACGTGATAGTAACAAAACAAACTCAAAAGGGTGATTGCCTAGATTGCCAATTTTGGTTATCGCACCTTTTTTTCTATCTAATCTAGACATTGCTTTGATTTACCTAGGAATTTTCAGTATTATCGGATTAGCAAGTTGCATTTAGCGATCTATCAGTAGTCTATATGTATGGTTGGTAAAAGAAGGAGATTGTGGATGAAGTATTTATATGCATGTTGTTTGATGTGCCTGTTAGGCATTGTTAATTCATCATTTGCGAATACGCTCGTAGTACCAACGGATTACACAACGATTCAGTTGGCCATTGACGCTGCAGTTGCGGGTGATATTGTCTCAGTAGAGCCGGGCACTTACCACGAATCAATAGACTTTTTGGGTAAAGAAATTACCGTGTCTGGAAGTACGGGGCTACCAGAAGATACTGTATTAGATGGCTCTTCATTTTCAGGAGCCGTAGTTTCATTTACATCTGGAGAGACAATAAATTCAATCTTATCTGGCTTTACAGTTCGAAATGGATCTGCATTCCAGGGCGCTGGAGTTCTAATTAAAAACGCTTCACCGATTTTGATTGATTGTCTGATTAAGGACAACCAAACTTCGGGCAGTGGTGGAGGTTTATTTGCAGAATCTGGTGTAGTAACACTCGAAAATGTAACTGTTTCAAATAACAATTCAACCGCTGCAGGTGGGGGAGCATATTTTAAATTTTGTGAAGGTTCATTTACAGATTGTATTTTTAGAAATAATTCAGCAACCAATGGTGGGGCAATTTACTTTAAAGATAGCACTGGTGATTTTTTAATGAGTAACTCCCAGTTAATGATAAATACCGCAAATTCGGATGGTGGTTGCATTTTTAACAAGGCGACAAATTTAATAATTCAAGATTGTAGCTTCTCAAGAAATATGGCTAACAAGGGTGGCGCACTGTTTAGTTATGCGGGAGGCAACGCTACAATTTCTAATTCATTATTTTCAAACAACGGCGCGTCTATGACTGGCGGTGCTGCAGAAGTTCGGAGTGCAAGCGTAGTCTCTTTTGTGCAATGTACATTTGACGCAAACATTGCAGACATTGATTGTGATGGAGTAGGTGGCGGTGCAGTTTTAGAGGTTGCTGGAAGTACAGTTACCCTAAATAACCCAACAATTTGCGCAAACCTAGTTTGCGATGTTGCAGGCGATTTCTCAGGTATTCAACCAGTAATAATAGGAGAAATTTTAGAGTGCGTCATCGGAATTGGTGCTTGTTGCGGTGGAGATGCTTGTTGGGAGATGGAAGAATCAGATTGTTTAAATGGTGGAGGACTTTGGAGTGGTGACACAACGCTTTGCGCTACGGTTACATGCGAAGCAGCAAACAGTTGTCCAGCAGATGTCAATGGAGATGGCGAAGTTGAGGTTATGGATATCATTGAACTCATCACTGCTTGGGGTGCTTGTCCGTAATTCAAAGTTTTTATATGTAATAAAAAAAGACCGCCTTGCTTCAAGCAAAGCGGTCTTTTAATTTGGATAACTAAGTGCGTGTATTAACGTCGACGACGACTTGCTAATCCAGCAAGTCCAAGTAACGCTAATGCGCCTGGTGCTGGAATAGCACCAGTCCATATATTGATTGCATCGATAAACACAGCTTCAGTGCTTGCGTTTGATGAAAATGAGATGGAAAGGTTTCCAGTTACATCGTAAGCTTCGATGAATAACCAAGTGCCAGCTGCAGTTTCCATTGCTAGTCCGTTGTCAATACCGTCGCCGAGTTGTAAAAGTACATCAGCACCATAACTGATGCTTAGATAGTCAGCATTTTCATATCCAGTACTGTTAATGAAAATTGCGAAGGATACGTTTACGCCTGCACCGAAATCATCAATGTCTAAACCCATGACTCCATCGGTGTCAGACATTTGATAGCCTTGAGTTCCATCGTAAAAAGCGCCAACATTACCTGCGTAACTTGTAACGCCAACATAATCACCATCAGTAAGACCAACGCTAGCTGGTGAGTATGGTGAATACCATGCATTAAAACCGTCGCCGTTCACTGCAGCTTGACCTGCGTTGTTTGTTAGCCAGTGAAATACAGTAGCATCACCTGTGTCAAAATACTTTCCACCAATGTAGGAGGGGTCTTCAAAACTTTGTGAATACAAAAGTTCAGCTGAAGCTGTACCTGCTGCTAATGTTGCAAACAATCCTGCGATTACTAAATTTTTCATTTTCTCTCTCTTTTCTTTGTTGCGTGTTATCCAAACACTATTTTCTCTTCAAGAAGAGGCATCTCTAGTACCTCTCCAGATAGTAATGTATAGGAATTTGCTGTGTTACCTATGAAATTACTGTATTTTTCTTCAGAAAAACTCTTTATTTATTATGATTCTCCTATGCACAACATTACCTATCTTTTCATCGGATTTTCGCAATGTATCGTAGTTTCAACATTTGCGGTCAATAAGACTTCTCATAGTGTCAATAAGCCGAATATTGTTTTTATTCTTGCGGATGACCTGGGGTACGGTGAAGTTGGTTGTTTTGGTCAGAAATTAATCAAAACTCCAAACATCGACCAACTTTCTGTTGAGGGCATGATGTTGACAGAGCATTATTCTGGCAGTCCAGTTTGTGCATCGTCGAGGTGTACGTTGCTCACTGGTAAGCATACTGGTGAAGCAATCATACGAAATAATAGAGAGCTCGGTGGTTGGGGACCAGAAGAGCCTGAAGGTCAATTTCCACTTCCTGCAAATACTCCGACAATAAGTTCAACCTTGAAAAGTAATGGTTATGTAACTGGCGCATTTGGCAAATGGGGATTGGGTGGTCCAGATACTACGGGTTTACCGAACGATCAAGGGTTTGATTATTTTTATGGTTACCTTTGTCAGCGTGTTGCACATAATTATTATCCAACTCACTTGTGGAAAAACAAGAATAAAGAAATGTTAAAAGGAAATGAAGTTTGGTTTAGTGCCCATCAGAAATTGAATGAAGCGCTATCGTTTGAACAATACAGTGCAGAAACATATGCGCCCGACAAAATTATTGAAGAAGCTGTTCAGTTTATAGATACAAATGCAAAAGAACCTTTTTTCCTTTATTTTGCAAGCACAATTCCACATGTAGCATTACAAATTCCAGATGAAGAATTAGATTTGTATCCAGTCGAGTGGGACGATAAACCATATCTAGGAGATAAAGGATACTTACCACATCCCAGACCCAGAGCAGCATACGCTGCGATGATTACTCGCTTTGATAGCGAAGTAGGCGAATTGCTTGCAGCACTTAAGCGAAATGGAATTACTGACAACACAATTGTAATTGTGACATCTGATAATGGTCCATCATGGGTTGGTGGTGTAGACATTGCTTTTTTCAATAGCACTCTGGGGTTAAGAGGAAGAAAAGCGCAGTTGTTTGAAGGCGGCATTAAAGTGCCGACTATCGTTTGGTGGCCAAACCATATTGCGCCAAATAGTACCGATGCAACTCCGTCTGCATTTTGGGATTGGTACCCGACACTTATTTCGTTGACGGGAGCAGAACCCGTAAAGACAAATGGTGTTTCACTCACGCCACTTTTTAAAGGCGAGGATTTGCCAGAGCGAGGGTTGTATTGGGAGCATGGTAAAGTTCAGGCATTTCGAAAGGGCGATTGGAAATTAATTCGCAAGAAAAATAAAAATGAGATAGAAGTGTTGCTTTTTAATTTGCGTAACGATCCAAATGAAACCACTAATGTGGCGAAAGAACTGCCTGAAAAGGTGGTCGCTCTAACAAGTGAAGCAATGGCTTCAAGAATTGTCTCAAATGAATTTTCTTCTTTCTTAGATAAAGAGTAACCATAGACTACAATCAATATTGACCATGTCAGAATCTTCACAAATTAATCTCGCAACATTATGGTTTCTCTCCGCTCGGGCGATGGCTGTTGCTGGCGAAGAAATGCCATCAGTTCAAGAAGCCGCAACCGGTTTGTATGCACAAGCAATCCTTGGTTTCAACGAAGAGGTTTGTCGACAAGCAAAAGATAACGAACATATTAATAACAAAACATTGATTGACTGTCTTTCTGGAGTTCGGCAATTGCCAAAAGAAATGGCCGAGAAAATACTGACTGGCGTAATGATGATTTCATATGCAGACCGAAAGATGAAACCTCTGGAAGTGCGTTGGGCTTCAATGCTTGCATCTGCAATCGAAGTTTCACCTGAAGATTTTCAACGGTGTTGCGTTAACGCTCGTGTTATAGCATCCATGTTACGGCCACATGGGGCGAAATCATGAGTAATAACGAAACCAACTTTAAGTTTCTTGAACGGTTTGATAAGCGCGTTGCTCAACTTGCAAAGCAAGCGGAAAAATATGTGCATACAGACCCCGATTCATGCATGTTTAAATTGCGGCTGATGGTCGAAACAATGGCAAAGAAATTGACAAACCTGCAAATGCGTGGAGATATTTCTCAAGACCTTGGCGCGATGCTAGGCGCGCTTGAGCGTGGTGGGATTGTCCCAAGACGGCAAGCAGATTCAATGCACGCGATTCGCCGAGATGGGAATGCAGCAGTGCATGGAAGCCCGACACCAGTTCCGACTGCGATGCGTCGATTAAAGGAAGCACACAAAATATCTGGTTGGTTTTGCAAAATGATAAAGCGCGGATCCAAAATTCAGTTAAGAGAATTTGCTCCACCTGAACCTCCAACGCCCGTAGATAATCAAACAAAATCATTACACGGGAAGATCGACAAATTGGAAGAATCAATTGAACAAAGAAGGATTGCAACGAGAGAATCATTGTTGATGTTTGGTCCGCAGGAAAATGTTAAAGAAGTTACAAGGCGAATTATTGAGGAATTAAAGGCGCTCGACAATGTCGCAGCGGCAGCGGGTGAGCCAACTATTGACGCCGATTTTGTCGCTTTGGTGATGGCGATGGATTTAGAACAAATCGAAGAAGACCCTCGTCATGGCGGCAATTCTCGTCAAGCGAGAAGAGAAGCCGAACAGCAACTTGATACGATTAAGCAACACCTTGCTGAACGCGAAAAAGCGTTTTTAGCAGAACGAACTTTTTTACTTGAACAGAGGAAGTCTTTATGATGCAACTACCTGAATGGGAAATGATACTACGGCTTGTGCTCGCACTTGTGTTAGGTGCGTTCATTGGTTTAGACAGACGGCTTCGAAGTAAGCCCGCTGGGCTGAGAACAATGTCACTTGTTAGTTTGGGCTCGGCAACATTTACACTTGTTGGCATTGAAGCAATGCAGCAACTTGCATTTGCCGAACAATTAGCAGGATTAGAAACGATGGTTCGTCTCGATACAAGCCGAGTCATTGCAGGCATCGTCGGCGGTATTGGCTTTTTAGGTGCGGGTGCAATTATTCAATCCCGTGGAAGAATTCAAGGCATGACAACGGCATCTGGCATTTGGATGACAGCAGCTATTGGAGTGTCGGTGGGTTTAGGATTATATTTTCTAGCACTCACTGCCACCCTATTGGCATACGTCGTACTCGTCCTTTTGCGTAGACAATTTACGGAAGAAGATGGCACAAGCGTTGATGAATGTTAATCTTTCCACGGGTTTGCAACGTGGCATGCTCTACCTGTATTTTCGATGTAATCTTGATGTTTGTCTTCCGCAATATAAAAATGTTCAGCTGGCTCAATTTGTGTTGCAATCGGGACAGAAAACAAATTTGATTTACTAAGTTCTTTGATGAATTGAGTTGCAGTTTTTTGCTGTTCGTCGGAAGTTGTCCAAACACCAGAACGATATTGCGAACCAATGTCTGGTCCTTGCCGGTTTACTTCAGTCGGATTATGCATCTTAAAAAAAGCAGTCAGTAACGTCTCGTAGGAAATTACAGAAGGGTCGAATGTAACTTTTGCAGTTTCAGCATGTCCTGAAGTGCCAGAGCAAACATCTTTGTATGTTGGATTTTCAGTTTCGCCTTGCATATACCCACTTTCAACATTAATGACACCCTGACCTTTTTGGAACCAATGTTCAACACCCCAGAAGCAGCCGCCTGCAAAATAAGCAATTTCAGTTTTTATAGGCTTTGACTGTGCTGGAATGTCTTCGCCTTGTTCGTAAAAATGCAACGATGCAGAATTTAAGCAGTATCGTTTTCCGGTGGGTTTAGGTCCATCATCAAATTCATGTCCAAGATGTGAATCACATCGAGCGCATAAAATTTCAATCCGTTTCATGTCGAATCGATTGTCTTCGCGTGTTTCAACGTGTTCATCTGCAAAAGGGGAGAAGAAACTTGGCCATCCAGTGCCTGAAGTAAACTTATGATCGCTGGAAAAAAGTGGCAAGCCACAAACAACGCAAGCGTAGAAACCCTCTTTTTTTGTGTCAAGTAACGTACCGCAGAAGGGACGTTCGGTACCAGCATTTTGCGTGATTCGAATTGTTTCCTCATCGAGAATTGCAAGTAGGGGTTTTTTGGTCTCTTCAGTTATAGGTGTAATATCGTAGCCAGCGCGGGAGTACATGGGAGTTTGGGGTTCCAAGTTTGTGGTTAACATTGTAATTATGAGCAAGAGTAGCATTTGCTCAAATAATACGCCAGAAGAGCATTTTCTGCCCGATTTATGAAATTATTCTTACTCGAACTTACATGACGAGCTGCGAAGCATTCTCAAGAGTAAATTCGTGGTTTTATACATCTAAAAACGATGAAATTAGGTACAAAAAGTGGCTATACTTCTCTTTTTCTATACATAAACCTTGTGAAGGTTTATCTGATTTTTGGAGTTTTACGATATGTCTGAATGCCACGAACCGAATGTCCAACATCACTACCGTGATATGTCGCAACAGCACGATGCTGCGAAGTTGGGAATCTGGTTATTTCTTGCAACTGAAATTCTATTATTCGGTGGTTTGTTCTGTGGGTATGCGGTATTTCGCGCGAACCACCCAGATCTCTTTAAGTGGGGTGGACAATTTTTAGATGAACGTTATGGTGCTGCGAACACTGCTGTTCTTCTAATTAGTAGTTTGACAATGGCGATGGCGATTACGTATGTGCAACAGGAAAGACGCCGATTAGCAATGGTTTGCCTAGGCATTACATTTGTATGTGCTGGTATTTTTATGGCTATCAAATCTGTTGAATATGAACATAAATTCCACGACCATCTTCTTGGCGGTATGGCATTTTATGAAACAAGTGATCACGGTAATGACATGGGTGGCAATCATGCTACAGTCGAATTATCGCACGGTGATGCCGAGCAAGGTAAAGCATTATGGAATGCCTCTTGCCGTTCTTGTCACGGGGCAAATGCTGAAGGCGTACCAGGACAAGGAACGGTTCTTAATACAAGTTCTTATGTTCGCACACATGATGATTCTGAACTTTTAACATTCATTAAAAAGGGCAGAGCAGCCGGTGCACCTGATAGTATTTTGCAATTAGAAATGCCACCAAAAGGTGGCAACCCAATGTTGAAAGATGCTGGGATTATGAACATCATCGCCTATTTGCATACATTGATGGTTCCGTCTGAAAATGGTGAAGTTCACGATGCAGTTGCAAATTCTCACACTCCTGCAGATGTATTACCTACTGAAATAGAAGCGCCTGAATCTTTCATAGCAGCTCTTCCGAAATCAACAGTTCCAAAAGCAATGCAGGCACCATCTGGCCTTGCGCCTGATGAGGCATCCAAAGCCCAGAGAATGGCTGTTTTCGAGAAGAAAGTTGCACCCCAACTGGACGAAAAACGTCCTGCAAATGCACATCTTTTCTTTGGATTGTATTTCTTGATGACGGGTTTGCATGGTATCCACGTTGTAATTGGGATGATCGTTTTGTTTTGGCTAATGTGGCGTCTGAAGCGTGGTGATTTTAACAAGCGGTATTATTCTGCAGTCGAATGCGGCGGTTTGTACTGGCACGTTGTTGATGTCATTTGGATCTTTTTGTTCCCACTCTGGTATCTTTTGACTTGATCACTCAGTCTAAATCAGTTGCGGGGGTATTGTTTGCCATTGGTTCCTATCTTTGGTGGGCTTTTGTTACACCAATTTATTTTAAGTTATTTAAGGAAGTGCCAGTAGTTGAATTAGTAATCTGGCGAGTCATTTCAGGTCTACCGTTACTTCTTGGCTTACTGTTTTTTCGCCATAAAATCAAAGAATGTTTTAGTGCGCTACGAGATAAGAAAACATTTTTGTTATTAGTAGCATCAGCAATATTTATTTCGGTGAACTGGATTGTTTTTGTAATTTCAGTCGTTACGGATAGACTTATCGATAGCAGTCTTGGGTATTACATCAATCCTTTAGTTACCGTCGCTTTGGGTTTTCTATTTTTAGGTGAACGATTGCGTAAATTGCAAGTGGCTGCTGTCGGGATTGCTTTTGTTGGAGTTGTTTATTTAACTTTTTCTCAGGGATCATTACCTTGGATTTCAATCACGCTCCCGTGCACCTTCGCGATGTATGGTCTGATGCGAAAAATAATGGGCGTGGGGTCAATCGAAGGATTGACGATCGAGATGACGTTTGCACTGCCAATTTGTATTGTATTGCAGGGGTGGTTAATCTCAAATGGAACCGCGGTGAGCACTGAAGGTGATTGGTACATTACGGGGGGCCTTTTACTTGGTGGTCTAGTTACGATAGTTCCGTTACTCCTCTTTGCCAGCGGAGCACGTCGTTTAAAATTTTCTACGCTAGGTATTTTGCAATACATTGCACCATCGGGGCAGCTCATTTTGGCAACAGTCATTTTCAAAGAAGAGTTCGGATTACAACGGGGCATAGTCTTCGGTTTAATTTTTTTGGCAGTACTTCTCTATTCTTATGACAGTTGGAAATTTTCAACTGCTCAAATAGAGCCAGCAATCGAATAGAAAAAGTGACAGTCATGTGACTGTCACTTTTTTCCACAAAAGCGCTTTTGACTTCATAAAGCCATAGTAGGTATTAATCGTAAAGATTTTCGCCTTTTGGCTTGTCACAATCGCAATCACATTCGCAATCGTCGTCGTCATCATCATCGCTGTCGTGGTCATCGTCGTCATCGCTGTCGTGGTCATCGTCGTCATCACTGTCGTCATCATCATCGTCATCGCTGTCGTCGTCATCATCATCGTCATCGCTGTCGTCGTCATCATCATCGTCATCGCTGTCGTCATCATCATCATCGTCATCATCATCGTCATCGCTGTCGTCGTCGTCATCGCTGTCGTCGTCGTCATCGCTGTCGTGATCATCATCGTCGTCATCGCTGTCGCTGTCATGATCGTCGTCATCGTCATCATCGTCGTTTTCACAGTCATGATCATCGTCATCATCACTATCTGAACGATCTTCGTCTTGATGTCCTTCATCGTCATCGTCGTCATTTTCGTCATCGTCATCATCGTCATCGCTGTCGTGATCATCATCGTCGTCGTCGTCATCGCCGTCGTGATCATTATCATCATCGTCGTCTTCGTCGTCGCTGTCGTGATCATCATCATCGTCATCATCATCATCATCATCTTGATGACAGCAGCAATCACATGAATCATCTTCGCCGTCACAATCGTCGTCGTCATCACCGTCTGGTAAATCACCATCAAAAGGTTCATGGTGAGATTCGCCATTACCACTTACAGAACGGCAAATCAGTGCGCCATCTATTTGTCCATTGTTAAATTGGATGTTCGCCTTTGGCGCTAGAATTGTTCCTTTCCATCCAATTCCACTCATTGAAATGGAAGAACTGTCAGGGAAATTAAAAAGAACATCGCTTGGATCACAGCCAGTTAATGTAGGTTGAAAGTTAGAGAGTTGGACGCTTACATTGTCTGAATTAATCAGAACTGTAGAACCGAACGGAACATCGATTTGCATTCCAGAGAGTGCAGATAAATCACTTTGAGAAAGGGAAAATACATTCAACTCAGAATCGGAACCTGCAAGAGACAGTTGGCCATTTTGTTTTGAAACAATACCAGTTGCATTTTGATCTGCTAAGTTATTTGAGATGTCTTGTAATTCTGTTTTCGCATCTTCAAAATCTATGTCAACAATACTTCCAACGGTACCATTTGAAGTTGTTACATTTAAAAGAGCAGTGGACCCTGATGCTTGAATATTACCGTTGAAATTTTCACCATTATTCCAAGATAGATTTCCTGCAACAATCAAATCATTTCGTGACCCGTCTGAATTTGAAAGATCAGAACCAATTCCAAAGTTGTTATAAGTAGCTGTCCCACCTACAGCGATTCTCCCCGTGCAGTCAGTGTTACTTGCTTGATATCCCTCGGTTGTGAAAATGGTGAAACCATTCGCAGGTCCTAAGTTGCCAGCAGATACAACGGAAGTGAGTATGGTTCCGGATGCGAAAGATACAATAAGTCGTGTGTTAATCATAGAAAACCACATCGCCGCAAAAGTATCAGAGGTTGAGCCTGAATCACGTATAGAGTTGGTCTGTAACGCTAATTCAAATCATTTGCCCAACTGAGCCACACGATAATCACAGAAAGGCTGGTTCCTGATTGCAATAAGAACGCAGGACGCTACATTTATCCAAGTTCGCAAGGTCTCAAGCGTGCAAAAAGCAACATTAAATTGCCTATGGGCAAGCGCCCCATGCTGCAACAAGCGCAAGGACGTCTGGAATATCAACAATGCCATTCCCGCTTAAGTCTGCGAGTGGATCGTTTGTGTCCCATGCTGCAATGACAACTAATAGATCTGCTACTGCAACGGTTCCATTTCCATCCAAATCAGCAGGGCATGGAATGGCAGCGTCTTGACCAGGCAAGTTGTACAGAGTAACTAATCCTGTATTGTTTGAACGGTCAACGTCCGCAAGCATTTCGTCTGGATCAACAACTACTGTAATTGTTGCAGAACCGTTAAGGAACGGTGCAGCGTTTACCCAAGTCCAAGGGATTTCGATATACATGTTGCCATTCATCTGTTGATTAATCGTTGTTGAATAGACAACTTGTCCTTCGGTACCAACGCCTTCATAAAAACGAACATCAAATGGTGTGCTAATAGGAGTTACTCCAGTATTTTCAATACGGGCGATTATTCTTCGATCAAATTCGGCAATGGAAACACTTTTCAAAATACCAACAGAAAGGTCCGCATCAATTAAACCCGATGTAAATACAACATTATTTGAAAGGACATCATCGTCAGTTACTATCTTCACATAGTACTCATCGATTTTATCATTTGTAAAATCAGTGACTGTTGAAAAAGTTACAGCGATTCCTCCGCCCGAAGGAATGGGGCCAACAAAATCTACGGAATCCAGTACGTAACCAGATCCTCCATTTGGGTTGCCATGCCACAGTTCAACAGTACATCCAGAACTTGGGTCATCTCCGTTATTACGAAGAATTGTTTTTAATGTGATGGGTGTTCCAAGGCCGGGATGGTCTGGGCTCATATGTAAAGGGTCATCAAGCGAAAGGTCGTTAAACACTGGACGAACAAGTCGCGCTAGCGAATTTAATCCTGCAACAGGAACTTCGATGTCTTTGACAAATGTTCCAAAGTCTATCGCTCTAACATCTATTTCACTTTTCTGTGAATGGTTCATCACATGCAACGTACCCGATGCATCCATATTTACTGAAATGGGACCACGTCGATCAGCATCGCCTGTAAGTTGCATTGGTTCGGACCACTCTTGGCTTGGACCCCGCAAGATTGCCCACATATCGCTGAGAATTTCACCGCCACTTTGGTATACAACAGCAGTACGTTGTCCGTTTGCACATGCACTAAATTCTCCGCCCACTGCAATACCAATAGCAACAACTTGTGCCGGAGATTGAATGTCGTTTAGTCCTGTACTTACAATAGTTCCATCACTGAACCAAAATAGTTCGACAGAACCATCACTATGCGCAACGAACTGAGGTGAGTCATCAATAATGTTGTTAGTAGTTAAGGAAATAACAGATGACCATACGCCTGAATTTTGAATAATTAACTCAATTTCGATATCGTCTGTTGTATTCGGATTGCCATCTGTGTCACGAGTCCAAGCGATTGCATTTCCACCTGGGAAATTAATTGATGTGTGTTTTTTCAATCCGGTAACACTTGCAACGGCCGTCGGTGAATCCCAAGTAATACCATCTGCAAGTAACTCACTTGCTCCTATATCGATTGGATAATTAACATCACGAATAAAATCACCAGAAGGAAGGCTAATGAATGAGATTAATCCGGTTCCATTTTGCATTGAAATTTCTGGAGATATTTGTGCACCAGGTAAGGCAAAGGATTGATACACAGTGACAAAACCATTCATTGTAGCTACATTAATATCTGTTTTAGACATTTGCACGGCAAGTGCAGTTAGTAATCCTTCGTCTGATTGATCTACAGGTGGATCGCTAGTCGTAATTGTATTTTCCCAAACAATGACTGGCGCACTATTTTCTGGAAATGCAATTGATGGGTTGTCGTCCCATGTTCCATCATCAAGGACTGGCATAGGTACTTCCCAATTACCATTTGGATCAACTAAGGACCAGACAAGTCGACTGTAATCTAAATCACCTGCCATTTGATCATCTTCTAGCCAACATGTAGCAAGGTAGCCAACACTATCCATATCTGAATCTGGCATGAGCCGGTTACCTGGATTAAGAACTACAGTTTCTTCTGCACTTCCGGATAAATGTTCTTTCCAAACGAAGTTTCGTCCTTGAGGTTTGAAAATATTAAATCCAACTGGGTCACGCAAATAATCTCGCGAGTTTATGCTCCCAATGGAAAATGGAGCAGACGACCATGTTTCTCCTCTGTTTAAGTCCCACGATATACGGTGTGAAAACAGGGTGAAACGAACCCACCTTGTTATCGCAATAATATCTCCTGCAATATAAATTTGCATTGTTTGAAATTCTGAACCGTTGCCAATGTTTGCCATTGTTCCAGCAAAACCGCCAGCGAGACCTCCTTCTATTGCAAGCCAATCTGCAACTCCAACTCCTAGTCGGATGCCAAGTTCAAGCATTGGGTCTAAAAGAATGGCGCCTGCTGAAAGTGTAGGAAATGTATTCTCCCATTCCGTAGAGTAAATCTCTGCAGAAAGAGATGAACGAATTGTTCCATAGTAATAGTATGGAACAGGTACAAAGCCAACCATGAAAATACTCACTTGAGGAGTTTCAGGTATAGGCATAAAGAAGTCTAATCCTACTCTTGCTTCAAGACCTGGATCCCACATATCGGTATTTTCATTCCATGCACCAATCAAATTAGCCTCAGCCCACGCATGCAGTTTCGTGCTACCAACTTGTATTCCAGCTAGTAATGAAGTGTCATTACCGTTTACCTGAGGTTCACTTGGGTAGCGCAGTCCTTGCAATCTGCCTGTGCCCCACGACGTGAAACTCAGACGATTTAGTTGTCGTTGTGAATCTTCTCCCGCTTGTTCAACTTGGTTGCCCCATCCTTTTAATGTAGCACCTATATCGAATGTAGTTGACGTATTATCACCAAGTAAAGGTAAATTCACACCTACAGCGGTAAGTCCGCCACCCACAAATTGAAGTGCTTGTTCAATTTGTGGTGGTTTGTAATAGAGCAATTGTGATTCTACATCAACATGGCTATCGAGAATTGCATCTAGCCATAAAGGTGCAGGTACGACAGTCATGTTTGCAGTTATTGGATCACCAAAGGATTGTCCATTTACGAAAGCATGTGCAACGAGTTCCGTGCCAATTGGAAGAGAACCAAGCGGCACATCCACTTCCCATCGATTGCCGTTTGCATCGGTTTGAATTGGAATCAAATTTTGATTTCCACCAGTAATGGTGACGGTTCCTGGAACGGCATCCCAGATGACGCTGATGACGAGTCTCTCGCTTGCCTCAATTCCATGCAAAAAGAGTGCGCGACGGTTACGATTGAAAAACCGACCCCTGAATTCAGAAATGCCAGGCGTGATAATCATGTCATCTGTGATAACAACAGTGTTTGATGTGCTGTCTGAGTCAACATACGCTTCAGTTTCACCGGGACCATGACCTGCCTCCGATGGAACAAAAATAGTCAGAGGTCCTGCAACAACATCTGTCAATAAAAAGTTGCCGTCATAATCGGTGACTGTAGTATCGCCATCTGAAGTTTCGACTGTAGCACTTTCAATCGGTACGCCTTTGTCATCGTACACAGTGCCTCCAACATTTCCCTTTTCATTTAAAGGTTTTAATCGCCAGATGCTTCCATTTCCGTCACAGATAAGCATTCTTCCATTTCCAAGCGGTACGATGTCTCCCTTTAAAGTAAAACCAGTAGCCCTAACAAAAGACGATCCCGTAATCGAAACTGCATACAGATTTTCGTCTGCCAACGCTATGATATCTCGTTCTAAATTTTCGCCATCACCAATAGTTAATGAGGATACACGCGATGGCAAATTAGCAATGAGCGTACCTTGTGTATTTGCTAGATCCCATCGTTCAATTCTGCCATCATTACGTCCGACAATAACATCATTGCCAAATTTCGCAATAGATGTAATTGGACTGGTACCTAGTGCGAAGTTGGAAAGCTTACTCGCGTTATCTACTTTCAATGCATAGTTGTAGTCGTTTAATGCGAGTATCAAAAAATCGCCAACTTGACATGCATCTAATGCGGTTGTTTGGGTTTCAGGCAATGCGAAATAAAATTTTCCATCCGATGAGGCGATGATAATTTTATTTGAATATGGATTCGAACCAATTTGCAAAATTTGTTCTGTACCACTGAAGGCGCCGTCACGATCCAAAATTGCAATGTTTGGGTAAGTAAGAAACGGATCACCATGCGGAACAGTAACATCCCAAGGATAAGGAACCCTTAAAATCGATTGAAGCGTTCCATCGCCAGTTGGACCAACATATAAATCGCCATGATTATCTAGCGTAGCGCGCCCACTGCCATTTAATGTATGTACATTTCTAATCGAGTAATAGTTTGATGTTTGACCATATGCAATGGTATTGATAAATACTAAAATGATGAAGGCTCTTATAAACATGTGCTTTTCTCCTGTTCCCTAGTATGTCCTTATTTATAATTAAATGCAATGTTAGAATCTAGTATTCTTAAGAAAAGTTGCTGTTAATTATGTAAAGAATTCATTTATCAGACTTTATTGAGGGTATCCTTCGCCTATGTTTACATCTTGTTTAATCATTTTTGTTATGTCTGTAACACCTGCTTCTGAAGGTGCAATTGCACCAAACCTCGTCGAAGATAATGGCAGTGCATGGATGACCTGGGTTGAACCCGTTGACAAAGAGAAAAAATTTATGGCGTTGAAGTGCGCGAAGTTCAGTGATGGGCAATGGGGCACGGCTCACACAATTGTAAAAGGGAATAATTTTTTTGCAAATTGGGCGGACTTCCCTGAACTTGGTGTCGCAAAAGATGGAACTTTATTTGTAACTTGGCCGCAACAATCTGGACCTGGTACGTATTCATACGATATTGCAGTAGCACGGAGCGACGACAGTGGCGAAACATGGACACTCATGGGTACGCTTAACGATGACCGAGCTCTTGGTGAACATGGTTTTGTTTCATTACTACCAGAAGGCGAGTCTGGCGTGCGTGCTTTTTGGCTTGATGGTCGTGAAATGACAGGTGATGGACATAGTGGAGAAGGAGGTGGCGATATGCAACTTCGGTCAACACGTATTGATGAAAAAGTTACTAATAGCACGCTGCTCGATGCTCGGGTTTGTGAATGTTGCGGAACAGACGCTGCGTGGGTGTCTGGCAAACCATTTGTTGTATATCGAGACCGAAGTGAAACTGAAGTAAGAAATATTTGCATAACAACACCAGATGAAAACCCAAGACTCATACATAATGACAATTGGTTAATTGCAGGATGCCCGGTCAACGGACCTTCGATTGATGCGATTGGAAATGACAGTGTTGTTGCGTGGTACACAGCACCCGAAAACAAAACGTCAGTTCAAATTTCGTTTGCAAATAATGAAGAGCGTGAAAAACCGATTCAAATATCAACAAGCGTCCTTGGGCGAGTGGATATTGTATTGTTGGATAAGGAAGTGGCGCTTGTCTGTTGGTTTGAGCCAACGGGTGAAACTTCTGCGTTAATGCTTGCAGAAGTGCATAGAGACGAAACAGTTACAAATGTACAATCAATTGCAGAAGTATCATCGTCACGTTCGTCCGGTTTTCCACGAATCTCCAAAGTTGATGGTGGCGTTTTGATTGTCTGGACTGATATAGATCGATTGAACGGAATAAATTCATCTTTAGTATTACTTGAAGAATAAGAAAGCAATACCTGATATGAAAAAATTGATGCCTCTAGTTATAGTTTTATTTGCCGAGGTTTTATTTGCTGAACCAATCACTTTGATGACGTTCAACATTCGTTATGGCACTGCAAATGACGGCGAAAACAGCTGGGAGTTCCGCAGAGACCATGTTGTTGAAACAATTCGTGATTCAAATCCAAGTGTACTCGCAATTCAAGAAGCGTTGCTTGGGCAACTTCAATACATAGACAAACAACTTCCGCAGTACGCAAAAATCGGAGAACATCGAAGTGGGAATACTAAAGGTGAATTCAGTGGGTTGTTGATTGACACAAGAAAACTTGAAATTTTAGAACAAGGTCAACTATGGCTTTCAGAAACGCCCGAAGAAATTTCAACAGGGTGGGATGCGGCACTACCTAGGACTGCAACTTGGGCAAAGGTGCGAGTTGTCGGAACGAGTAGTCCATCTTTTATTTTGTTTAGTACACACTTTGACCACCGAGGCAAAGAATCGCGTATTGAAAGCGCAAAACTCATTTGTAAAAATGCACTCGAGTTAAGTGAAGGCAACATGCCAGTTGCAATCATGGGCGATTTTAATTGTTCAGATGGTAGTGTCCCATATAAAGTTTTTACTGGAAGTGGTTTTACTACAGCAAGAACTTGCAAGGACTGTGGTACATTCCATGAATTCACAGGAAGACAAGATGTACCAAACATTGATTTCATTTGGTTAAACGACAAATGGAAACGAATTCATGCAGAAACTCTTCGGCCTCGAAAAAATGGCAAGTGCGCTTCTGATCACGACCCTGTTACTGCAACGGTTGAACTAAAAATGCCTTCTGGTACGATTGGAATGGCTCGCTCGATTCAACAAGAATGGAAACCCACCAAAGAATCTCTCGTTAGCCCATTTATTCCTGTGGAATTACAAGAAGAAGTGGCGAAAGTTAAACAGTTAATCATGACTAGACCAGAAACGGAGCCAGATTTTCACGAACTGACGTATGTGCATGGTGCGTTTAAGTTTCCATTTCATTTACCCGAATTAGCTGGCGATTTAACAGACCGACTTATGGCTTTGCACTGCGAACCTAGTAATATTTTGGGTCTTTCTGAAAAAGTACTGGATGCAAAAGCGACCAAAGGAAACATTTTTCATAACATCAAACCAACCGTGAATCAAGTTTTAGAATTTCTCGCAATTCCAAACGAAACTTTTTACATTGAAGAAGACCAACTTGTTTCTGCCCTTGAAGTTATCAACTATTCAATGCAGATTGATTTTGACGCACTAGTTGCAACCATTCAAATTCCAAACGATGAAAAACAACCATTCTTTGGAAAAGCGTTACCACCGGGAGTGACAGGTTCGGTTCTTGCAGGGCAAATGGGACCCGATGGGTGGCGAGTCGTTGGTGGTAAGGGTCCAAACACCTATGACATGACATTGATAGCAGAGGTATTCGATTTGGGTGGCGATGATACGTATTTTGCGGATGGCATTGTTGTGGGTAATCGCAAGGTCGTAGACCTAGCGGGGGATGATGTCTACACAGGAACTAAAAAGCAGGGTCCTGCGGCAGGGTTGTTTGGCACGTGGATAATTGATGACCGTGCAGGTAATGATAAGTACGGCGAAGTTGGTGGAACATTTTCAACCGGCGCAGGCTGTTTTGGTGTCGGCATGATTATCGACCGTAGCGGTGACGATTCATATCGAGGAACACAATGGTCAATCGGTTCTGGTGTATACGGTGCTGGTATTGTGATGGATTTGGGAAATGGAGATGACGAATACCTTGGCGAATTTTTATCGATTGGCGTTGGCGGTCCTCGTGGATTTGGTTTTGTATTTGATGAAGATGGAAATGACTTTTACAAATCTGAGGGGCCCAAGCCATCAATATACGAAACGGCGGATGTGTACTGTGCATTTAGTCAGGGTATGGGTTTTGGTTACCGAAAATATGCCGCTGGCGGCATCGGCATTTTGTGCGATGTTGCTGGAGATGATTCATATCAAGCAGGGGAATTCAGCCAAGGCGGTGCGTACTATCACGGTTTGGGAATCTTGCGCGATTTTTCTGGTGATGATGATTACCATGGAAATAGATACGCACAGGGTTTTGGTGTTCACCAAGCATTTGGTGTACTCATAGATGACGCTGGAGATGATACGTATTGGGCAATGACTGCCGCAGACCAAGGATCTGCTTGGGACATTGCAGCAGGTTGCTTGCTCGATAAAAGCGGGGACGATTCTTATACAGCAAATAGTATGACGCAAGGCTCGGCAGCGATGCAGGGGATTGCGTACTTGCTTGATCTTGACGGGGTCGATTCGTACAACGGCACAAGCCCAGCGCAGGGTGAATCAGGAAGTAATACGTACCACTGGGAACCGTTGCATGCATTTTCATTTAGTGCATTGTTTGATTTTGGTGGCGGAGACGATATGTATTCACTCGAACGAAAAAATAATTCCACCGAGATTACTCAATCAAATCCTAAACCAGAAGGTAGCGGTATCGGTTTGTTTATTGATCGGTAAATCGCTTCGCAGAATCTTATCAAAAACAATACCCCGCCGAAGCCCTTGCGGGAACAACGACGGGGATACAGTTTCAAAGCTAGATACACGGGCTTGCGCCCGCAGCACGATCGTCGCAATGAACAGCGGTAGTATTGGTTCTTACAAGCAAGAAGTCAAGTCGTATTTGTGAAGAGTTATTAATTGTTTGAATCAAGTGCATTTTCAAATATGCATGCGAAATTTTTCTCAAATGCGGATAAAACAATTACAAAAAAAGCCCCGACAAAAGTCGGGGCCTTAATTTGATTCTAATGGAAATTAGAAGGATTTGCGAGGTGTAGCTTCGCTACACTTGATTTCTCGACCATCTAATTCTGTACCACCACATTCTGCGATAGCTTTATTAGCTTCGTCGTCGTTGTCCATAGTGACAAAACCAAAACCGCGTGAACGGCCTGACTGACGATCTGTGATTACGATTGCATCTGAAACACCACCAAATTGTTCAAAGTGTGCTTTCAAATCTTCTGTTGTAGTTCCCCAACTTAAATTACCTATATACAATTTCATAACTCTAACCTAACCTTTTCGTTTCACCCCACAGGGTGACAAGCATACCTAGTAAAAAACACAGATCTCGACGCTAGGCCGCCAGAGATGATCTAATTGTACAACAATTTAATCAGATTCGCATTATTTGATGTTGTTTTGTACTTTTGTAACCACGCAAACCCTGTTTTAAGTACGATAAGAGCGATGTTTCGGAATTTACTCTTTATTTTTGCAACAATTTTTTTAATTGGTTGCTCCGATACATATATAGATGCACCAGAAGCCGAAGTGCATGACTCAGTCTTCTCTGTGCTGGGTATTCCAGCAGAAGCAACTGATCGTCCAACAATTGCGCATATCAATATTGTAAATCTTGACCAAGATGGTGTAAATGATGTACTTGTTTGCGATGTTTCGGGGCACCAAGTAACTTGGATTCAGAACCAAGTTGAAAAAGTTATTCTTTCAAATATTGATGGACCTGTGCATGCAGAAACTGCGGACATGGATGGTGATGGAGATTTAGATGTACTCATCGCAGCGATGGGTGTAATTTTACCTTCGACGGCACACACGGGAAAAGTCATTATCCTTGAAAATGACGGTAACGAACTTTTTACAAAGCATGTTATCGCTGAAAATATTCAACGTGTAACGGATGTACAAGCAGGGGATTTAGATGGCGACGGTGATTTGGATTTATCTGTAGCACAATTCGGTTACACACAGGGGCAAGTGCAGTGGTTTGAAAATGAAGGTGATTGGAAATTCGTGCCACACCAACTAATCAATCGAAGTGGTGCGATACACGCACCAATTGTTGACATTGATAACGATGGCGATTTAGACATAGTGACCCTATTGTCACAAGAGTGGGAGACAGTCGTAGCGTTTGTAAATAATGGCAGGGGAAGTTTTATGCCGGAAATTTTACATGATGTTGCAGACGCAGATTTTTCTAGCTCGGGCATTCAAATCGTTGATTTAGATAAAGATGGCGACCAAGATATTCTTTGGACAAACGGAGATGCTTTTGTTTCGGTGGATTACCGACCATTGCCAACCCATGGATTGCAATGGTTAGAAAATCACGGAAATCGCGATTTTGAATACCACCGAATCGGCAAAATGGAGGGTGCGTACGGACCAACAGCTATTGATTTTGATAATGACGGCGATATAGATATTGTGACAGTCTCTGAATTTGCATTTTGGGATAATCCAGAAACACCGAGTGTTGTTTGGTGGGAACAAGAAGACAATATTTCTTTTACAAAACATACTATCGCAAAGAAACCAACACACTTAGTTACTTGTGATGTTGGCGACATAAATAATGACGGCAAACCAGACATTGTTGTTGGCGGCATGGCTTTATATCCGCCGTTTGACAGAATTACTCGAATTGCAGTTTGGCATAATGATGGGAATGAATTTCAAGAATCACATTCAACTACATTGCCGAAACAAATTCAACTCGAGTTACAAAAATTAAAATCTTCAGGTTTGCGTGGAATGTTCTTGCAAGCAAACGGTTTTGAATCAATTAACGAATACAACACCGCATTCCAAGAAGATTCTGAAAATGCAAAATGGCCGTATTACATTGGGTTAATACATGTTACAGAAGGAAATAGTAATACCGCGCTAGACTATTTTAAACAAGCCCAACGGATTGACTCTGCCTATTCTCCTTTACTTACTCGCCTTGGAGAGTTGTATGTTGGAACTGGCGATGTAGAACTTGCCAAAGAGTACTTTGTAAAAGCAGATTCGAATTATGCTCGAGTTGCATTAGCGCAACTTAGTGCAGACGTTGGAAATTGGATTGAAGTTATCGAAATTCTACAAGACACAAATACGCAAGCAGCGTCTTCATTAGTTTTTACTGCAAAAGCGATGTTAGCTGGTACAACACAAAAATCGTTTGCGGCTATTGACATGGGATACCAAATGGAAGATCCATGGCGTGATGAAGTAGAGGCAATGTGCATTCTTGCTCCGCATCTTGTGACGCAAGCACAAACTGATTTTATCGCGGGTAGAGTTGATTCTGCAGAACGTCTATTACGTAGAGCAATCAAAATCGACCCTGATAACAAAGACGCACGGCTTGCGCTAGCAAATATTTTATTGGGGGGTAATCGTTTAAGCCCGGAATCAATTGCAGAATCAATCGCTCATTTAGAAGCAGGATTGAAATCTGACCCGACTTATGTAATGACGCGTACCAAATACGGTTGGGCATTATATTTATCTCAAAGGTACAGTGAAGCTCAAGCAGTATGGTTTTCAATCCTAGAAGATGAACCAAATCACAGCCCAGCATTTGCAAACCTTGCCCAGCTTGCATATCAACAAAAACAATTTGCAAACTCGTATACATATTTCAAGAGGGCGTTCGACGTTCCAAATGACTCGCCGTTTGCAATGTCACAAGACCCAACTTTTAGAGCAGAAACGCTTTATCGATATTCATTGGCTGCAACCAAAATTGGAAATCAAGGGCATTCTAAAATACTTCTTGAGGAAGTGATTGAACTTGTACCAAGCAATGCAACATACCAATTTGAACTAGGCAATTTACTCATCGGTGAAAAGCAGTTTAATGACGCATTGAAACATTTAGAAATTGCAAATGCATTGCAACCGGATAATCCCCGCATGTTGGCAGCACTTGGGTTTATTTGGTTTAAATTAAAAGATGCTTCACAATCAGTTAAGTTTTTAGAAAAAGCAGTAAGACTTGCACCAACATTTGCTTTAGGATGGTTTCATCTAGGCAATTCGCAAGTTGCTTTAGGTGATATACAATCTGCAACTGAATCGTTTAAAGTTGCAGTGCAGTTGCAACCGACTTTTACTGTTGCGATTGATGCCTTGTCGAAAATAAAAGGAAAGTAAGACCCGCAGTATGACACAAATAATTGAACATTTTATTGATGGTAAGCGCGTTCAAGCCGCGAGTGATTCGCGTTGCAATGTATTGAATCCTGCAACGAAAGAAGTAATTGCTGAAATAATGATGGATGAGGTTTCTGCTTCTGCAAAAGCTGTTGAATCTTCTAGATGTGCATTTCTTGGGTGGAGTGAAACACCCGTTGGAGAAAGATGCCAAGTTCTATTTAAATACAAAAATCTTTTAGAACAACATTTTGATGAGCTTGCACAAATGATTGTTACCGAGCATGGCAAATCTATGGCAGAAGCTCGTGGCGATGTCCGCCGTGGTATTGATTGCGTTGAATACGCTTGTGGCGCACCATCTTTGATGATGGGTCGAACCCTGCCGAGAATTGCAGTATCAAGTTCTTTTAGCAGAGAACGCGAAGAAGGTATTCCTCTAGACAGTTCCCTAGAACGAGTGCCAATTGGCGTTTGCGTTGGTATTACACCGTTTAACTTTCCAATAATGGTTCCACTTTGGATGTGGCCAATGGCTGTTGCTTGTGGAAATACTTTTGTATTAAAACCATCTGAGAAAGTCTCGTTGTGTGCGCTCCGCGAAGTGGAACTTGCAAGCGAAGCGGGTTTGCCTCCAGGAGTTTTGAACATGGTAACTGGTGGGCCTGAAGTGGTAAACCATTTACTAACCAATGAAAGTGTAAAAGCAGTTTCTTTTGTTGGTTCAACTGCAGTTGCTAAGCACATCTATAAAACTG
>JYMV01034295.1_pt1 | contig 37735 bp, 39 predicted proteins | sample 338911 | NCBI WGS metagenome assembly JYMV01 (sample SAMN03354496, study PRJNA234377) | hydrothermal vent metagenome | biome: Deep sea; feature: Hydrothermal plumes at the Eastern Lau Spreading Center, Western Pacific Ocean; material: Seawater | place: Tonga | collected 2009 | depth 2000 m m | reverse complement strand
TCCAATCTCATGAAAAACCAAGTAATTGCTGTACTTTAGCTCAAATGTGGTAACACATGCAAACTTATTGCATCTCCAGTACCATGTCTTACATTATTAAAAAAATCCAGACTGCTCCATTTTTTCAAATCAGATGGATTTTGCTGAATTGTCATGGTATCCTGAGCAGACCTTCTTGACAGTTCTGTGTAATTAACAAAGAGTAAGTGGTGAAAAAATGAATTATTATAGAATTTTATTGCTGACGAGCTATTTTTTCTTTGGAGGTCTGGTTATCGAGTTCCATGAGGTACGTGCGGAGGAAGGATTATTTAAAACGGAAAGTATCCGTCAAAAACTTTTTGGAAGGATGGATGACAGGAAAAAGTCAAAACCTCTACGTACTGTCAGCGAAAAAATCTTAATTGGTGTTTTTAGTAGAGTTACTGATTCTGAAAGCGTCTGGATTAGAATTGAAAGCCGGTCAGAATTTCGAAAATGGACATTTAAACTATCCAAACAAAACCTGAATTTACCACGCCAGGAAGTACGTGTTTGGCTCAAATATATATCACCAAAGCTTTCCATCAGTCACGGCAAAGAGTATAATGTTTGGTTCCGTAAAAAAGCCGCATTTGAAATGCAGAAGATTTTCTACAACAGGCAGGTAAGAATCGATTATGATTTTTCAGAAAAATTATTCCGGCTGGATGGAATGGTTTGGACCGGTGACACAAACATCAATGTTTGGTTAATCCGGAATGGTTGGTCATTTTATCTGCTGGGAAATGAGTCGCCTCCGGAACACGATGATTTACTGGCTGCAGAAAATGAAGCAAAACAAAATCAAGTGGGACTTTGGAAAGAAGAGTTGCAGTAGTTTTGAAGCAGTTGAAGACTGGTTATAAAGTAATCAAGCGATCTTATTCAAACTTTTGCCTTTTCCAGCGATAAGGACTATCGACAATTATTCCAGGTTCATTTGCTGTTTTCAGTAATTGCAGACAATCAAGGAAAATCTGTTTTTGCTGAGGCCGATTAAATGCTTCTCCCATGGCGGGATATTTCAAGTGATAAGTCCGCGGTGGTTTGACTGACTCCGTCACTTTACGGACAATCGAAATTCCCACAGTAGAAATGCCTTGTCGTTCAACTTCTCGCTGGATCAGACCCACCGTCTGATTGCAGATACCTCAGGCAGGAACCAATAGGGCAATGTCAACTTGCTGCTGCTTGATTTCTGTTGCAGCTTGGACTGCACTTTTTTGGATTAAAGTTGTCAAATGAGGTTCTTCTATGTGTCCCATGAAACTGTAATGGAACTCGTTAGATGGGCCAACTACACCTTCTGCCTGAAGTTCACGTAACACCTCAAAAGGAAGGATCAAATTTGGATCACGGTCCGCGTCACGGTGGTCATAATATTTGTGAATGATGGTCAAATCTTCCGGGACAACGTCTTGAGGAATTCGGCGAAATGTACTGTCACCACGTGGATCACTTAAATTAAAAGCATCATCTGTTTTCAAAAGAATTCCACCTGTTGAAAAGAGTACAATTTTGCATTCTGACAGAGGTTTTTTGAGTTTTGTCCAGGGGACATGATCAAAAAGTACTGCTTCATAGCTGCGTGCCCAATAATTTTTTACGAAAGGAATACGAAATAATATGACACATAGTTTGTCCAGTAGAGTTACTTTATCCATTAACTTTTTTAGTGAGCAAGTGGAGTGTCAGTCAAAGACAGGTTAGCAGTAGTTCAGCAGCAAATAAATCAAGCCGCAATTCAGTCCGGACGAACTCCTGAAGACATCAAATTGATTGCGGTCAGTAAAACTAAATCTGTTGAACAGATTAGGGAGGCATTGGCGGCCAAGCAAATTGCGTTTGGTGAAAACCGAATTCAGGAAGCACTTGGAAAAATAGAGGCGCTCAGCAGTAATCAACAAGTAGAATGGCATTTTATTGGTCATTTGCAAAAAAACAAAGTTAAGTTTTGCCCCGAAAATTTTCAGTGGATCCATACCGTTGAGTCTATCGAATTGACAGGAAAATTAGAAGCCCGTTTTGCTTTAGCTAAAAAGAAAATCAATGTGCTGATCCAAGTCAACCTTTCCAGAGAAGAGAGCAAATCGGGTCTACAGGAATGGGAAGGTATTTTACGGGTCGCGGAAACTATTTCTTCCGGACATTGGCTTAAATTCCGTGGGCTAATGACAATTCCTGCTCCAGATCTAGGTGAAATCAAAACTCGTAAAATCTATGAACAAATGCGGAAGTGGCGGGATAAGCTTCAGTATGAACTGAATGCACCTGAAATTACTGAACTTTCAATGGGAATGACAGCGGATTTTAATTGGGCAATTCAGGAGGGTGCAACAATGATTCGCATTGGAACGGCTATTTTTGGTGCGAGAAATTAAGATATGGGTTCTTAAGTGAATATGTGACAATCGGTAAGTTTTTCGGTGAACGTTGGTAATCTCCAAGAAGCCCACTCCGTTTTTGTTGAAAACCAATTTTACGTATTACGGCGAGAGATGCGTGGTTATCTGGATGCACCACCGATTTTAAATGAGGTATGTGGATTTCCCGGAAAGCGTGTTCCAAAGAACAACGTGCGGCCTCAGTCGCATAACCATTACCCCAAAAATTTTCTTCAATCCACCAGCCGATCTCCAAAAAACCGGGAGGTTCAAACAATCCCACCCCGCATAATCCTACAAAATTATTTTTGATTTTATTCACTACGAACCAGCGACAATATCCATCTTCCTGAAACCGTTTCTTTTGCTTGTCTACTAAACTTAGAATGCGTTTGTCACTCCAAGTTTTTCCCTGGTTGACATAGCGCATAATCTGTGGGTTTTTTGCTAATCGGCAAAAATTAGAAAAATCAGAAGATTTCCATGGCCGAAGCAAAAAGCGCTCCGTTTCTAAATAGAAAGAATCCGCCACGGGTCTTACTGAAGAGTGTGCACCAACTGCTCAAGCAGTTTACGTTTGCTGAGAAAAAAACACCAACTACGCCTCGCTTGTCTCCACGTAATTATTGCCAGTAAAGTTGACGATACTCCGAGTAGGGGAAATGCAAGTAATTGGTAATCAATAAGAAATTTGATAATTTCGTTCGTCAGAAAGTTCATTTTGAAGTATGGATTCTGGCAAAATTTAATTTATTAAGCAGGATCTCTCCATTTCCCCTGCTCCTGGATTAGATCAATCAAGCGTTCCACAGCTTTTTCGGAGGGAATGTTACGTTCAACGCATGTTTGTCCGTGATAGAGACTGATTTTTCCCGGAGCAGCGCCAACGTAGCCAAAATCAGCATCTGCCATTTCTCCGGGACCATTGACTACGCAACCCATTATTGCAATTTTGACTCCTTTGAGATGTGAGGTGCGTGCTTTTATTTGTGCAGTTGTGCTTTCCAAATCAAAAAATGTGCGTCCACATGAAGGGCAAGAGATAAAATCGGTATTGTAAATTCGGGCGCGTGTGGACTGTAGAATGGACTGTGCAACTGGAATTTCGTTTTCTGAAGCTTCTGTCAGTGAAACCCTGATTGTGTCTCCAAGACCATCGCACAGCAAAGTCCCGATACCGACTGCACTTTTGATCCGGCCATCGAGTTCGTTGCCTGCCTCAGTGACTCCCAAATGCAGTGGATAATGCATATCCTCTGCGTCCATTCCCTGTACTAGTTGACGGTATGCCTCAATCATGACAAGAGGATTTGAAGATTTCATGGACAGCACAGTATCCTCAAAGTCATGTTTCCGTAGGATACGCAAGAATTCAAGCGCAGATTCAACCATACCTTCTGAGGTGTCACCAAAGCGGTTCATTACTCTATCTGAAAGTGAACCGTGGTTGGTACCGACTCTTAAAGCACATCCGTATTTTTTCAGGTTTTCAATCAGCGGAAGCATATTTTCCTCAACACGCTCCAACTCTTCCTGATACTGTGCATCAGTGTATTCGCGGATTTCAAATTTTTTCCGGTCAACAAAATTGCCAGGATTGATGCGTACTTTTTCCACAAACTCACAAACGTTGATCGCTAACTTTGGATTAAAATGTACATCTGCAACAAGAGGCCGTATTATTCCACGTTTCTTCATTTCAGCACGGATTGCAGGAAGGCAGTCAATTGATTTTTGATTTGGAACCGTCAAGCGAATGATTTCACAATCCACTGCATCCAATCGTGTAATTTCTTCAATACATGCCCCAACATCCATCGTGTCTGATGTCAACATCGACTGAATCCGAATCGGTTCGGTTCCACCTATTTTTATATTACCGATAGTAACGGTTTTGGTCTGACGTCTAATGGGAAGCAATTTAAGTTTTTGTGTCTAGGTTTCATGTTTTTTAGAGTGAGGGATAAAATTTCAAACACTCTATTTATTTCAAAGCCTGTCGAAAACAGAGCCATGTCCAGGCAGGAAGAGACGTTCGTAAAAGCGATTTGCGTACTGATCTGTCATGCCCGCGATGAAATCACAAATGATTCGTTTTTGTTCGTGTTCACTTTTAGCAGCTTTCCATAACAGTTGAAAAGAAGAAGGTAAAAGCATTTCTGGTTCAGCGGAAAGAGCTTCAAAAAGAGAAAGCACAACTTTACGGCCACGATACGTTGCAGCTTGTACTGTATTGAGCTGGATGACATGGCGCGATACTGTGGCTTTAAGTGACTTGAGGAACCGTTGCGGTTCTTCCGGAAGTAATGCATTCCATCCCAGAAGAGGCTCTTCAAATTCTTTATTAAGCTTCAATTCAGCAGAAGTAATCAAGGCATGAACCAATGCTCCAACTGCTTGTTTCCGATTGTAACCAGAGTTTTCGGTACGTTTGAAAAGTTGTGTTTCAATTTGTAGAAGACCATTTTTTCCCGCCCAGCTGTGATCCAGGTGTTGAGCCACCTCCTGCCAGTGTTCTTGTGTCAACAAGCGTAAAACAATACCATCCTCAAAATCATGAATGCCATAGGCGATATCATCCGCCAAATTCATCAGAGAGGTGTCAAGAGCCTTGTGTAATGAGCAGCCATGAATTTGCTTTGTTGCTGAAGTTTGTTCACAAAAGTTTTTTTTGTCTGAAGCAGAAAGTGGAAATAAAATCCAGTTTAGCACATCTTGTTCGGTGTCAAGATAACATTTGGGAGGTTGCCAAGTTTGTTGAAAATTTAATTTTTCGTATGTTAAGTCTGCTACCGGAAGCGTCTTACGGTACAGTCTGGAATACGGAACAGGATATTTCAGGACTCCCAGCAAAGTACGGCGTGTTAAATCTAATCCATGCTCAGGTGTGTGTGATTCAAGCTTGGTGAGAATACGTAATGTCTGGCCGTTTCCTTCAAATCCTCCGTAGTTGGCCATTGCATAATTGAGTGCAGATTCTCCTCCGTGTCCAAAAGGTGGATGTCCCAAATCATGGGCCAATCCTGTCGTTTCTATCTGTTCCAGTCGTGGAAGCAAATCTCCCAGTTCCGGATATTTTCCTTGTAAATTTAGCACCAGGCCGCGTCCGATCTGAGCCACTTCCATTGAATGTGTAAGGCGCGTCCGATGAAAATCACCTTCCAGTACTCCAAGGATTTGTGTCTTTGCCTGTAATCTTCGGAAGGCAGATGAATGAATTATACGTGCTCGGTCTCGTTCATATTCTTCACGTTGATCGTCTTGCCGTTGTACTCCAGAAGGAGCACGTCGTGCTGTCCATGTGTTCATTTAAACGCGTAATTCCGAATGTGGAAATTAATAAAACTTGGTGATTTGTCCCTCTGAATAACAGTGAATTATAACGTAATTCGAAAATATTTACACAGAAAAAAAGTGGTTCAGCGAATAGACTCTTATGTTGCTTAAATTATTTTAAAAATGTACTTAGCTCTAAATTCTTCAAATCACTTGAAAATTTTATTAGTTGCTTTAGAATCAAGTGGTTTAATCATTAATACATTCAATACTATTGCAGTAATTAATTAGCGAAGGAGAACACCGTTTGAGTGAAGATAAGCTGGAAGTTGAGGGGGTTGTTGTCGAATCCTCCAAGGGCATTTTTCGAGTAAAGCTGGAAAATGATCACGTCGTTATCGGCCATTTATCAGGAAAGATGAAAATGTACAAGATTCGGGTATTACCAGGAGATACGGTAACGATTGAACTTTCTCCCTATGATCTGAAACGCGGAAGAATAGTGCGTCGGGAAAAAGTTGAGAATTGAGAGTAAATTCTGCAAAGAAGTTTCATTTGAAATGAATATCAATTGGCTTGTTGCGTATCGTAACAACTGGTTTTTCCAAGATTTAGCGCGTGATCTTGGATGAATTTATTTGAACAAACAATCTGTGAAATGGCCGCCAAGGTTCTAAACTCAGCAGATGAGTCAGGAGTCTGGGAACCATTCGAGCTCAACGAACTGATTGAGCAACCACCGAATCCTGAAATGGGCGATTATGCCCTTCCTTGCTTCAGCTTTGCCAAAAGCTTGAGGCGCTCCCCCATCAAAATTGCCGAGGAATTGGCAGACAAACTCCAAACATATCTAAATCACGATTCCTCTGTTACTGCAATTCAAGCCGTAGGTCCTTATTTAAATTTCACTGTTTCCGCAGTTGTAATGGCTGAAACAGTGCTGCCAGATATTTTCCTCGGTACCTATTTCAAGGCACCTTCAAAAATTGCTCTTGAACGGGTGATGATAGAATACTCTCAACCTAATACACACAAAGGTTTTCACGTCGGACATATGCGCAATGTTGCTCTTGGAGACAGCCTCTGCCGAATTTATAAATACAATGGTTATGAGGTTGTTGGAGTGAACTACATTGGTGACGTTGGTGCGCATATCGCAAAATGTTTATGGTTTTTCCGGAATCACAATACAGAAACACCACCTGAACATTTTCGCGGAGAATGGTTGGGCGAGCTTTACACTCAAGCAGTAAAAAAGCTGGACGACGCTCAGGGGCAGGAGAAAATCAAGTTTCAGCAGGAGGTTAGTCAAATTCTGCAGAAACTGGAAGCAAAAGATAAGGAATTTACACGAGAATGGAAAATGACTCGTGAGTGGTCATTGAAGGACTTTTATGAGATATATGAATGGCTTGACGTAAATTTCGACCACATTTTCTACGAATCTGAGGTTGATGAAGAGGGCAGGAAAATTGTACTTGAGGGAGAACAAAATGGAACATTTGAGCGTTCAGAAGGTGCAATCGGAATTAATCTTGAGGAAGAAAATCTTGGTTTTTTTATGCTCTTGAAATCAGACGGAAATACTCTTTATGCCACCAAAGACCTTGCACTCGCACAGCGCAAATTTGATGAGTTTGGTGTGAAACGTTCAATTTATGTAGTAGGAGCAGAGCAGACGCTTCATTTTAAACAGGTTTTTGCGACTCTCAAACGAATGGGTTATGTCCAAGTCGGTCAATGTTTCCATTTACCTTACGCATTGGTCATGCTTCCAGAAGGGAAAATGAGTTCACGAGCGGGTAACGTAATTCTGTTTTCGCAGTTGCGCAAAGAAATTATTGAAAGCATACAATCCACTCATTTGGCGGAACATCGGGAGGATTGGAGTCAGCTAGAACTGAACGAAACAGCCCAAAAAATTGCGGTCGCTGCTATCAAATACGGAATGCTTAATCAGGATTCGAACAAACAGATTGTATTTTCCATGAAAGACTGGCTAATTTCTGAAGGTGATACCGGCACCTATCTGGTTTATGCCTATGTTCGCATCAGAAGTATCGGCAGGCAAATTCCCCGTGAAGTCAGCTCGGATGTAGACTTTTCACTCCTAGTGCATCCCAATGAAAAAAAGCTGTTGCGTCAGATGCTGGATTTCAATCGCACAGTTTATAACTCCGGAGAACAATACCGTCCCTCATTGCTCGCCCGGATGCTCTATGAGTTTTCCAAGAATTTTAGCCGAGCCTATAACACATGTTCGGTAAAGCATGCAGAAACTGCTCAGTTGCAGGCTGCCAGGTTACTGTTATTTCATTGTGTTGCCGAAACTCTCCTGCAGGGCCTGCACCTTCTTGGAATCACTCCACCGGAACGGATGTGAACCAGGAAAAAGTCTATGCGTATTTTAGACTTCAATATTCAAAACTCACCCAAAGATATTTTACCGGCACCTTCGGCAACTTGTCATGTTATACAAAAACAACAGTTATGCGTACGTTCTTCTTGATTTTGATGTTTTACTTGAGCGTCACACAGGAAATTTTTGCAGATTTTTTTAAATGGGAAATTCAGTTTTCAGCAAAAGGTTTTGGTACTGAGATCGTGACATTCCCAGTTGCTGCTGCAGGAAAAATACAATTTGCTGATAATCGCATTGAGTGCAGAATGGAAAGTTTCTGGACACGAATTGAAGCGGATTTGCTCTTGGAAGGAAAAACTTTGGTCTGCCTTAACAGGGAAAAAGAAATATCTATCAGTGTGGTTTGTCGGGATAATCACCGTAACCGCAAATACAACAATCTTAAAGAACTTTTTCCGGTTGCAAAAGATGGTTTCCGGCTTAATCCTGAATCCGGAAAGGATTCAGCATATTTGGAACTTCGCTGTTTTTTTTGATTCAGTTGCTAAAGCAAAACATTCAAAATTGTCTGCACAGTTTGGAATGAACTCTCTGCAGCTGAATTCAAAAATGTAGAGGAAAGTTTTTGTCCTTTTGCTCCAGCTAAATCACAGAGACAACGTACCACGATTGCCGGAACTCCAAACTGCTCTGCAACCTGTGCAACAGCACCTCCCTCCATGTCGATTGCTTGTGCTCCAAATTTTTCAAACAAAACTTTTCTGGTTTCTCCGCACTGCAGGAAAACATCTCCGGTTAGGATTGTGCCCATCCGGATTTCCGGAAGCGCCGCTTTTATTTTCTGCTTTATTTCCGGATCAAGTGCAAATTCCACTTCATTTTTCAGAGGCCCCATTGGTATGCTTCCCGCACGGTAAACTTGGAGTTCGCCATCATTCAGCGCACCATAATCATACTGAATTAAATACTCACCAATAACAACTTCTCCGATTCCCAATTCCGGATCAATTCCGCCCGCGACTCCGGAAAATATTAACAATTTGCATTCAAATTCATGAATTAAAAGACTGGAAACCAGTGCCGCATTGACTTTCCCAAGTCCGCATTCTACCACAATCAATTCACGTTCAGTCTCCTGGCTCTTGAAAAAAGTTCTGCCTCCAAGCTTTTGAGCTGAATTTGGACGCAATTCGTAATATTTTATTTCATCAGGAATGGCACAAATAATTCCAACTCGCATAGATGAAAATTAAAAAAAGATGAATTAAAAAAATTTATTACAAATTGCAGGGAAATCCCGTTTTTTACACCAATCGTATAACTTCCCGCTGCCGGTAGCGCAGGAAGTGGAGACTATGCAAAGTAAAAGGATTGTTATCCATAAACTCAAACAACGTCGCAGCTGCACTGCATGTGATCCCACAAAGTCGCTGCATTTAGTTTTGAGAGTCATATTCAGCCTTTATCAGTTATCTCAAAAATCAACTGAGCAAAATCTTTTGTTCCTCCATCTGGAAGAAGTTTATGGAGCCTTTTACCCATTTCTCCAGGAACGCGAAGTTCCAAAAAATTATTCCACCACTTGATGCCCATAGTAGCTAACACTTCTTGGGAAACAAATTCTGCGGCATTGTTTTCCTGGATAATCTTGGCATTGTCTTCCTGATGTGTTCCTGGAAGTGGAATGAGGACAGTGTCTTTTTGGAGTACAGCAAGTTCACCAATAATACCCATTCCTGCTCTTGTCAGGACTATTTCACTTTTTGCAAGCAAATCCCCCATACCTTCGTGGACAACTTCCAGCGGATGATAATCCGGATGAGAAAAAATTGGAGATTCCGAATTCAATTTTTTTCCGAATCCTGAACCGGTCAGATGAACTACCTGAAAATCCATCAGCAAATGTTTTAACAACGGCAAAACAGCACGATTCAAACCAACAGCCCCCTGACCGCCGCCCGTAATTAGAATCAGTGGACGTTCCTGATGCAAACCAAAACGCTCATTTGCATTTTCTGCATTTGCAGTAAAAATTTCATTACGCACCACCGGGCCAATTTTACGTTTCAAAGAAATTGAAGGGAACTGATTTGCGGTTCGTTTGAAGTAAGAAACAAGTGCCTGACTGACTGGAGCCATCAGCCGGTTGGCGAGTCCAGGGCGTAAATCCATTTGCAGGATGACATGAGGGATCCTTAAGCACCATGCAGCATATGCTACAGGCACGCTCACAAAACTTCCTGCAGAGACAATGACTTGCGGACGAAAAGTGAGTAAATGCAGCAGACCAACTAATCCTCCGCCAAGAATAAACAAAGGATCGAAAAGATTGCGCAAACTCCAATATCGCCTCAGTTTTCCGGAAGGAATAGGGACAAACGGAATCTCCGTCTGTTCCACCATTTTTCGTTCAGGACCTTTTTTGCTGCCTAAAAATAGAAACTCTGAACCAATTTTTTGTTTACCGATTTCTTCTGCCAATGCAAGTAACGGTAGAGTAGGCCCTCCTGAACCACCGCCAGTGAATAAAACTCGAACTGGTTTTTCACGCATAACTTTTGATTTAATTACAGTTATTTGACGCTTTCGGTTTCTACAAGTACTTCAGCTTTCTTCAATTCCGTTTGTAGAATTTTACTCACACCGACTGCGTCATCGCAAAATATCCATTCTACTCCGCGGTTAATTTCCCGGAAAAGATTATTTTTTGACCTGGGGTAGCCGACTCCAATTTTTTGTCCACAGTCGAGATGCTGTTGCACAAGTTTATTGCTAAGAAGCAGATAATGCCCTCCAAGACCAGCATATTTTTCTTTCAATGAGATTTTGCTTAAGTAATTTGCATTAAAGACTGCTACCAATAACTTTGCTGAAGTGTCGACAAAGTTGACTAAACTCAGCAGTTCCGGAACCAGAGAAAGTAAGTGAAAATCTTTCCGTGGCTGTAATGGTTCAAACAGTTCTTTGAGGATCTGGTTCTGGATTTCCGGATGAGGATAAAATTCTTCTTTAGCTTCCACCATCAAGTGCAACTTACCCCCGTAGTGCAAAAGTACTTCCTCCAGCGTTGGCACCTGCGGGCAGCGTTGTTTTAGTTCAGACAATGTAGTTTCAGAAATCCGGAGATTTGAACCGAACAATCTCTGCAAATCCGAATCATGAGAAACTACGGGATGTAAATCTTTTGTCCAGCGAAAATCCAGTTCAATACCCCAAATACCATCTGTTTTGAGTGCATGATCAAACGCAGTCAAAGTGTTTTCAAACACCTCGATGTTGTCATGTTGTCCACGGTGAGAAATAATTTTACATTTTCCTAATTTTTCCAAAGATGGTGCTTGCTGTGGGATCACAGCAAAAATCGAGTCACAAATCTGCATCAAACGTGATTCCAACCAAGACGGTAATTCCATAAAATATATGAGGGTTATGGTTTTACTTCATTTGTTTATCACCCAAATTATTCAAGACCTTAACTTTCTTGAGGTGGTTCTTCCCAAATTTGCTTCACAAATTTGAGTGGTCTTAACTTTTCAACAATTTTGTGGAAAACAGGCCAAGTGACAGATTCAAGTTTGATACGAATATCGGCCTCTTTTTCATTCTTGGCCGCGGTGGCTGAATTGATAATTGCTACACCTGCGCCTTTTATTATTTTTGTTATTTGGAAAAGAATCCCTGTTCCATCAATAACAAGCAGATGAATGACGTGCGATCGGGTTATTTTTTTTGAGATTTTCCAGGAAACTGCAATAGGTATTATTTTCGGCGGGGAGGATTTATTTTTGAGAATTTTTTTGGAGCAGTTTGCGAGGTGAATTTCAATTTCTTTGTCATCATGGATGAAACCTGAAATTTTATCTCCGGGAATTGGGAAACAGCAACTTGCGAGTTTGATTAACGGGTTTTGGACATCATCGATTAAAAAAATGTTTTTGTCACCACCAAATATATTTCCCCAAAATACAGGACTAATCATCTCTTTTAAACGACCGGTACGTTCAAAATGAAGTAACTTATACTTTCTGAGAAACTGTTGAAGAGGACGTTTTTGCAAACCGATTTCCTGAAAAAATTTGTTGGCCGATAAATTTTCTGCCTTCAATGCCTCCTTCACAACCTTTGATTTGATCCATTTTTCTACGTCTTGCTCGGTTCCTATTTCTCTTAGTTTGCGCTCAAGCAATGCCCTTCCAGAATTTCTGGCGTTTATTACTTTTTGATGTTCAACAGCTTTTTTAATTTGGGAGCGGCTTTTTGCTGTTTTGACTTGCTTAAGCCACTCCTCTCTCGGATGAATGCCAGGATCAGTAATTATTTGTAAAGCCTCACCTGCAAACAGCTGCCGTTCACGCGGGACTCTTTTTTTAGTTGTGCTTACTGATGAAGGATTCACCAGAGCACCAATACAATGATTGCCAAGTTCTGAGTGAATACCATAGGCAAAATCCAGTACAGTTGCACCTTTTGGAAAAACAAGCATATCTCCCTTCGGACTATACACTTGTATCTGATCCGACTGGACATAGCTCATAACATCCAGCATGCGAACTTCTTCATCTCCTGCCATCTGATCTAGTTGGCTGAGATATATTTGATAATAGTCTGCAAGTTCAGTGGGACTTCCATGCCAATGTGCCATGATTCCATACTGATTTTTCTTCAGCATTTCTTCGGAAACTATCTCTATACATGTTTGTTCACCCTCTATTCTCAACTCTGTCTGTATACCCTCGTATCCATTCCAGAGGGGGTTGCTTATATAATCTCGAATTTTCAGTGGGATAACGTAATAGTTTGTATGTATTATACCCAGTGCCTGAAAGCAATCCAGGCTGTTCTTGACTACAATTCTGAAGCCCTCCAAGATATGATCGATAGGCCCACTTTCCTGTATACGTGAAGCAGGATGAACAAAAAGTGGTTCAATTTTGTGAAAAGGTAATTTTTGTTTTTCTATATTAAATCGTAAAGAGTCCTGCATTGCATTTATCGTTGAAATGCGGTCTTTTTTCAATTCATCAATTTCTTTTAGTGTTTTCTTATATCTTTTTGGATAAAGCAATTTGAAACAGAGTTCAGTATGTTCCTGGCAAATCCGGGTTAATCCAAGTCGTTCTGCAATTGGCACATAAATATTAAGTGTTTCAAGACTTATTCGACGCTGTTTGTCACGAGGCATGGCGTCCATGTCTCTCATGTTGTCGAGTCGGTCAAACAGCTTGATAAACAAAGCTCGCACATCCTGCACCATAGTTTTCAGCATACGCTGGTATGTAGCGTCTAAATTATCTGCTGTAACGCTTTTCTGACGAACAGGTTTTTTAATTTTGGTTAATCCTGTGACTATTTCTGCATACCAGGAACCATAACGCTCGTGGATATCTTTATGAGTTATTTTAGTATCTTCAATGATATCATGGAGTAGTGCAGCGACTACTGTTGGAGCATCCAATCCAGCTCGACAGATAGAACTTGCTACACGAAGCGGATGAATAATAAAAGGTTGTCCGGATTTTCGTAACTGGTGCCCGTGGTGCTTCCGGATGTCTGCAATAGCTTGATCAAGCAAGTCAGCATCTTTGTCAGTACCATTTGCCTGCACATAGCTCCGGATTTGATTGTCCAAGTCCGAAATCAGGGATTTGTCACTTGCTGAAATGTTTGTCTGTTTGGTGGTTGACATTTTCAATGTTAGTGCAAACAATTATTGTGGTTGAAAGCTTCTTCCGTGCTCATTTCCACTGCAATAACGCAATGTGGATTTCATTCGTACAGGTTTCCAACCTACCTCAAAATTTTCTTTCCACAACGATTTCCTTATTTCCCGGAAGAGATCGAAACTCTGCGGATCAACCCAGAAAAAAAAGTAGTTTTCTTCCGGAGGATATTTTTTCATCAATCTTTGCTTCAACCCTTCGTGCCGGGAAAACTGATGCCACCATTGACCTGCTCCAGGCAATGGTAAAAATTCGAGACAGTGTGCGTGTCCACTTCCTGTTGTGAGCTCAACTGAGTATTGCTCCAGACTAATATGTTTCGGTAAGGGTTCCTTACCGGAGAGATATTTTTTTAACCTTTGATAAAATAATGCACGATCCAGATATAATATACGGTCATCTCGCAACAAAAATAAAAGATTGCTTTTTTGTGACGAATGGGACCAAGGAATTTTAATTTTCTCTATATTTTCATTTGGTTGGTCTTTTGAAGTTACTTGTTCACTTTTATCTAAAAGTGAAAACATTGCCATGAATACCGCCAAAATAACAAGAATTCCTACATTGTTGGAAACAATATCCACCAAAGAGTCGAGGTTTAATAAACCTGGTAAATCTCCAACATATTCTCTTTTTCTGCGCATTAACTTTCATCTTGCTGGGTTTCTTCTTCACTTTTTTTACTTTGCTTGAATTCCTCACGAGCTTGTGCCTTTTCTTTTTCCAGCACAGAATGTTGAAATTTGGTAAACCAATTAGTTAATTTTTTTCCCAAATCCGGACGTTTGATACGAACACAAAGGTCAACCAGTTTCTTCAAGGTACTGTTTTGTGGATCGATCTTGATTGCCTCTTCATAAAAAAGGATAGCACTTTTGTAATTTCCTTTTGTTTCAGCTTCTTCTGCCAGGCTAATTTTTTCCTGCACTTTTGTTTGAATCTCATTTTTATTAAAGCTTTTCAGCATCTGTTCCAATTCTACCGCTCTATTTTCATTTTCCAGCAGGATGTTGAGATTGATAGCTTTTTGAAGCAGATTTTTACTGACGGCAATGCTTAGCGCCTTGTCAATTGCCAACGCCGCATTTTTTGCATCATTTTGTTTTAGAGAGTTTTCGGATGCTATCAAATATGCTGCATGTACGGATTTTATTCCTTCACGAGCTTCTTTATTTTTACGGTTTATACGTAAAATACGTCTATAAATTTCAAAAGCATCATCCCATGCTTTATTTTCAACGTAAATTTTGGCGATCCGGATCAGCAGTTCCTGCGAAGTTATTTCTGTAACAAGAGGTTCATAAATTTCAAGAGCTGTTTTCACACGATTGTCATTAAACAGTTTATCCGCATTTTCCAAACATACGCTGATATCATAATCACCATGAGAACGTTCAAGAAGATCGAAAGTCTTAAAAAAACAAACGCGGGATTGTTGAAGCATTCCTTTGTTCTTGAAAAGTATCCCCATGTTCACATTGCTGTAACGATGATTGGGATTTTGGCCGAGAATGTTCTGTAAAATTTCTATTGCATTATCAATCTTACCATCAAGTGAAATAGCAAGCACAAGGAAACAACGCAAATCCACATTTTCTTTTTCCCTCATCAGCAAATGTTTAAACACGCTCCGAGCAGTTTTTCCTTCCTTTGTTTTTAAACAATAAATGCCTAATGTGAAACAAGCTTCCTTCCATTCTTCACTTTCTTCTTCTATGTTGGAAATGATGTATTTGAAAGTTTGCGCAGGATCAATACGATTTTCTTCATCCTGTATCTCTTTTTCATCTTGAGCATCGTCCTCGTTTACTTCAGAGCTATCGTTTTCTTTGCCCCCGTTTTCAGCTTGTTCTTTTGTTTCCTCTTTAACCTCATTTCCCTTTTCTTCATCAGCTTGCTCATCACTCTCTTCATCCATAACAACAGCAAAATGCTGTTGCATATCTTTTAACTTTTCCATACCCTCGTTAATGTCAGGCAGGACAAAGTCTGTCATTTTTTCAAATTCACCAATTGCGGAAACAGCATTACCATCTGCAATTTTAATTTTTGCGATTGTGGCAGCCAGATTATATATCGCATTTGTAAAATCAGGATCATGCTTCAGGCATAACTTGTACATATTATTTGCACGTTTCCAGTCTTGTTTTTTGCGATAATTGTTTCCAAGGAGATTGGTCAGCTCAGTATTTGTTGGATCCATTTTAAGGACAATAATACCTAAACTGATTATCCCGCCAAGATTGCCACCGCCTTGCATTTCTTGAAATAGTTTGGTAACAGTATCTGCTGCAAGTTTGGGATTCAGTTCCATTGCTTTATTAAATTCAACTGCCGCCCAGTCGTAGAAGTTTTTTTCGAGTAAACTTTTACCACGTTCAAGTATGGAGTTAACCTCTTTGTTGGGATCTTTTGAACTGAATAATTTGCCAAACATTTTTATAAATCTTGTGATATCCGCTGAGTTATTTGACTTGTCGTAGTTGAGCTGAACGAGCACTGCCAAGTTCGAACTTCATCATAACTGAAGGTGATCTGATTGTAAATTCTAGTTTGCATAAAAAGTCCATCTTAAACAATGATTTGATCATTTTGAAAAAAGTAGTAAATTATGGAGTCATGGATGGAAATTCATGTTTTTTGTTCTAAACTGAAAATTGCTGAAAAATCATGAATTCTCAAAAAAGACTCGCTAAAATCAGGCCGGGTATGGCATTTATTGTGCAGATTATTGTGCTGAAAATTATAAATCTGACAGATTCTGTAGTATTTTCCCTTTAGTGTACCGTCATTCAAACCTAAAATGAAACGGTATCCTGTAAATAGAAACGTTAAAACCAAGGAATCATGGCAGAAGTTTCTGAAGATTTTGAAGTAGAACTGTCCTCTGAAGACAGCCCGACTGGTATATTAAATGACGCGGCGGATTTAGGTTTGTTTGAAAAAGATCACAACGCAGATGTGTCTTTGGAAGGGCTGGAAGATGTAAACTTGGATGATGTCCTGAATGATTCTGATGAGTTTGATGGTGAATCAGATGAGGGGGAAATAGATCTTGACATGGATGAAATTGGAGATCTTGTTGAAGACTTAAAATTGGAAGTTCAGGATGATGATGAATCTGGAACATCTGGAGAAGGAGAAGCAGATATGGTTTTTGAAGCGGAAGAAACTGAAGATGAAATCAATGACTCAGTAGAAAGTTTGCTTGATGAACTGGGAGATGATAGCGAAGAAGTTGTTGTTTCGGACACTTCCTCTGAGGATGATGATTCCGGAAAAGCTGAGGAGGTTTCAGAAACCGAAGAATCTGAGCAAACCGAAGAAGATGGAGGTTCCGGAGAAACCCCGGATCAGTCGTCAGCGGAACCGGAATCTACGGATGAAGGTGAGGAAAGTTCCGGGGAAGATGCCGGAGATTCTGAGTCTTCTGATGTTTTGGATATGCTGCACGATCCTGAAATTCCAGATGAAGGTGAGGCAACGGATTCGGAAGACATGGAACTTGGAATGGATGCTCTGGATGAAACAAAGGATGATGAAGTAACCGATCTGGATCTGGAAGAGACTGAAACAACAGAGGAGGTTTCCGAAGAAGTTGGAAAAGAAGATGCGGGTGATGAAACTGTGGAAACAGATTCTCCAGATGAAACTAAAGATGATGAAGTAACGGATCTAAATCTGGAAGAGACTGAAACAAGTGAGGAGGTACCCGAAGAGACTGAAACAACTGAGTCGGATTCAGAAGAAACTGAAACAGTAGAGACCGAGGTTGCTGAAACTGAGACAGAGGATTTTGCTGCTGAGGAAACACCAACAGAGTCTCAAGCTGAACCTGAAGAATTAAGCGTGCAAAAAGATGCTGATGAAACAAAAGAGACAGAAATTGAAGCTCAAGAAACCCCTGCAATTGAAAAAGTGGAGAGTGAAATGCCAATTGAAACAGAGGCAGAAAAAACAGTAGCGGCCCCGTTAGGATCTGATATGTTGTTAAATTTCAATCATGAAGTTGTAGTCGAAATAGCACGTACTCAGCTTACGGGTGAAGAAATCACACAGATCACTTATGGTAGCGTAATTGAACTTGATAAAATTGCAGGCGAGCCGGTGAATTTAGTCCTTGACGGAAAAACTATTGCACTTGGGGAAGTTGTACAAATCAACAAAGACAAACTGGGAATACGCATTGTAGGTGTTATTCAGGACTAATTGATATTATGCTTCATCAAAATGACATCTCAGTAAAACCTTATGAACTGGCTGCAGGCCATTTTACAACAGGTCGATTTCATTTGATGGACATTATTTTTCGTAGATGGACTACCCTTTTACAGGAGACGTTGTTTGCGAAAATGGGGTTGATGTTTGAGGTGTCCACGGAAAGTGTGGAGCAGTTGCGATTTGGTGATTTGCTAAGTTCTGTCTCTAAACAGCCAATCTATATCTTTGAAACATTCAACCAGAGCAGAGGACTTTTCCTGATAGATAATTCTTTTTTTAAGTTAGTATTGAGCAGCAGGGTTGAACCGGCGGATGAACTGTTTACCCTTGCACAGTTGATGAAGGAAAACCAGCATAGTTTGCTGAAGCTGGTACGTTTGCTCATTGATGACTTTGAAAAAAGCTGGCTCAATATCGCTGAATTAGAGCTTAAACTCCAGCGTGTCACCATTTTCCCACAACGGGCAAAGGTAATGTTGCCTTATGAATATTGTTTTGTGGGAAGTGTTCAACTCAGGCTGAAAAACTTTCAGGCCGATCTTAAATTATGTTTGCCATACGCCACTCTGGCCTCCCTGCTGAGCCCGTTTGAAAACAAAAAGATCATTGAACCTGAATCAATGGAGTATTACTTTCCTCATGTGAAACAGCATTTCATGGATTTGCTTGAAAAAACAGAGTACACGGTTGTTGCCGAACTAGGCAAAGCAGACTTGAGAGAAACAAAAGGAAAGTTGGCAAAAGGGCAGATTCTTCCTTTGCTGAATAAAGATGGTCTCACCACAATCCGGATAAACGGAACTCCAGCCTTACAGGGTGCTGTCGGTGAATCCTCAGGGCATTATTCAATTCAGGTGATTCGCGGTACAGCAGACAAAAAACCGTCAGCAATTCAACAAGAGCGCGAATTCAAACAAGCAAGTTGGCCAAATCAGTAATTAGCGCGCTTTAAAACTGTCGAAAGCCACCTTTCAGGATTCTCACCACACTTCCGGAAAAGTTCCAAAGTTTCGTCTGCAGGAGTCAGCCCATCTTTTGTATACTGCTCAAAAAATGGCAAAAGCCAATTCTCCTCTGCTGATCCAAGTCCCTCCAGAGCTTTTTCTACAATCAACCTTCCTGTCTTTGCAAAGTTTGTTCGGTTGACTTCAGAATGTAAAGCATCCTTTGCCACAGCTTTTTTATAAATTTTGAATTCTTCCTGAGGCAAGTCCATCAGTGTGGTTTGTACAGAGGAAAAGACAGATTCATTATAAAGCAATGCGCCGATCAATGCCGGAACCGCCAAAGAGTATTCAGGAATCACGCTGTCAACAACCCTCACCTCCAGTATGTTTTTTATTCTGATGTCCGGAAATAACATTCCAAGATGTTCTTCCCAGTCATCCATTGCCATTTTTAAGTCCGGATGCTCTCCGTCTAAAAGTTGCTGAAAGTTCCAGTCGGTTGTCTGTATTTCTTCGTCATCACGCTTCAAATGATATGGTGAGGCCTTTAAAGCCCAATTAATGTAGTCGTCCAAATGGAAATCAGCACTCAAAAAAGTTTCCGGAAGTCCGGTCCTTGAATTATCAGTATGTTCCCAAATATGAGAGCGAAATGAAAGATAGCCGCTCGGTCTGCCCTCAATTAGTGGGCTATTGGCAAACAAAGCTATCAAGAAAGGTGAAAGACGATTCAGAAAAACAAATTTCCTTTCTAAATCCTCAATGGAAGCATAATCAATGCTGACCTGTACACCCGTAGACGCTTTCATCATCCACTGGCCGAGGGTGCCGGTTTTCAGCATGTGCGGAAACATTATCTGATAACGTCTTTTTGGGAAAAATGGTAAACTCTCCAAAGGATGCAGCGGCTGAACTCCCTGAAATAAAAGTCTGCCGTCAAAACCTGAAACTGCTTTTTCAAGAAGTTTTAAGTATGCCTGCAAAGAGTTGTGTGCTTCTAAAAGAGAACTTCTCGGTGCATCGGATAGTTCTATCTGCCCTCCGGGTTCGATCGTAATTTTTGATCCTGATGGACTTTTCAGCGCCAAAAGCATTTGTTTTTCAAAAACTTTTTCCAGAGGATCATCAGTGTCTTTAGTCAGTTCTACTAAATTATCTAAAACACTGAAAATTCCTGCTTCACCTACAACAGGTAAGGGGCGAAAACCTTCATCTTGATCATTATCGTTTGGAACAAAGACAAAATTTTCATACTCCAGACCGATCAGTTGTTTGTCAGGAGCACCGGCTTCGTTCCGGCAATAGCCTAAAAAGAGCGATTTAAGGTCGATATGAGTCATTTTAATAATTATTGACCAAAAGGTGTGTTGTGAAAGGATTGCAAGCAGAAAAAAACATTTCAAAGAAGTCCGTTAATCATGCTTCTACTGATGGAGGTGATCCAGCCAAAAGCACTAAATCCGGGCAAAAACATACTAAGCAGGACTAACCCGATTAAGGTCTGGGAACCATAACGGTAATTCCAGTTCTGGAAACGTATTTTTAAGTCAGCTGGTAAAAAATGTGGAAACACTGAATTTCCATCAAGTGGCCCGAGTGGAATCAAGTTGAAAAGACAAAGATTAAAATTAATGAAAATAAACAGGTAAAGGAGTTCCAACACCGGAATTCCTGCCAGCATTGATAAATTATTGCTGGCTAAATAACTTAACAAAAAAGCAGCAGCAACTCCCAATAATAAATTCATCAATGGTCCTGCAGAAGCAACATAAAAATCTGCATTACGTACACGGTAATTTTGTGGATTAACAGGTACAGGACGGGCATATCCAAATCCAGCAATAAGTACCATTAAACTTCCGAACAAGTCCAAATGCACAAATGGATTGAGAGACATTCTACCCGCCTTTTTTGCTGTGTCATCACCGCAAAGGTGGGCTACATAAGCGTGGCCGAACTCGTGGAAAGTAAGCGCAAAGATCAGACTAAAAATCAGAAGTATCAAAACTTGTGGCGGAAGGCTAAACAACATGGTAGATAATGTCAGAAAAAAATGATTGATCAATGAAATGTAATTTATATTTGACTGGTAATTATATCAGAAAGTCAAACATCTCCAAAAGACAAATTTTCAGCACTGTCATTTTCTCCTTCATACCGGTAAATTATCACTATTCTACACTGTACTTTAGGAAGTCGCATAATAGTTGATTTTCATACAAAATAAGCTTTACTTTTTCTGCTAACAGAATTACTATACACATATTCTAATATTTAGATGTTCGCTAAAAATTATGTAGTCACACAAAACAGACTGGCGAATAAAAAACACCCCCGTAAAAGCTAAGAAGTGCATCAGGGTAATCTTGGTTTTCAACTCCTCCAAACAAAAAGTTGAATCTTTCATGTTCCAGGAAAATCGATGCAGACTAAGGTCGGAAGATGTCTGGTTACTGTTTCGGCTCGCGGGGGTGATACCTCTCTTCTTTGAAAAACTCCACTAAATTTTTACTGTTGTTTAAGCATTTTGGTATCTTTCACGAGTTAAGCCTAGTAAACTCGGGGCGACTGTTAAATCTTACGGACTTATTTAACTATAGTTTTCTACGGTATAGCCACGATGTATTGTTGTTTTTTTGATGTAGACGGAGTTTTGCTGGATTTTGAAGGTGGATTCATTAAGGCAGTCAAAGATTATTTTCAATTAGACGTTGGGAACGATTTTGTTTCTAAAAGTTTCTGGTTTTCTGATCTTCTGACAAAGGATCAAGTTATGGAGGGTTGGGACTATTTTCTATACAGTTCCGAATTTGAAGAACTGCAGCCCATGGTAGATCCGGAACTGTTTAACGCTGCCTTTGGGGCATATCCTGTGCATTTTATCACCAATATTCCATTGGATTGTCTGGAGCGAAGAGAAAAAAATTTACGAAACGCAGGTTTCAAATTTGACTCTGCACACTGTGCCGGATTCATAGATTATGATGGATATTCAGCTCAGACTAAAGCTGAGGTTATTAAGGAATTGCATCAAGCAGAGAAGACTGTTTTATTTGTTGACGATCATCCTGACAACTGTCTCAATGTAAGGGAATCTTTCCCGGAAGCAGAAATCTGGTTGATGTCCCGTCCATTTAACTACGATTTCAAGCACCCGGAAATTCGCCGTGCCAGGAATTGGACTGAAGTTATTGAACACTCCAGTACTCTTCCACTTGCTAAATAAGCTCGCCTAGACCATCTGAATGTTCAGGGACCGCCAACCATCCATCGGTTCTTGATTTTCGTTGACTCTGATGTGTCCATGTTTTTGATTAAAATTCTTCTTAACCGAATCTGGTTGGCATTAATAATTCTGCTGCTGCTCGCACCGGCAGTTTTCCCCCAGGAGGAAACGACTGCCATACAAGCAGGAGGAAGAGACGCTGTTTGGCGTATTGGATTTTGGGAGGTACTGCAGCAAACTTTCAGTAGTGATGATACTCATCCGTTTTATCAAATGACCGGAACCGACAGATTCAGGGCAGGAAAAGGTTTTTTTGGACCTACCTTTATTGATCCCGGGGCCAGCAACTTACTTCCCAATGTCTACGAAAAAAATGAAGATGGTCACGGCAGTCAAGACGGTTTTTTGACCAAGTTATTTAGTAATATACCGTTACTGAAAGGTCTTCCGACTTTTTCTCTGGAATATATTCTACCCACAGATTATGTTGCAGGCATCGGCTTATGCTTCGCCTACACCAATATTTGGCTGGATGATAAAAAAGTCAGGGCAGCCACCATGGGAGCTGATCCGGATTATGCAACCCCTCTTCTGCGGATGGCTTCTCATTTCTATATGTTTTCCGCCTCGATCCATCCTTTTGGTGTACCAAAGTCAGACGATCTTGATATTTTTATGGGCTACGGTCTCTCAAGGGTCGAAAGCACTTTGAAATCAGGTATTCGGGAAAATCCATCAATTAGCGCATATGCATCCTCCACACAGACTCAGCTCAGCGGCTCAACCGGCACCTTGCCGTTTCGGCGCATGGGAATAGCCTCTGGTGGGGAAAGTTTCGGATTTATGTTGGAATTTCTCTTTCCCGGGAAAAGTGAAATCATAGACAATCCATTTGCCTACTACACCATCATTGATTCAACGATCTACGATTCAACATATAATGACCGAGGAGGAGCATTGCCGGCTAAAGTAGGAATGGAGGGAGGTATCACACGTGTTTCCTGGACATATTCATTTTAAGTAACACATTCATTTCCCAGAATCTGCATAACCTCTCCCACCAAATAAAAAGATCCCGCTACAACAACCGGTTTTTCAGAAGAAAGCAAAGCAGCTTCCATGGCTTCTTCCACAGTCGTGGCATATTTAATTTCAGGGGAATGTTCGAATCCTCCGGACTCGACAATAAAATTCTCCAGCATTTCCGGAGTTGCGGTTCTTGGCGAAGGAACCGGAGTGAAAATTAAATTGTCCGCTTTTTCACACAATTCTTTCAGTGGAGTTCGCAGAACAACATCCAATTTGTCAGCTGCCATTCCAAAAATCAGTGTGCAGGGAACAAGTTTATTTGTTGATAGATATTCTACAAGTGCTTCCAGTGCATCATGATTATGCCCGCCATCCAGCAGCATAGTTTTAAACACATGCGAGCGTTTCGCCCAAATGACATTCTCCCGCAAATCGAGTCGTCCACTCAATTTTACCTTTTGCGCGGCTTCAAACCAGTTTTTTTTCTGAAGACTGCTTCCGTCAAACAGGACTTGCATCGCGCATAAACTGGTCTGAATACAAGCCAGCCGCGGTTTCGAAGAAGAATTAAGTGCAAATTTATTTTCCGGAAACTCGGCTTCAAAAAAATCCTCCACAAAAAAAGCAGGCACCTTTGTTTTTCGGAATTGTTCAGACAGCCACGGTTTTAATTCCAGAACTTGCTCTGCGACTATAACAGGTATTTCAGAGCGTGTGATTCCTATTTTTTCTGCCGCGATTTCAAGCAAATTGCTGCCAAGCACTTCCTGATGATCAAGGCCAACTCTGGTCAAAATACATAACTCTTTAGCTGTCACATTGGTCGAATCCGCCCGCCCGCCCAAACCTGTTTCAAGGACCACCCACTCCATCTTACCGGTCTTGAAAGCATAAAAAGCAATTGCAGTTAATACATCAAAATAGGAAAGGTACGGATTCCCTTCATAGCCGCGTGCAATGTTCAGTACAATGGATGTAATCTGCGTAAAGGTGTCTCTAGCTACAAACTGATCGTTTAGTGTGATACGCTCTCGAATATCTGTTAAATGTGGAGAAGTATAGCAACCTGTTGCAAATCCCTGTACGCACAATAAGCGACTCATTATAGAGGCGGTCAGGCCTTTGCCGTTTGTTCCGGCAATGTGGATAATCTTAAAATTATTTTCCGGATTTCCTAAGTCTTTCAGTAAAAGCCGGATACCTTCCAATTTACTGATATCCCTCGGTTGAGCGCTAATTTCGTAACTTCCCCAATTTTCCAAGTCGGAAAGTACTTGCAAATAATTTTTGTCAGGCGCAGGCATTTTTTTTTGGAGGAAGGCAGACGAGGCCTCTGCCAAATCTCGGCAGGCGGTATAATTCCCCGACTTTGCAGAAATGACGGGAAAAATATTTTCAGGCTTTATGGCAAAAACTGTTGAGGAAACAATTTTTATTTGAGGTACTTAAAAAAATCACTATCTGCATCCATCAGCAGCGTAGTTCCTTCCTGCAGACTGTTCCGATAAACATCATGGGAACGAAGGAATTTGAAGAAATCTGTGTCTTTCTGGTAGGCATCAGCATAGATTTTGGTTGCACTTGCCTCTGCTTTACCACGTGTTTCTTCATCAATTTTTTTTGCTTCAGCAATGATTTCAACTCGCTCTCTGTCAGCATCAGAACGAATTTTCAATGATTCCTCTTCACCTTGCGAGCGATATAGTTTTGCTTGTCGTCTTCGTTCAGCGTTCATTCGCCCAAAGACTGCCTGACTATTTTGTTCAGGCAAATCAGCGCGTTTGATCCGTACATCAAGAATCTCAATGCCATAATAATTCGCATTTTCTCTTGAACGTATGGTAATTGATTCACGGATTTCCCTGCGGTTTCCGGAAACTATTTCTGCCAGCGTGTGCTGTCCAAGAACCTCACGGGTTTGTGAATAGATAATATCATCCAGCCGTGTATGCGCACCGGCAGTAGTCCGTACCGTTTCATAAAATTTAAGTGGATCTGAAACACGCCACTTTGAGTATGTATCCACCTTCATTTCTTTTTTATCTTTGGTGAAGACTGCACCGGGATCTGCATCATAATCCTGGAGGCGGTTTTCCATAAAAATGATACGACTTACAAATGGTATCTTGAAATTGAGCCCCGGCTCCATGACAATGTCAACGGGATCACCTAACAAAATTTCAATTGCATATTGAGTTTTGTCAACAATATATGTGCTCAAGTAAATGGTGCCGACAGCAAGGAGGATTATAATTCCTCCAAAATTTTTTAGCTTTCCAGACATAAATATATCCCTTTTGAGTAAATGAAAGTGTAGAAACCGAGTTAATAATTTGGCAAAGTGAATGCGGAAACTTTTTCCAATGCTTAATTGTCGATAATGTGAGCATTCTTGTCAAGTTCAATTCGTTAACTGAGCCTTTGGCTCCATTATTTTAAAAATAAATTATGTTTAAGCTGAAATCACCAAGTCAGCAAGAGCAAATCCTTGCATTGGCAATGCGTCAAATTGAGAAATTGTTGAAAGAGATGCAGGGTGACGGTAAGGATTTATCACGTTTAAAGCTCAAGAAATTTCAAAAAACTCACCACATAGACTGCAGATGCAAATTATGTGAAGTAGCAAAAACAAAAAACAATCCACGTTTACGCGGACTCCTTGAAGACGGATTCAAAGTATATGTGGGTGGTGATAAAAAAAGTTCTTCATGAAAAAAACGATTCCTCTTTCGATAAAACCTACTTTGAAATTTACTGTACTGTGTCTTAAGAATGGAAAGAACTGTTGAGCTGGTTTTGTTTTGAAAAAGGTGCGCTTGGGAATCAAGAATGGGATTCAGTTTCAACGTCCTTTGAAACAAATATGAAGTGAAAAAACTATGCGGCACACCAGCCGAATTTTATGTTGTTTAATTTTTTCTTTGGTGGTCTTGTGGAATTCATTTGCATTTGGTAATAAATCCAGCACGAAAAATTTGCCATGGACACAAGCAGAAATTCAACGCCTCTCACAGCATCCATACTGGTTGCGCCTGCTTCATTTTCCAGCACACACTCCCATGGTTGGAGAATGGCGCAGTGAAATTCAAAGCACCTCTTTCTTCCTTGATCCGGATGGAGAAGTTAATCCGGCAGCAGAACTACGGAAGACTCTGGAAGCACTGTTCTCTCCAGTGGAAAGTACTCCGGATGCTCATGCCCAATGCCGGTTCATCGCCAGGTTCCACTGGTTGAAAACAAAACTAGATTTTGCTGAAATCACCCTGCCAAATGTCCGTTGCAGTCGTTTCGAGCAATGGTTAGATTTGCAGCAGGTTGATTCACTAAGCCTGATTTTTGTTTCCGCTTTTATGGGCAATCCGGCATCTATGTACGGACACGCCCTGTTGAGACTCAACTACAGGGAGGATTATAAGGGACGAAATTTGCTGGCTCCAACTTTCAGTTACGGAGCTGTAGTCGATCCGGAAGACAGCAGCATCGCCTATCTTTTCAAGGGACTCAGCGGAGGCTATCTGGGAAAATATGCGGATCAGCAATTTTATAATTTTCACCACGAGTACGGAGAAACTGAGCTGCGTGACTTGTGGGAGTATGAATTGAATCTGAATCGGGAACAACAGCGTCGTGTCATTTTTCATGCCTGGGAACTGCTCGCCGGAAAGGTGAAGTTCCCTTACTACTTTTTGACAGACAATTGCGTTTTCCGACTTACGGATTTACTGGATCATGCCTGGGATGAAACTCGTTTCAATTCCTCGTGGGTGCCCTGGAGGATTACGCTGGATGCGTTTCTTCGACTGAAAGAAATGAAAAATCGCGGAGAACCTTTGGTTAAACGCATACGCTTAATTCCTTCCCGGCAAAGGCGGCTTGAAATACGGATGTTACAATTGCCTGACCGGGAAAGGCTCTGGGTGGGAAAACTTATAGCTGAACCGGAAGTGTCGAAGAAGCCTGCATTTCAGGATCTTCCGGAAACAACTCAGGCACGCATAGTTGATGCCGCAGTCGAATATTACGGTTATCGTTTGGCAGAGAACAAAGATGAAGACCTGCGTTCACAAAAGTTTGACTTGCTGCGGCTACGGAGCCGGTTGCCGATTATAGAACAGCCTAAAGACGAAGATTTCGGTCTTAGTCCACCAACCGAGGGAACTCCTGCGGTTCAAATTCGCTTGGGAAGTTTTTACAATCCACATAGTGGTAATTCATTGGAGCTGGGTTTTCGCAGTTCCTATCACGATTTGCTGGGACGCCCGGACGGGCATTTGCCAAACACCCATCTTGAAACACTGAGCGCCCGCTTTCGTTTACGGAAAAACGGTGCAGAACTGAATATGTTGGAGTTTTTTAATTTACGCACGTTTGATGTCAACCTTCCCGATCTGCCTCAGACTTCCGGAATTTCATGGCAGACTCGTTTTGCTTTAGAGCAACGTGATCTGAGCTGTAGTTCATGCAGAGTTTTGCGCTTCAATGTTGGTTGGGGAAAAGCAATGCTCTGGGATAACAACATCCTTCTGTTTGGACTGCTGGATACTTTCGCACAGGCAGGTGTTTCAGACAAGAAACAGTACGCCCTGGGTGTAGCTCCGGTTCTTGGCAGCAGAATTTCTGACGGAGGGGAATGGCGGGTTTCAGCAGAAGCGAAATTTCCTCAAACGGTTACAGGTACTGAAGTCGCAGAATCAGACTGGCGGGTGGAAGGACAGTGGACTTTGTCACGACGCTGGGATGTCCGGATGAGTTGGCGTAGAATTGCAGGTGAAGAATTTGGAATGCTGCTGAATTATTACTGGTGATCTGATGGGAGAATAAACTGAATAGTTCAAGCAGTAAAGTGAAATAAACTTATAAAACCCTTTGATTCAAATCTTTGTGTACCAGTCCTGGAAATTATCAACAGCGCACCTCGACAATTTTTAACTATCTTAGCTTTAAACTCCGGTGCAGGCCTGTTTTAGCTGAGGATTGCTTTCGATGATCTGCTGAAATCGCCGAATCAAAACCTGAGGTTCATGTCGGGAAGAGCCTTGAAAAATAGTACCATAACGAGCTTTTATCGCCAAACCAAATTCCTGGTGAAACTGAGCAGGACAGCCCTGATTTGCTGCCACCACATTCAAATATTCGCCCGTACCCTGTGCTGCATTTTCCACAACCTGATCGTATTTTTTATGCAGGAAAAAGGTATAGGCATTACAAGAAGTGCTTGTTGAAGTGATTGCCAACGTATCTTCGGTGGCTATGGTGATTGCATTTTTACTAAATTTGTCTTTGTGTCCGGAAAGCCAGTCAGTTTTCTCTTCATGACAGGCATGGGCAACGGTCAACCAAACTGCAAAAACAAGCAAAAAGGTCAGCATTCTTTGAATCAAATTCCGCATAGTTCCTCCTCGTCAGATGCTGTTGCAGGTTTGCTGAAGTTTTGGTGTGCTTCTAATCATCACGGTTAATTCTTGCCGCAGCCGATGAGAACGGGCGGGGCTTTTTTTGCTGAAAAGTTGTTCGAAATTGTTCTGCATGGCATATCCGAATTCCCCAGTCAGAGTTGCCGGACAGCCTGCATAGTCTGCCACTACATTTAGATGCATTCCCTGACCTTGAGCCGCCTGTTCTGCAATGTTATCATATTCTTTTTCCAGAAATGCTGTGTAAAAATCGCAACTGGTCAAGGTTGATGTGCTGACGGTAATGTTTTCGGTGTACTGTAGTATTCCGGAAGATTTGCCATATTCATGATGTCCTTTAAAGGGAGCTCCCAGGTCATTGCTGTGACATGCAAATGCTGCAGAGACAGAAAAACTCCAAATAACTCCGCTAACTGCAATTTGACTGTATTTTTTCATAAACCCTCCATTTTCGTGATAACGACCATCGTCAAACAACAATTTTGCATTGTCAAGTATTGATTGACTCTTTTTGGGGCGCAATTGATTGGCCTTTCTTCCAGAAGTTCAGTAATAGTCATTTGACTCTTTGCCGTTAATCAATTTAGAATAAGGCTGTTCTCAATTGCCTAATCCAATCAGAAATGTTTTTCTGTCTACAAAATTATGTCAAATGAATCAATCGAACGTGCACTCACTGCATCATTGACCTTGATGCTCGGATTGGCAACACTGGACCTTGCATTATACATCTGGATCGGGACTGCAGTTTTAACCGTTGTGGCCCATGCAATGTCACTGTGGCTTGTATTGCGCCACCGTTTGATTTTTGACCTGGTCAAACTTCTTGAAACTGGAGCTCTATTTTTTGATTTGTACTTGATAAACCGGTATGGTTATGCAGTTGCCTCTCCGGTTGCAACTCTTTTTGCCATTATTCACATTTCACTGAATAAAGAATACCATCTGAAAAAATTGAAAAGCGATCTGGATAAAGTGCTTGCAACCAAACAGCAGGATGTAGAAGATGACGAGAAGTGAAAAGTAAAAAAAGAACAGAAATAAACTGAAACAGCTTAGCTGAACAATTAATTTTTATGAAAAATTCTGAAACAACAACCATCGGTTTTGCTTCTGCAGGGCACACGCTTTGCCATTTGCTCACATTGCTTTTCCCAACCGTCCTTCTTGCCCTGGAAGTGGAAATGGAGTTGAGCTTCAAGGAATTGGCTGCATTGGCTGTTGCAGCCGCATTTATTTTTGCTGCTGGAGCTATACCTGCAGGTTGGCTGGGCGATAGATGGAGCAAAACGACTCTCCTGGAAATATTTTTTTACGGCACAGGAGCCGCTTGTCGCTCTGGCCAGTCAACTCACCGAAATGCCACTGGTTTTGATTATGATGCTTGTAGTTTTTTTAAGCACAGGTGCTTTACCCGTAGAGACTACTTTACTTGTCCGCTATGCTCCAAGTCACAGGCACGGACTGGTTTTCGGCATGAAATTTTTGCTGGGTTTTGGTTTCAGTGCCTCAGGAATTTATTTGTCAGGATGGATTTTTGATCTCTCCGGAAGTTTCATCTGGCTCACGGGCTGCTTGTTTTGCTGGCATGTGGTATAGCAACCATTGCTTTTTTACTTCCCGGACAACGTGTACTTCAACCTGCCTGAACTGCACCTCCAAGATTTTCCAAAAACTTTGAATCTGTTCCTAAACGGCAAAAAACTGGAATCAGTCTGGTATGGACCGCTTCCTGAAAAAGCTCCGACTCTCGTTTTTTTGCACGAGGGGTTGGGCTGTGTTTCGATGTGGCGAGACTTTCCCGAAAAACTTTCTCAAAAAACCGGATGCGGCGCTTTGGTTTTCAGCAGGCTCGGTTACGGAAAATCGGATTCATGTGAACTCCCACGCCCTCTAAATTTTATGCATCCGGAGGGACTGGAGGTACTTCCGGAAATTATTGTACAAAGTAAAATTCAAAAATTAATTTTGGTGGGACACTCTGACGGAGCTTCGATTGCTTTAATTTATGCAGGCATGAACTCAGATGAATCTTTGCTTGGTATAGTCACAGAAGCACCGCACGTCTTTTGTGAACAGCTTACGACACGCTCCATTGAAAAAGTGCGGAAGCTCTATTTATCCGGAAATCTCCGCGAACGACTCCTGAAACATCATGGAGCAAATGTTGATCGAGCTTTTCATGGTTGGGCCGATGTCTGGCTTCATCCGGATTTTTCTGCATGGAACATTGAATCGTGTCTGCCGAAAATCCGGGTGCCGCAATTAATTGTTCAGGGAAATGATGACGAATATGGTACTTCTGCGCAAGTCGATGCCATAGTCCGGCAATCCGGAAGCAGTGTGGAAACATGTTTTTTGGACGACTGCGGACATTCTCCTCATCGTGACCAGAAAATTCAAACTTTGGAAACTATGGCTCGGTTCGTCCGGAAATTGCTTGTTTGAAAAAAAGCGCCTGTCGTAGACTGTCAAATCACTTGCATATTTCCGGAACAGGCTTTACTGTGAGCTGATAATAGTTAGCTCCGGAATACAATTATTGTCCGAAATACGAATCCTTTAATTACTATCGTTTCAGTCATTTTTTCAGCTATGCCTACTGTACTTTTGCTAAATGGTCCCAATCTTAATTTGCTTGGCACCCGCGAACCTGAAATTTATGGTTCAACGACCTTGATGGAAATCGAAGAGCAAGTTTCGTCAGTACTTCGTGAACACAAAATTAAGTGTGAAACCTTCCAGTCAAATTCTGAAGGTGAGATTATTGATTGGCTGCAAAAATGGCGTGACGCGGATTTTTTACTTTTGAATCCGGGAGCACTGACCCACACCAGTGTGGGATTGCGGGATACCGTGCTTGCCATTGAAATCCCTTTTCTGGAAATCCACCTTTCCAACGTCCATCAACGCGAAAAATTTCGACATCACTCCTATTTTTCCGATATTGCGATTGGGTCACTGGTGGGGCTTGGGATAAAAGGTTATTTGCTGGCGACACAGTTTGCTGTGGATTATCTTGAGCAAAAAGAAAAATCTGCAACCAACGACTGATTCTCAATGTACAGCAGTCGGTTCCTCTGTATTCTTTGCTCGTTATGAGACTTTCCTCGACAAGCATAATTTTCTTTTTCAACGTTCTTCTCGCCAGCGTGGCTTCCTACATGGGCGGTTCACTGCTCAGTACCTGGCTCCATCATCAAGTCTTGTCCATCCCTGTTTCGCTGCCGGGAACATTCCAAATCGAAACTGGAAAGCTTCCCCTGGATTCCGGAAAAGCCAAAAAAACATTTGATGTAATTTTGGAGCGCAATATTTTTCATGCTCAAAAAACAGAAATCGTTTTGCCGCCATCTCTTCCGGATGCAGAAATTTTAGCACCGAAAACCGAGGGTGGTGACGCCGTCGAACACACGCGTTTAGCTATCGCTCTTGCCGGAACTATGATTTACGGTAAACGGAATTCCTTTGCATTTATCAGTAAAAAAGATAATTTGAACAAGTATGTCATTTATGGAATAGGCGAATGTTTTAACGCAAATACAATTTTGCGCGACAAAGATTGTGCTGAAGAAAGCGTTAAAGTGTTGAAAATCAGGGATCGCTGGGTATTGATTCTGTATCAGGGGAAAAAACAAGCCCTGTGGATGGTTAGTGCAGAAACTGCTGGAGAAGTCAGCCCTTCCGTTGCTAAGCCGGTTAAAGCTAAAAGCCAAACTTTAGCGGCACAAAAAACGACGGCCCTTATTGTATCTCCGCAGGAAAAAGTTGTTACGAAAACAACCGTGATTCCGGATTCCCCCGGCGAGGGCAAGACCTTACACTTTAAGCGCGTTTGGGTAGATGAACAACTTGCGAATTTCGAACAGCTGCTGAACGATGCCCGGGTCATTCCAACTACAAAAGATGGCAAGCCTTATTTTATGTTTCAGTATATTAAAGAAGAAAGTATATATCAAAAATTGGGGCTGAAAAAAAATGACATCATTTTAGAAATAAACGGTTTTCGAGTCGATTCAGTCGACAAAGCACTCAAGTTGTTGGAAGTACTTCAATCCGAACGTGAGATATCGCTCAAGGTGGAAAGGGAAGGAAAGCCTGTGCAATTCCATTACTACATAGACTGAACGTCAAGTCAGAAAATCGCTAACACATGTGCATAGTACAGAATGCAGTTCAAGTGGCACAAAACCGGTTTGATCGAATTGGCTTTTTTGCCGGCAGCGCTGATTTGGATTTTCTACCGCTATTCTCACACCTTAAATCAGCTGCACCCTGAATGGATCCTGCTGGGTCTCGGCCTCGGCGTTTTGTGGTGCCTGCGATACAACTTATATCTCCCCCTTTCGTTGCTCCTTTTAATTGCGGGAATTATCCTGCATCAATGGCTGGTAATCCTTCCTTCCAGTGTAAACTGGCTTAAGCAAGAAATTTCAGCAGGATCAACTATTATGCTTAACGGCAAAATTCAGGAACGATTCATAAATGAAGATACCATTCGTTTGCATTTGAATTCGGTCGATATAATCAAAGGCGAAAAAAAACAATGGTTACCGGAAGTAATGTTAAGCTTTCCCAAAAAAAGGCGTAGAATTTCCAGTTTTTATCGGGGACGTCAATTGCAGGTGATTGGGCGCTTGAATGAAGTCGGCGTGGAAAACAATCGTCTGCATTTGGCTTTTACAGAATTTCGTTATCGAAACGCTATTTATCCGCAAAACAAACTCTTCCGCAAACGAAACAGTTGGGTCCTGAGATTGACGGATCGGGCGCAATTTCACCTTTCCAGTCAGGCTCTTGCTCTTTATTTGCCGCTGACTTTAGCCAGGCGTTCATACGGTTCGCGTTCCACTGCCAAGATTTTTCAGGAAACCGGAATGGCACACCTCCTGGCCATCAGCGGTCTGCACATTGGTTTAATCTATGGAATTATTCTGGTACTTGTACGCTGGCTGGGTCGTTTATCAAATCGTTTTTTAGAGCATCCACGATTTTATGAAATCTCACAGCTAATATCTTTGACAGGAATTTGGCTCTATCTGTTGTTGATTGGCATGCCAACACCCGCTTCCCGTGCGGTTTTTATGTTGAGTTTACTTGTAGCAGGACGCTTACTAGGACAAGTTCACCAGCCTTTGTATGCCCTTTTTGCCACAGCTTTTTTCTTCATTTTTCTCAATCCTGCAGTTATATATGAAGTTTCATTTCAGCTCTCCTTTATTGCCGTCTTATTTATTTTATGGTTTCTTCCACTATATCCGCAGGCCCATGAAAAAGACAGTATTTTGAAACGTCTTGTTAAGTACGGCTTAATCAGTATCGCCATCACTACAGCAGTCATGCTCGGTACCTGGCCGGTTGTCGCCAGCATTTTTGGCCGTCTGTCAATGGAAACATTCTGGCTCAACCTGGTTATGGTTCTACTGCTGGGGCTCTTTGTCCTGCCCTCCTGCCTGCTGGCCCTTTTAGTCAGCGCATTGTCTTTGGGAAATCCGCCTTTCGGATTTCTGGAAAACAGCATATTTGCACTGACTGAACTGGTTGTACAAGGTTGGTTTTCGGTACTTGAATTTCTACATCAATGGGGAAACTGGGCATCGTTTCCTCTGACTTTAGACTGGGGACCACCGCAATTTATTCTGTATTACACAATCATCCTGGGACTCGGAAAAATGCTGACAAACCGCTTCCGGAAAACAGATTAACAACTTTCTAAAGCAACGAAAATTCGCCGTCTTTGGTATAAAAATGAATGGATTATCTCAGTAAATGTTGTTGAATCTGTATTAAATGATACAGCAAATCATCCTGATTAATGGTATAATGGACAGGTAAAATGATAGGAAAAATCGAATTTCAACCTTAGAAAGTTGATAGACAGTTTAATGTTTTTGTATTGCTGAAAAAAGAAATTGTCTGACATGGATAGTATCCAAAATAAATTAGTTGTATTTCAATCAAAAGACATCCGGAGAATATGACACGAAGAAGAATGGTATTATTCTGTGGTGGATATTATAGCCGCATTAACCGATAGCCCTACGCCAAGACAATATTGGGGAAAGGTCGAAGATAGAGAGTTTATCAAGCTTCAGTTGTCCCCAATTTGGGTACAACTGAAATTGCCCTCTAAAGACGGGAAACATTATAAAACAGACTGTGTAAATACTAAATCGGCTTTCCGGCTTATTCAGTCCATTCCATCTAAAAAAGCCGAACCTTTTAAACAATGGCTTTCTCAAGTCGGAAAAGAGCGGCTTGATGAGATTGAAAACCCAGAACTGGCACAAGCCAGGATGAAGGAAATTTACGAGAAGAAGGGTTATCCAAAGGACTGGATTGATAAGCGAATGCGTGGAATTGCCATACGTCAGAATTTGACTGATGAGTGGAAAGAACGGGGGATGGAGGAGCAACGGGATTTTGCCATTTTAACCGCAGAAATCTCAAAAGCAACTTTTGGAATAACACCAAGCGAATATAAAAACCATAAAAATTTACCGGAAAAATCAAAAGCTAATCTGCGTGACCACATGGATGATCTGGAACTGATTTTTACAATGCTTGGTGAGAGGATGACAACTGAAATTTCCAAAGAAGAAGAACCGGATACTTTTGATGAAAACAAGGGTGTTGCCAAGCGTGGAGGTAAAGTTGCGTGAGATGCCAGGAAAGGAGCAGAAAAAGAGCTTGGTAGAAGCGTTATCTCAAAAAAGAACTATCTTGGCAAAAATGTCAAAAAGGAATTGGAAGAATGATTAATGAACTGAAATACAAACAATAATACACCTTAACTCAAAAGAGAAACTGTCCTTGACTTGGGGCCCACTTCACTCTTTTAGCGAATTTTTCAGATATTTCATTGTTAGGCGTTTACTTTGCTCAAAAGAAAAAAAACATTATTTAGGGCTTCCTGAAAAATAACATCATTAAATAATATCAGTGAGTAACTGTTTGATTCTTGATGTAAACTGCAAGGGTTAAAACTTAAAAAGCACATAAGCCTTTTACTTCTGTTATTTATGTTCTTCGTCCATGAAAATTACTTCTTGAGAAAAATGGTTGTTATAATTATAAAAATTTCTCCTTTGTCATTTTGGGCGAAGCACAGCGTAGATCATCCAGGGAACTGTCTCAATTCTAATACTCAACTTGATTTGAAATCTGGATTCCGGATTAAGTCCGGGATGACAAAAGAAAAATATTTTCAGTGAAACCTAAATAATAAATATGGAATCGTGGTTACCAACCAAAAAAGAAATTGATGAACTTGTCCAGTTCCTTCCTCTGCTTTATGCGAAGGATTTTATTCCTGTAAAGAAATTAGGTGTTGAAAAAATGAAGATGGAGTGTCTTATTGGCCATGGGTGGAGTATGAAAAAGAGGTGGATAACTTCATTAGTGCAGCCTCTCAAGAGTTTTGGTTTGATCGACAGTATGATCCTAAGGAGTCTTCAAAAATGCTGAAAAGCGAGCAAAACATAGCGAAGGCATCACTTCAAGAAATAAAGACCATGTTAACGTTTTGTATTCGTGGTGAGAGATTTTGTGATGGACACTTTGGATCGATGATTAAAGCAGGAAAAATAAAATCAATTCTCAGGCGTCTAAAAGTAATAATGGAAGAATACTAACAGAAAATGAACTTGATCATAATGAAAAGTGACTCAATAATTGTTGATATGCGAGTCAAGATTTTTGTGGGGATTAAAAAGGTTTAGTCAGGAGTTTTTAGTTCCAGGGATCCATGTATCAAGCATTTTCCTGGCGGCAGTGGTGGGCAGCATTTTTCCGGAGTTAACGGCTTTTTCCAGTTCCGGAATTTGTTTTTGAATATTAGGATCATTCCGGAAATTTGTCAGCAAACCTTCTTCCACCAGTGACCACATCCATTTCCCTGTTTGTGTCTGCCGCTGCTTTTTCCACTCTCCGGAATTCTGGAGTTCTTTCCTGAAACTTTTAACTGAATCCCAAATTTTGTCCATTCCCCGTTTTTCAAGAGAACTGCAGCGCAAAATCTGCGGAGTCCAGGAAGTTTTTGTGGAGGGCAACAAATGCAGTGCTTTCCGGTATTCTGACTGAGCGGTCTTTGCAAAAGTTTCCTGTTCACCATCGGACTTGTTGATCACGACCAAATCTGCCAGTTCCAAAACCCCCTTTTTAATACCCTGCAATTCATCACCGGCATTTGGCAGCATCAGCAGTAAAAACAAATCCACCATTGAGTCCACCAGAGTTTCAGACTGACCGACACCGACGGTTTCCACAATAACTACATCGAAACCTGCCGCTTCGCAAATCAACATCGTTTCACGGGTTTTTCTGGAAACGCCTCCCAGAATTCCGGAAGACGGAGACGGCCGAATAAACGCGTCCGGATGCTGTGCAAGTTCGTTCATGCGTGTTTTGTCACCCATGATGCTTCCGCCGGTAAGCTGACTGCTTGGATCGACGGCAAGCACGGCAACGCGATGTCCATGCTCAATTAAAAAAAGTCCAAAAGCTTCAATGAAAGTGCTTTTTCCGACTCCCGGAACTCCGGTAATTCCGATGCGCAAAGCTTGTCCAGCATGCGGTAAAAGCGATTCGAGCAATTCCTGTCCCTGCTCAAACGATTCCGGACGAGTGCTCTCCAGCAAAGTAATTGCTTTAGCAATTGCCCGGCGTTTGCCTTGAAGAATCTGCTCAAGTTCGGGAACGCTTTTTTGAACCATTATTTTTCGGATTTAAATGATTTCAGATTTTATTTGAAATGGCCGCCAGCACTTCACGCGCGGCTCCGGGGATTGGGGTTCCGGGTCCAAAAATACAGGCAACTCCGAGGTCCTTCAAAAAAGCATAATCATGTGGCGGAATCACGCCTCCCGCAACAACGACAATGTCTTCTGAATTTTCTTTTTCTAAAACCTTCATCAGCAGTTCAATCAGAGTTTTGTGACCGGCGGCCTGAGAAGAAATACCAATCACGTGCACATCGTTTTCAATGGCTTGTTTGACCACTTCTTCCGGAGTTTGAAAAAGAGGGGCAATGTCCACATCAAATCCCAAATCAGCAAAAGCAGTTGCAATTACTTTTGCCCCCCTGTCGTGACCGTCCTGTCCCATTTTCGCCACCATTATTCTGGGACGCCGCCC
>JYMV01028579.1_pt1 | contig 37800 bp, 27 predicted proteins | sample 338911 | NCBI WGS metagenome assembly JYMV01 (sample SAMN03354496, study PRJNA234377) | hydrothermal vent metagenome | biome: Deep sea; feature: Hydrothermal plumes at the Eastern Lau Spreading Center, Western Pacific Ocean; material: Seawater | place: Tonga | collected 2009 | depth 2000 m m | reverse complement strand
TCTCAAGTAACGGAGCTTCAAACACCAAGTCACTTTCAATTAAAAGGAATGGTTCTTTAATTGTAGCTCTTGCTAACCACAGTGAATAAATGTTATTTGTCGTTGCGAAATCAGCATTAACAACGTATTCAACAATAATGTCCCCACTATTTTTATCCAAAAAATTTCTAATCTGATGATCAAAATAACCCACAACCACAACCAACCGCTTAAAGCTATTTTCGCGTAGGCAAGTAATTAAGCGACCCAGGATTTCAATTTCATTCACTTTGGTCAGACACTTAGGCATGTTGTCAGTGAAGGGTTTTAATCGGCTTCCCGTGCCAGCTGCAAGTAGCAGGGCTGTTGTTATTCTGGTTGTGTGATCCATCTTCTCCATTCTATCTTTTCCTTTCTTTCTGTTTAAACTATAATCCCCACTATCAACGCACAGCGTTGTAGTATTCAGCAGATACTCTACCTTCAAATGATCTGTAGAAGTGTTTTATCAACGATAAAACAAAAAACTTCAGCACGAAGAGAAAGGCAAGAACTCTTTCTCTATATCAATAACTCCACCCCATTGTGTCTAAGTATGAGAGTCTTATGATGATTTTAAAAAAAACTCAAATTTTCAGGGTGTCTAAAGGGATTGCGAAGTTACTAAATTTATCAAGCTTATTTTATAAATCCGATGGTAGAATTATTATAAAGTCGAACCTTCTCATCATTTCGTCAAGCAAAGGTTTGAGCTTAGCGAACCTGGAAGGAGTAACTCCGTTGATCATGTCTTGTCCGATAAGGGAATCAATTCCCGCTCGCTTCGCGAGCTTGTTATTTTTTATTCCGTCACTCGCCCGAGCATGTTCGGTTTTTTTCAATCCAGGGAGTGCTCGCCATGAAGCAGTGCTGGCGCTCACTTCATGCCTCGCGATCCCTCCTAACCGTGCAGGGAATCAAATCCCGCTCGCTTCGCGAGCCTGCATTTTTTATTTTCACGCTTACTCAAGCGAGCTTGAGCCGCGCTCAAATAAAAAACCCCGGCACCTTTGGTGCTGGGATTTGATCATCAAGTGAACCCGGAGGGAGTCGAACCCCCAACCTCCTGATCCGTAGTCAAGTGCTCTATCCAGTTAAGCTACGGGTCCTTGTTTTACAGTACAAATGTAGTTCTTTCTTCTAAGCTTCCCATCAAGCTAGATCGGATGAGAGGGGATTATTCTTTAGGTTTATAGTAGGTCATCGCGATGGGGAGAAACTCCTGAATATCGCTGATTCTCGTGTCACTGCTTGGATGTGTGCTCAGTATTTCCGGTGGCCTTGAGCCTCCCATGGCGCCCATACGCTCCCAGAATTCCACGGCTCGCTCTGGGTTGTAGCCTGCAAGCGCCATAAAAACCAAACCCATCTTATCCGCTTCTGACTCGTGCTTTCGCGAGTACTTCAGGGTTCCCAGGATTGATCCGACACCATAGGCCGTCATGAAGAGATCCTGTGTTAATTTCGGTTTATCCGACATGGCAACAGCCAAGCCAATTCCTCCAGCCTGCACCAACAAGAGTTGACTCATGCGTTCATTACCATGCCTTGCTATTGCGTGCGCAATTTCATGACCCATAACAACCGCCAGGCCAGTTTCGTCTTGTGCAACGGGGAGCAGTCCTGTATAAACGACCACTTTCCCTCCAGGCATGCACCAGGCATTAACAACATCGTCTTGCACAAGATTGAATTCCCAGGTGTAGTTTTTAACCCGTTTGGACTGGCCTTCTGTGGCGAGGAACTTTTCAACTGCTTTGGACATATTGGCTCCTACCGTTTTTACCTGCTGTGCATTGGCCTCGCTCGCGTTTACAACAGTGTTCTCGGATAAGAAAGTCTGGTAATTGGTAAGGCTCATCGACATTAGCTCACTTTCCGGCAGCATGTTCAGCTGTTTGCGTCCGGTTATAGGAACTTTTGCACAAGCGATTACAAAAGAGGCGATAAGGATCAGTGAAAAATATCGAAGCATTGTGTGTGTGTTAGTGGTACAATAGCAAATATAGAACTACAAAACCAAATACTGTGCCTCAATGTGATGAACCATTGTTGGACATATATAAATGAGGAAACCCCTTGGTAAGGGTCGTGGGCCCTGTAAAGGCAATTCCAGATCGACCATGTTGTTATTCTGTATCTGAATCCAGCGTGTTTTTTAGGTATTCTTCAACAGAGAGAATAATGCCGTCTTGAAATACCACAACGCTTGAATTTTCTATTCCCTCAGACTCGACTACAATGCGTAGCTCCTTTGCATCTTCATATCTTATAAATTCACCTACGGTATAAATGGCCTTGTCATCAATATTGTGTACTTCAATTCCAAGGTCTTTAATAGAAAAAAAAGTGGTTGCCTCATCAACAGGGACGTCTTTGCCAAACTCCCCAATCTTAACCATATACCTGGCATCACCTGCTGGAACCTCGACTGAGACATCCGTTTTGTATAACTCATGGAGGTTGATAGCGGTTTGTTGTGTCTCCAGCGCCTGTTGCTCCAAAGCATCTGCGGTTCGGTATGCCGCTGCTTGTTCTTCCAGGTCATTCGTGGTGGCAAAAATCCTAATGAACCTGGCCTGAGTGTATAGGTTGTCTGCTTCTTCATGGTAGTTGTTGAGTACCTGCACCTTCTCAGAATCCATTGTGCCTTCAGATTTGGTTTGCTGTGCTATTTCACGATTGTTCTCCAGGTACCTCAAACTGTTATTCACCTGCTTTTGACTGGCTAACGCTTCCACCTCTAACTTTTCAGCCTCTTGTAGTGCCAGTGCTTTGTCTTTAGGGTCTTCTATGGTTGCAGCTGTCTTTCTCAGCTCTTGTGCCTTTTCAAATTTGGCAACAGATTCCTCCTGATCGCTCTTTACTTCATCCAGGTCTTCTGGTGTGAGGTATGTGCTGTTGGAAGTTAGGTCCTCATATTGCAAGACATTTGTTCTAAAAGAGTAGCTGTTGATAAGCGATTTGCCCTCAGATGCCTTGTTCCGTTTTTGAGCTGCGGCTATTTCAAACTTCTCAGCTTCCACCAAAGCACTCTCTGTAAATGCTGGATCAGCTGATTCTGCTTTCTCTCTAATGTCTTTTGCTTTCTCATCGTAGCTAGCAGCTTCACGTTCAAGCTTTTCTACAACAAGTATCTCATCCACCATTGTTTCCTTATTGATGACAGCCGACTCGATTGTTTCTTCATTAATTTCAAAGGCTTCTTCAGGACTGGTTGCTACAGTGGTCTCTTCAGCTATATCCTCCACTGGCGGATCAGCAGCGTTCACAGTTGTGGAAGTATAAACCGTTGCTGAGACCTCCGTACCTGTTTCTGACGTTGATATGTCCGGCTCAGTTGTGGAGGTTTCTGGTATTGTTTGCGTGCTTATGTCAACATCAGCAGACGTTACTGCATCACTCTCTGCATCCAGCAGCCTGGCTTCTACATATGTTTTTTCTAAGTCATCCTCTGTGTCTTTCTTTTCGGCTTCTAATTGTTCACCCTTCTCAAGCCTGTCATCATTGTCCATTGAGATATCAGCAGGTACATTGTCAGGATTTGAAGGATCAGGGGTACCTGCACGTTCTGGCATACTTCGTGCCTGCTCAACTGATATCCGCTTTCCATTCAGGTATGCTGTCACAAATGCATCCGCAATACCTTTTTCAATAACTACTTCTTTCCTATTCGATGCTTCATTGAAGCTGTTGAACTTACCATGGTTGTACCTGATATAACCGTTGGATGTTCTCAATGTGTATAGATCGTTCAGGTTGAATTTCTCACCCAGGTTGGTGGGCCTGGAGTACACCCCTACCTGTACCGTATAAAAGAGTTCGTCAATAGTGCCAATGTCAATGGTTCCTGGTACAGATGTAGCAGAAGTTCCTGATGATGTGCGAAAGGTTGATCCTGCACTTACAATAGGTTGTGGAACGGTTCCATCCTCCAACATTCTTCTTGCATCGGCGATCGACACTCGAGCTCCATTGTAAAATGCCACGACGAAAGCATCGTCATACCCCATACCTTGAATTACTCCTTTGGCTTCGTTAGCTGACGATATTTGGCTGAATAGTCCGGCAGAGTAACGAATGAAACCCATATCGGTTTTCTCACCCATGATTGGGTTAATACCCTTAAACAAGTCTTGGGGGATCGGATTTCTAAATGCCCCAACTTGAACTTTAAAAAGGAGGCCTGATGGAATTATAGGGTTAACTGGGATTGGATTGGATGGCGTGTAGGGCACCATTTCCTCAACAGCGAAAATATCAGCCTCCAGTGGTTCATCTAAGCTTAACATGGTCACTGCCTCAGAAGTTAGCGTGGTAAATGTTTCTTCAGGACTGGTCATTTCCGAAACGTTGCCTGTCGTGTTTGTGGTTGCAGTTTCCTCAAAAGTTGTAGTATTTGAGCTATTATCAGGAGGCTCTACATATTCAATTTCATTTGTTTCTGGTTCATTTACGATGAATTGAGCATCATCAATAGCAGTAGTTGAGGGAGTTGGTTCTGTTCTAAGTGCCGTAGTTGATTCAACTTCATCATTCATAACGGCAGCCAAAATTTCTTCTGATGAGGCATCTTCAAGGGGAACCCCACCAACAGTTACATCTGTTTCGTCTTGGGGACTGGAATTATCTGAGCGAGTAGTGGAAGGATCAGTTTGGGGTTGGCTAGTCGCAGTCTCACTGGTATTTGCTGAAGCGTCAGCTAGAACAGTCTCATTGCCTGGACCAAGTTGCTTTGCCCTTGCCATCTCCGCATCAGCTTGTGTCTCAAGTTGTTCTGCTTTGTCTAAGGCCGCCATCATTTCTTCAGGGTCATCAATGGTTTCTATACTTTCATATATGCGTTTTGCTTCTTTTCTATTAGCTTCACTGTCTGAAACGAGTTCGTCCGCTGTTCGCGGGTCTGATGATGCAATTGTAGTTGCAGGAGTTGAAGCAGATACCGTCCCTGGCTGTGAAGACGTTGAAGTCGTTGTGTTGCTAGTCGTAATGTTTGAAGCTGTTCTCGCGCTCTCACTATCGGTTGGGCTACTGTCGGTTGTAGGGGGTGCTGGTTCTGTTGAAACCAGAGGATCAGAAGCCCCCGTTGAAGATTCATCGCCAGTGTTGCTGGACGCAAGAGAGCTCTCGCTGGCCGGCTTTTCACCTAGAAGTGCCGCCACCTCAGCATCAGATTCAAAGTATATGTTCAGAGCTTCCCTTTGCTTGTCTAAGGCTTGGGACTCCAGGTCATTTGCCCTGCGTAGCTCTGCGGCTATTTCCGCCGGATCTTCCAAAGTCTCAGCGTTTGCTCGGACAGTTTTCTTTTCTTCGGAGAGGCCATTATACTCAGTTGAAAGGGCATCCAGGCTCTCTTGCTCTTGAGCTGACATTGGTCGAGCTACCTTTACCGCTTCAAAAAGCACGCCTTCATATTTGTATAACTCATGGAGGTTGATAGCGGTTTGTTGTTTCTCCAGCGCTTGTTGCTCCAAAGCAGCGGCGGTGAGGAACGCCGCTTCTTTTTCTTCTGGATCATTAGTGGTGGCAAAAATCCTAATGAGCCTGGCCTGATTGTATAGGTTGGCTGACTCTTCATGGTATTTACTGAGCTCCTGCACCTTCTCAGAATCCATTGTTTCTTCAGATTTGGTTTGCTGTGCTATTTCACCCTTGTTCTCTCGGTAGCTCAAGCTGTTATTCACCCGCTTTTGACTGGCTAACGCTTCCACCTCTAACTTTTCAGCCTCTCTTAGTGCCAGTGCTTTGTCGTTAGGGTCTTCTATGGTTGCAGCCGCCTTTCTCAGTTCTTGTGCCTTTTCAAATTCGGCAACAGATTCCTCCTGCTGACTCTTTGCTTCATTCAGGTCTTCAGGTGTGAGGTACGTGCTGTTTGAAGTTAAATCATCATACTGTGCCACATTTGTTCTAAAGGAATAGCTGTTGATAAGCGCTTTGCCCTCAGATGCCTTGTTCCGTTTTTGAGCCGCGGCTATTTCAAACTTCTCAGCTTCCTCCAAAGCACTCTCTCTAAATGCTGGATCAGCTGATTCTGCTTTCTCTCTAATGTCTTTTGCTTCCTCATCGTAGCTAGCAGCTTCACTTTCAAGCTTCTCCACAGCAAGTATCTCATCTACGATTGTTTCCTTATTTATGACAGCCGCCTCGATCGTTTCTTCATTAATTTCAAAGGATTCTTCAGGACTGGCTGCTATAGTGGTTTCTTCAGCTATTTCCTCTGCTGGAGGATCAGCAGCGTTCACAGTTGTGGAAGCATCAACCGTTACTGAAACCTCCGCATCTGTTTCTGAGATTGATATGTCCGGCTCAGTTTCTGACACTACGCTAACCAACGGTTGTTCATAGGCAGACTCAGTTGTGGAGGTTTCTGGTATTGTTTGTGTGCTTATGTCAATATCAGCAGACGTTACCGCATCACTCTCTGCATCCGTTTCGGTGGGTGAAGTTTCAGTAGCGGCAACTTCGACGGTTTTTGAAGAACTTAGTATTTCACTGGAAAGCTCTTCCTGGAAGTCAGCTTCTTTTCTGAGTGAGGTTGCTTCTGCATCCAGCAGCCTGGCTTCTACATATGTTTTTTCTAAGTCATCCTCTGTGTCTTTCTTTTCGGCTTCTAATTCCTGAGCCTGAGATAATATCTCTTCTTTAATAACAGGATCCTTAGTTCTCTCCGCTTGCTCTATAAGGTTTTTAATGTCTGTATCAATCTCGGTTATCTCATTCTCCATGAACTGAATCTTCTCATAGGCTTCCCCGGCTTGTTCTTCTTTCACCTCAGCCTCCCTCTCCATCTCTTCAGCTCGTTGTGATATACCTCCTGGGTCATTCTCAATTGACTGAGCTAACACTTTTTGTTCGATCAGTAGTGGAATTGCCTCACCTTTCGGACTGCTGGTCGTGGCGGTTTTTATCTTTTCTGCAGTAGTAAATGCAGTAGTCGATTGCCGCTCTCTCCTCTCTGCCTCAGAGGTGAGCGACTTGGCAATTTCAAACGATACCTTTGCCTGCTTTAATAGTTTCTCTGATTCCTTGTCCAAAATATCGGCCTTTTGGGAAGCTGTTTCCTTTTGCCTGGCGTCAGCTATATTGTCTAGTCTGGAACGGATAGCTTCGGCCTCCTTAGCCTTGGTTGTAGATTGTTCTTTCTTGTTCCTGGCGGTTTCGAATGCCGCTTCTGCTTCGTTCTTTAATCTAAGCTCGTCCTTCTTAATCTTCTCCGCATACTCAAACCCTATGTTTACCATTTGCTCGTCGGTAAGCTCAGTAAAGGTCTCTGCTTCCATCGATTCAGGTGTTTGCGATTCTGTTGCTGGTGAGCTCGAAGAAACTTCAGCAAAGTCTTCAGCTTTTGCGTTGACGTCAAGTTTAGCCTCCTCCAGTATCTCGTCTATTGACAGAAGTTCTACTGACTCATCAGTTACTGCCATATCTGGCTCTCCATCTGGGGCAAATCTGCCTGGAGGCTCCTTCAGCATAACTTTATATACAGAAATCTTACCTTGAATGCTGGATCTCTTAGAGGAGAAAAATGCCGTTCTTTCATCAGCTGTTGGTAAGTACAGAATATCATCGTCAGCTGAGTTGATGGCGAAATCGAGATTCACTGGTTTTGACCATCTGCTGGTAGAAGAATCGTATCTAGCTTTGAATATATCATAACCGCCCATGCTATTGTGGCCATTTGACGAGAAGTAAAGAATATTTTTTTTCGGATGCATCACGGGAAAGTTCTCATCGTAAGCTGAGTTAATGTAGTCGGGTAGTCGTTCAGCCATTCCCCAGGCACCGTCAGATTTCTTTAAAACCATATACAGGTCTCGGTTATCGCCGCTCTTTCCATAACTTGAAAAGAACAGCCTCTTGGCATTCTTCCCCAGATAAACCAATGATTCTTCGTTTCTTTCAATGTCGTTGGGAGTTTTGAAATCATCGGGTTTCACCAGTATCTTACCCGTCAATAACTCCATGTCATAGGTTCGGAAGTATTCAGTCTCCTTGATCTCTGTTTTGCTCAACACGCCCAATTCCGTCTTGTTGCGGAGTAACGTCAATCCATTTTCGCACATTTGCACGCGCCTCTCCACAGGTAAGGCGGCTAAATCCTTTTTTGAAGCACTGTTCTTAAACTGGTTGTAAGCGGTAATTGCCTTTTTAAATTGGTAGTTGAGATGGTAGGCATAGCCCAGGTAGTAGTAGGCCTTCTGATCAGCATTCAGATTGGCTGTTACCTTTTCCAGCAGTGCAATTGCACTTCCTTTATTCTCGTCTGCAAACAGAACACATACACTGAATTTGAAGTTGTAATTAATGTTTTCAGGATACACACTCAACAGCTGGGAAAAAAGTGGAAAAGCCTCGACGTACAACTCCTCTTTGAAGAGGTCCTCAGCCTGCTTGATTAGCTCCTCCACGGAATCATCATCAATGGCGACGCTCGAAGTGAGAAGCGGGGATATCAACAATGCTGAGGCGAGTAAAGTTACTCGCATCCACCTATGTGAACAAGTCTTCATCATATTATTAAACCCCGCCGCGGAATCTGATTCCTTATCAGCAAATAGCTGTTAAGAAATTAACTCGGGACAGGGTTACTCTGTTGTGGTGTATTATGTAAATCAGCTAACTAAATCGTTCCTCCTACGAATTTAGTGCCTAAAAAGTTACCTCATAAAGCTATCAGGCGAAATGTCACCATCTGGTAACCCTCTCAAGAGCTCAAGATTCCCCCTATGGCTCTGATTTACCGAACAAATTAGCCTTACTCTCTTCTTTTCGCAATAAACGTTCAATATTCTTCTGATGCGTAATTAAGACCAGGATCGCTATTACCAGAGAAAATATGACCAGTGAGGAGATGGTAGTCTCAAAAACCAGAATAACAACCACTGGGAATGCAGTAGCAGCAACCATTGAACTCAAGGAAACGTATCTTGTAATTAGTAAGACAACAATAAAAACACCCATAGAAGCCAGGGCAGCCCCTGTATGAACGGCCAGGATTATTCCAAGTAAAGTGGCTATTCCCTTGCCTCCTCTAAAACCAACGTAAACGGGAAAAATGTGACCCAGCAGCGCAGCAATTCCCAGTGCTAGCTGGAAGTCAATAAAAGGCCCTGTACCAGGCAGAAGATGAGTTATCTCTAAAGTATGTAGCAAAGTGACCAAATTAACCGAGAGCCAGCCCTTGGCGGAATCAATTAGAAGGACTGCTATGCCCGCTTTCTTGCCCAGGACTCTAAAAGCATTTGTAGATCCTGAATTACCGCTGCCATATTCTCTAACGTCAGTTCCATAAAAGATCTGTCCAATCCAAACGGCAGATGCTATTGAACCGAGTAAATATGCTAAGACAAGCGCGAGGATATTTATCAGGGAGATCATATGTTGCGAAAAGGATGCTAAATATATAAATATCAGCTATATATTCAGTGCTCCTGATACAGATGGGCTTATTCGCCCTGAACTCTACTTAGGAATACCTTTTTCTTCCTTTCTGAGGAGATAAGATACTGATAAGGCATTCCCCCTTTTTCTTCGACCTTTAGCTTTCTTTTGGCGGGTTTTTCTTCCTTAATAGGATTATTGAAGTCATCATTCGTAGAAACGGCCTGCATAAGCCCTCGGGAGTAGGTGAAAAAATACCAGCTATCTTCATTAGGTTCAAGGTATATTGTAAGCACATCCCCTCCACGTTTCTTTCGAATTTCGACGTAGCCTTCAACGTTTTTGTTGATCTGCCTCTTACCAATATTTCCAATACCGATTGAGCCGTTCGATATGTACGAATTATGTTCCTTGCTCCAAGACATTTTGAGGTCTGTGAAGACAATTGATTTTTCCAATTCGTTGGGAAATTTCTTAAATGAGCCTAGTAAATTCACTTCTGAAACAAGCTTGTCAGCCACATCTTTACCCACCAATTCCATCAATCCGCGTTCGTAAACGGGTCTATCAAAATTAAGCGGTTCCAGATTGATATCGTCCTGTAAACTAACTGCCAACGCTTTCATGGATTGGTCAGACAGAAAGAAGTCCACACCCATTAAAAGGTCTAGCCCAAGCGAGTCACTAGCCAGGTAGTGTTGCCCCATTCCGGTCGTTGTAAGTTTAACCTGCCCGATCCTTTCACCGAATCCAATTCGCCCCTCACCGTAAACAATACAGTCCTTGGTTTTAAGGCTAACGTAATTACCCGGTTGCCTAATTTCGATGAGTTTGTCTTTATTAGAGATCCTATATTCTTTAGACTTCTTATCGTAGAATAAGAAGCCTTCAGCAGTGATCATCGCTAGATCTCTTCGCCCACCTAAAGGCGATATAAATGTAGAGTACACATAAAAAGAGTCTTGATTAAGGATAAGCCCGAAAGAGAGTACGTCATCCGTAAGGTTTAAGGTGTTATCAGTAATGGGAATATAGATCTCTTCAGGATTGATCTCTGTATTGATCTGAAACCAATGGCTGATGATCTTCTCACAATAGTGACTAATCTTGCAGAACCCTTCGAAATTCAAGTATTTCTGAGTGGCTGTTAAAGATGTTTTACCCGAAAAAGCAAATTTTGGACTTAGGGCGAAGTTTGCCGTATCACTAATTTCTCCAAAGGCATATGTGCGCATAGTGGTATCTACTCCTATTTCGTCAAAATAGATTGTTTGTTTTCGGTTCATATTATCGATATAGTCATACTTTCCAACACCTTCGTAGCTTTTCTTGCCGTGAATTTTAACATCAGCCCCATAAATATTATGATACTTGGTGACGATATTGGCCATAATCTTTGCATTCTTTAGCGGGTCCATCTTAGCCTTTTTACGAACGATGACAATTCCACTGTCTGGGTAAATCCTCGCATCAGCTACGTGGATAAACTCTACTTGTTCGGCTGTGATCACCTTTGATTTTACGTTATAGTTGGCCTGTTCCGCAAAGAAATATAGTGAGTCTTGTTTTGGATGAGTCGAAGTAAATTTGGATCCCTTCAACACAACTTCTTCTCCACCTTCAATAACGGTAGAAGAACCCTCAGAGCTCAATGCGATATCTCCACCATCCATATCCCAAGTGAATTCGCTTACATAACAGATATATTGGTTCGGTGCAAATACGACCAATGAACCGCCGATGTTGGATTTGAATACACCCTTTCTGTCGATAAAGTCAACATGTGCGCGTACATTGTCTGTAGTGAAGGCAAACTCGGAGTCAACATCAGTCGCGAGTTTAAACCCAGCGGTATCAGCATCAAAAGACATATTGTTGAATTTCACGAGGTTACTTGTAAGTCTCGCTTTGGAGAAACTAACAAGGCCAGAGCCTTCAATGCCGTCAGGATTAAGTGCAATACGCCCGTGGATGGTTGCTTCGCCGTTGAAAAGATCCATCGGGTCTTCTTTATCGTACACATACATGACATCATTAGGGGGTTCCCAATGGATGGATACATTTTCTGCAATGACCTGAGGGAATTGTACCGGTTCTGTAGCTCCCTTGTTGATGTAGCTTTGTGCATTGGCATTCATGGAGTCTGGGAAAAATGTAATGTCATCTGATTCGGCCGTAGAACGTAGATACTCTAGTGTGCCACTACCCTGCAGCCCCTTGTGGCTCAGTGATATGGCACTTGTGTATTTACCTTTACCACCGTAGACCTCAAATCCGGGTTCTGGTGTCGGACGGGTAAATCCAAGTGAGTAATCAGGCATAACACCCAAATATTCTTCAAAATCAGGGAATATTCCTCCGGAAACAAAAGTGCCCTTTAGCGCAACAGATGCCGGGTCAAAGTTGTCCAAACTATCAATGGAAAAAGGTTCCAGGTGAAAGTAGAAGTTATCTTTTTTATAAACACCCCTCTGAATTGAGGAACGTTGATAGAAGGTGTACGAATCCTTAAGACTGTGAAATATGGGATAGGTAGGGGAGGGTTTATATCCGGATTTGTTAAATGGTTTATCCACGAGCAGCTCTCCATTGATATACTCAATTACTGTTTTGATGTGGATGATGTCTCGACCACCTTCTCTGTTTTCTTCTCCATATATGCTCAGACGCAACGAGTCTACATTCTTCAAATTGATCTTGAAGTTGTCGTATTCAAAAGAAAATTCTCTTCCGAAAAAGTCAAATAATCCAGCGTGAACCTGACCAGCAAACGTAAAGTCACGGTTTTTCTTTACTGATATCTTCTGTTTAGCAGGATAGATATATACGTTCTGGGAGTCACTGAGAAATATGCTTCGTACCCCATTGATATTTAGATCATAGTTGAGTAAATTAAGACTCGCATTCTTGTCATTTTTGGTGTTTGACATGAAATTGATTACATCATAATCTTGCTTTCCTGCATTTGCTGCCAGGTAATCAAACACTTTCTCTTTTATAAATACGCGGTCTTCGGCGAAATCAAAGTTGAGAAATCCCATATTGGTGAGGTTCATAATCTGTTGGCGGACTTGCACGATTGGCAGTCTTAAAAAAGAAGAAAATTCATTCACGTAAAACTCTCTCGTATCAGCATTTTTTTTAGAGAACTGTTTGAGCTTTACCAAAGGATGATATTGGTCTCTTCCCTGAAGTTGTTCATACTTGTTGTGAAGGTAAGAGTCTGAGGATGAGAACTTAGCCTTAGAGTCTTTAGATATACCCAGTAACTTCCAGAACTTAATCTGCGGGTCGTCAATGTCCCAGTATATAGCTTCGAAGTCCATTTCCAGTGCGTGGTATGAATTGAAATATGGACTTTGCGCCAATCCTGCTTCCTCTCTTATTAAGGTAAGCTCTCTGTTAATTATCTTGTCATTCACCTTCTTGATAACGAATCTGAGACGCAGTTGTGGATGGTATATAGAATCCTCGTCCAGATAGATTGTTACCGCTGATTTTGAGGATGTGATTCGTTCTTCCTGGATTACAAATTTCTTGGATGCCGCAACCAGGAATCTGTCAATCGAGGCTTTAATAGTATCATTTTCATAATCCCATCGAATGATCAGGTAAGCATCTTCTTCCTCACTTCCTAACCCTATGAGTTTGGCTCCCTCCATTGAAAATCCACCTACATAATTCACCTTATCAAAAATGTTGTCTATGTGAAGTCGTTTGTCATCTGACTCAAATCTGGGGTAGCTGGCATTTTTGACATCGACATTGGCCTTTACTTTATCCGTTAAGGTACCTGTTAGCTCGTAGTCGAAGAAGTTGTTATTAAAGAAGGTGACATTTTCAGCAGAATAGGTGGCACGATTCAATTCTATCGAGTAATTCGATAATGTAGCCAACACAACATCCTCTGGAATACCGGCGCGAAGCCAATTGACCTTTCCTCCTCTTCCCTGCCAAATTCTACTTGTCGGGTAATAGGTTCCTGATGTTTGATATATAATGGAGCTATCTCCCTTTGAGAAACATTTAAGATCCAAAGTTTTGAAAGTTACTTTAGGAAGGCTGTCAAATTCAAAGACGTAATCCTGCTTGCTGGAAAGCCAGGTTACAGAGGCCGACTTATATAGCACATTGCTTGCAAAGAGATCGCTAGAAAAATCCAGGAATGCACTGATCTTATTTGTTCGGGCTTTCTCAATAAGTTTATTCAGGCTTGCTTGCCATGCAGCGAAACTTTCAGCTGTTTGCCCCGCCGTTTCAAAGTTTATCAGCGTCAGTAGATAGCTAACGAACTGAGATGGCTTCATCCTTTTCTTCAATAGTGCATTGGAGGTTGTAGAGATAAAGGCAATCTGCTCATCACTTAATTTCCTGGAACTGGCACTATACTGAAAGGATATGGAGTCTCCCCGTGCCTTCATCCTTTTTTTAAGTGCGGCGTTCGCTGTTTTGTAGATCTTTTCTTGCTCATTTAGAGGCAAACCCTCTATTTTCCATATCGCTTGAAATTCGTTCATAAGGGCTTCTCCACCTTCGTATTGAGCAGTCATGAATCCGTAGAGCTCTTCATAATACTTGTCAGGTTCTGAACTAAATTTTCGAAGTGTTTGTGCTGTCGCTATTTCAGCCATTAATAGAGCCGCAAGCACCAGTGATATTTTCACAAGTTTATTCATGGGATGGAGCTGCTCAAGCTCTTGGCAATTTGCAAGAAATCTCCAGCGATTAATGAGGCACCGCCAATTAATCCTCCATCGACATCTTCATTCGCAAATAGGTCATTTGCATTGGCAGGATTGCAGCTGCCGCCGTATAAAACTGAGGTATCCATAGCTATTTCCTTGTTGTAGTTTTCTTCAATTACTGTTCTGATAAAGCTGTGCATTTCCTGGGCCTGCTCCGGAGTTGCCGTCATTCCAGTTCCTATCGCCCAAACAGGCTCATAAGCAACAATTACCTTACCAAAATCCTCCGCACTAAGATGAAAAAGCCCCTCTTGTAGCTGTCCTCTAACAACATCTTCCTGGTTACCATCCTCACGCTCGCCTTGCTGCTCACCGCAGCAATAGATAGGGAACAAGCCATTTCGAATTGCTGCGTCCACTTTACGTTTAAGTAAATTGTTCTTTTCCCCAAATATGCTTCTGCGCTCCGAATGGCCGATAATTACAAAATCAGCACCTACAGATTTGAGCATCACAGCTGATATCTCGCCAGTATACGCTCCATTATCCTGATCACTACAGTTCTGGCCAGCACAATAAATTCCCTTCTCTGAATCAGCGTTTATCAGCGGTAAATGCGTTGAAGGAGGGGCAATTATACAAATCAAATTGCCGCCCGGATCTGCATTCCAGCCAGATTTTACCTCATTGAATAAAGCCAGTCCTTCAGATGCACTGGTATTCATTTTCCAATTGGCGGCAAGTATGTTTTTTCTCATAGGAGAAGAATTGAGAGAGGTCTAACTTAATCTGACTCGTGGGTCAAGAACAGCGTATATAATATCTACAACGATATTTACAACCACGAAAACGCCCGCCAGAAATAATGTTACACCCATCGCCACGGGAAGGTCATATTTCTCCAACGCCTGAAATAACTCAAGGCCAATTCCCTTCCACCCAAAAACAAATTCTATGAAGACCGCTCCCGCAAGCAGGGAGGCGAACCATCCGGACATAGTTGTAATAACAGGGTTCAGAGCGTTCTTCAACGCGTGCTTAAAGATTACCTTGTAATAGGACAAACCTTTTGACTTCGCCGTACGGATGTAATCTTGAGACAGTACGTCAAGCATTGAGCTTCGTGTAAGCTGCACTATTATTGCCAGAGGCCTTATACCCAATGTGAAGGCTGGAAGTATCAAGTTCTGAAGTGTCAATATTTCCCCTTCGAACGGATCTAAAGTATACAAACTACCTGTCATATTCAATCCTGTATATTCACTTAGTTCATAGCCAAACAGCCAGGCGATGATAATTCCGGAGAAAAACGATGGGGCAGACATACCAAGCACTGCAAGCACCAAAGAAGAGTTGTCGAACCAGGTATCCTTGCGTATGGCCGCGAATATGCCTAAAATGATCCCCACAATTGCTGCAAAGGTCATCGAAGTCGTGGCTAATATTGCTGTTTCCGGAAGCGATTCCGAGAGTATTTCTGAGACCCTTCGTTTCGTCTGGTAAGACCGTCGGAGATAGGGCGCCTTCATGATCAACATCTTCGAATCACCAATTCCTAATAGCCTGGTGTAGGACTGGTACCTATTACTATTCAGGTATAGAAAATGGTCACGATCTACCGTATCGTGTAAAGAAATGGGTGAGAGATCATTGACGTACATTGCAAATTGGACGGGTAGTGGCCTATCCAATCCGAGGTCTCTCTGGATATTCGCGATCGTAACTGAATCCATTCTGTTCCCGCCCATCATCCTTGCGGGATCTCCAGGAAGTACGTTAAACATGAAGAATACTACAGTAACTACCCCCGCCATGACGAGGATGCCATATGTGATACGCTTGAATAAAAACCTTAACACCTGCTTCTTATTGTAAATCTTAGGACTTGCTGATCAGTTCCTCTATTTCAGCATAATCCGGAATATCTTTGTAATGCCACTTGCCAACTATTACACCATTGTGAATAAGCATTAGACCAGGATTTGACCTTATGATTGTTTGCAGCGTTTTTTCATCTGTGACGTAATAATCATAGCCGGCCTGCACATCATGCCGGAATTGTTCAACATTCTCATACAACGAGGATGTGAGGCCAATGAACGCCATTTCATTTTCCATGCTTTTAGCGGCCAGTGCATTCACTTTTTCGCTTGCATCTACATTGTTTTCGTTGGTAATATCATAGGCGATGATTAGAAATACATATCCCGCAGAATCTGATACAAAAACGTCTGTGAAATCCTCTCCATCCATATTAGCAATGCTGAAATCATGGATGGGCGGTTCATATCCCTTTGAAATTAAAATAGTCTCACGATCAATAAACACCAAAGTCGTGTCCTCCCAGGGTTTATGAGCATCCGTATACTTGTTGGTATTTCCTTGTCCATCCTTGTATAGCCAGATATTTTCGTAAACATCAATAGGGGCACCTTCTGGACTCTCCATATTCCGCTGCATACTTTTGTCTAAATCGTAAGGCTCAACAATAGCATAAGGTCTGAAGTCACGAATTGGGAGGTGCATTAATACATAGGCCGAAAATAAAAGGGACACAACCGCAGGGACTCCAAATGCCACCATTGCAAACTTCTCGCGCAACTTCTCCTGGTTTTTAAATAACCACACTGCAAGGAACAGTAATATGGAGAAATAAACGGGGAATCCCCATGAGATTACGCCGTATGAAAAGATGGCTATCAAGACAATCGAGGCCGGCAACAACATCATATCATCTTTCCTGGTATTGACCACAATCGCTCCTTTCCGGACAAATATTATCAGCACAAATACCAGTAATATGAGATCTTTAGTAAACGATTCCCAGGGGGTGAGCTTGAGTGCGTCTCCGAAACAACCACAATCTGTAACTTTTTCGAAGTAAGCAGAATAGAAGGTTAGGAATGTAAAAAATACGATCATGAGCAGAAGCATCCACGAAACGAGCTTCATCTTAGACCCGAACAGGGCGGCTACACCGAGAACAATCTCAATTGCACAAATGAGCACCGCCATTGGAAGCACATATGGCACAAGGAACTCTAAATTGAGTACATCTGCTGCGAAATAATCTTTTAGCCTTGGTAGCAGATATGGTACAAGGAACTCTAAATTGAGTCCATCTGGTGCGAAATACTCTTTTAGCTTGTAAGAGAAACCAACCGGATCGTTGGCTTTGATTAGTCCTGAAACGATAAAGAGTGACCCAACGACTAACCTCGAAATGTAGGTAAGTGCATTCATCTACTGATACCTTCCCCCTCTAGTTTGATAAGCGCAAAAATAGCATAATTAATGATATCGTAGTAGTTGGCATTTACCCCTTCAGATATCAGGGTTTTACCCTCATTATTTTCAATTTCCTTGATCCTCAATAGCTTCATCAATATCAAGTCCGTAAGCGAACTAATGCGCATGTCTCGCCACGCTTCATCATAATCGTGGTTTTTATCGGACATCAGATCGAATGCATAACCAATGTGATAATCGTATCTCGATTCTACATGATCCTTATGCAACTCAGGTATTTTGGTGTCCTCTTCTTCTTTCATAACGAGTTCTCCGATTTCCAATTGCATGAGAGCAATAACTGCATAGTTAACCACCCCCATAAATTCAGATTCAATTCCTTCATTTACCCGTTGCTCCACTTTTTGCTCAATGCTTCGAATTCTCTTTGCCTTGATGAAGATCTGATCAGTTATGGAGCTGGTTCTCAAGATGCGCCATGCCGTTCCATAATCTTCCATTTTCTTAAGAAAAATATCTTTCGATTTCTGCACTGCTTGAGTGTATTCCGTCGTAGTTTTGTCACTCATTATTTCTAATTAGACCCTGAATTGTGCAGGGCAACTCATTGATTTATCAACGCCCAAAGTAATGGGTATTTTGAATGTTACACCTGATTCATTTCACGATGGTGGCAAGTACAATAGTGAACAAAAGCAGGTTAAACGTGTAGGGCAGATGTTAGCGGAGGGTGCAGATATGATCGATATAGGCGGTTACTCTTCTCGACCGGGAGCAGAGCATGTGGATGCATCAGAGGAACTAAGCAGGGTCATTCCATGCGTAACTGCCATCAAACGGGAATACCCCAATACAGTACTTTCCATAGACACGTTCCGCGCTGAAATAGCAAGAGCCGCCGTTGCTGAAGGTGCAGGTGTTGTTAACGACATATCAGGTGGTGACATGGATGGTGAGATGTTTGGCACTATCGCAGACCTAAAGGTGCCTTATATTTTAATGCATATGAGAGGAACCCCACAAACCATGCAAGAGGATACGAAATACAATAACCTGCTGGACGAAGTAATCGAATATTTTAGGGAGCGGCTTTCAAAACTTCAGGAACTGCGGGTTAATGATGTTATTGTTGATCCTGGGTTTGGCTTCGGGAAAAGCATTGATGGCAATTATCAGCTGCTGCATCGATTGAAGGCGTTGTCAATTTTTGAACGGCCAATTTTGGCTGGATTATCAAGAAAATCGATGGTTGCGAAGATTCTCGGCTCGGATACTCGAATGTCTCTAAAGGGTACTCAAGCGCTTAATTTAATCGCTCTGGCTGAGGGCGCTTCAATATTGAGAGTGCATGACGTAAGAGAAGGAAAGGAGATCGTTGATTTGCACGAGCGGTTAACCCCAACCGTAAACTAGAGGCTGTCCTGTTGATTGGCTTTTTTCTGCATTGCTTCGAATTCCCTGATGATATCTTCATCCGACTTGCCCAGATTCAGCAATGAGAAAGTGGCATCGTCAATGAGATTGTGTTCGGGGAATTCAGAAATGAATCTGCGATAGTATTTCTGCGCTTCCGCCAGGTTCTTGACCTGATCATCGTTAACAAACCCCATGAGAAATAAGGAAGTTCCAGCCTGTGAATTGCCTGGGTAATCATTATAGACCTTTCCGTATAATTCAATGGCTTTCGCAGAGGATCTGATGGCCATAGCCAATTCTGCCGCCTTGAACAGATAACCCGGTGCCATCGTATCTTGTGGGTATGTTTGGACAAACAGTTCATACTCACTAATTAGATTCTCCGCAGCTTGCACATCAAATGCTTCTTGCGAATTGGCATAGAGTAGGGTCTCGAGTTCGGCTATTCTGTCAATGTTGTCATCCTGTGATGAGCAGCCTAGTAAGACAGCAAGGATGAGCGCATATCCTATTGATTTTAAGTTAGTCATGTTATCTCATTTTTATTAACGGGAACTTCATCTTATACCCAATGTCAATCTTACCTTTTGAAATATCAGTTAGTTTTCTCTTGAGCAACCTTTTCTTTAAGGGGTTTAAGTGATCCGTGAAGAGTATGCCTTCAATGTGATCATATTCATGTTGAATAATTCTTGCAGGCAAGTCAGAAAAGCGCTCCATGTGCTGTTTGAACTCCCGGTCGTAATAACGGATCTGGATATATGGTTTGCGCTTCACATCTTCTCTAACTTCCGGAATGCTCAGACATCCCTCGTTAAAATCCCATGGTTCTCCCTCTTCGCTTAACATCTCTGGATTGATGAATACTTTTTTGAAATCAGCCAAAGTTGGATCATCTTCTTCCTCGGCAAGTGGAGAAGTATCAACAATAAACAGCCTGATAGATCGTCCAACTTGAGGTGCAGCCAATCCAACACCATTTGCAGCGTTCATGGTTTCAAACAGATCATCAATAAAATCCTGAATCTTCTCATAAGTGGGATCTATTTCCTCACACAACTTTCTCAGTATAGGATCTCCATATGCTATAATTGGCAAGATCATTTGCTTCCTTGTTTTTCCAGGTAGGATTGTAATATGATCGTAGCGCTAACAGCGTCTACGGTCTCTTTATTTTGTCGGGCCTTCTTTCTCAATCCACTCATCAAAATTGTTTGACGCGCCATCTTAGATGTAAATCTTTCATCTGCTCTTTCCAAAGGTATATCCGGGAAAGTCGAAGAGAATTTTCTGACGAACGGTTCAATAAACCGCGCAGAGGCTGAAGGTGTATTGTCCATTTGCAGGGGCTCTCCCACCAGGACCCGATCAACCTTTTCTGTTGAAAAATACTCATGTAAAAATGGGAAAACATCTCTAACATGTACGGTAGTCAGCGCGTTCGCAATAATCTGCTCCGGATCACTCACCGCAACACCAATCCTTTTCTGACCATAGTCTATTGCCATTATTCGTCCCATTTACATCAAATAACGCTGCTCCGAAGGAGTCCGTGTGGCACAAAGATAAATATATGTGCGCAATTTATTGTCAGCTGGCACTTAAAGGGATGAGCGTCGATCTACACTCTGAATTTCTATATATTTGCAGTCAAAGTAATTTCATGAAAGAAGTAGATATTATAGAAGGTGCATGGGAGGATCGGACCAGATTAAAGGAGCCTGATACCATAGCCGCAATCCGAGGTGTAATTGAGCAGCTGGACAAAGGATCTATCCGTGTTTCTGAGCCAGGCGCTAATGGATGGCAGGTCAATGAGTGGATTAAGAAGGCGGTAATCTTGTATTTTCCTATTCAGAAGATGGAGACCATTGAGGTTGGCCCTATGGAGTTTCATGATAAGATTGCGCTTAAAAAGGACTATGAATCGCTCGGTGTACGCGTGGTTCCCCATGCGATCGCTCGCTACGGAGCATATTTGGCCTCAGGGGTAATAATGATGCCATCATATGTTAACATTGGAGCATACGTAGACAGTGGTACCATGGTCGATACGTGGGCTACTGTTGGATCTTGTGCTCAAATTGGCAAGGATGTGCATCTGAGCGGTGGGGTAGGTATTGGCGGTGTGCTGGAACCTGTTCAGGCTTCGCCTGTTATTATAGAGGACGGGTGTTTCATTGGCTCACGGAGCATAGTAGTTGAAGGGGTGAGGGTTGAAAAGGAGGCCGTTCTTGGCGCCAATGTTGTGTTGACCAAATCCACGAAGATAGTGGATGTAACAGGCTCAGAACCCAAAGAATATACCGGAGTAGTGCCTTCAAGATCAGTTGTTATTCCTGGAACTTTGCCTAAAACTTTTCCTGCTGGAGAATATGGGGTCCCTTGTGCGCTGATCATCGGCCAACGCAAAGAGAGCACTGATCTTAAAACTTCTTTGAATGAGGCACTGAGGGAGCATGAGGTCGCAGTTTAATCAGCTGCTCAATAAATTGGGTTATCATACAGTTTCTCGTATTCCTGCATTGAAACCATGTCCAAATTCCTAATCATACAAACAGCATTCATCGGTGATGTTATCCTTGCAACTGCACTAGTTGAAAAGCTTAGTGTAGCGCATCCTAAGGCCAAGATTGACTTCCTTCTAAGAAAGGGGAACGAGGAATTACTAAAGAACAATCCGCGAATACGTGAGGTGTTGATCTGGGATAAGGCCGAACATAAGTTTGCCAACCTAATCAAGATCATAAAAGAGGTAAGACAATCCGGGTATGATACGGTAATCAACATTCACCGCTTTGGTACTTCTGGCCTGCTAACCGCATTATCCGGTGCCAAAAATAAAATTGGATTTAATAAGAACCCCTGGTCATTTTTGTATTCGCGAAGTATCAAACACTCTTTTGACAGCATTCATGAAGTAGACAGGAATCAAGGTTTGATTGCTGAAATTTCGGATGAGGTTGCCGCTAAACCCAGACTCTATCCAGATAAACAGGACTTTGCCAAAGTGGCCAGGTATAAGCGAGATCCTTATGTGTGCATAGCACCTAATTCTATCTGGTTTACAAAGCAGCTGACTCTTGATAAGTGGGTAGAGGTAATGTCGCTGCACACCGAGCAGATTTACTTAATTGGAGGACCTGATGATCGGTCCCGTTGTGAAGAATTGGCAGCAGCGCTCATGGGGAGTATCACGGTCCTGGCTGGGGAAATGACTTTCCTGGAGACTGCTGCATTGATGCAAGACGCACAGATGAACTATGTGAACGATTCCGCCCCGCTGCACATTGCCTCAGCGATGGATGCTCCAGTTACGGCTATTTATTGCTCTACTGTTCCGGAATTCGGATTTGGCCCACTTTCGACAAATTCAAAAGTTGTCCAAACTCAAGACGTGCTCGAATGTCGGCCCTGTGGGTTGCATGGTTTTGAGGCATGTCCCAAAGGACATTTCAATTGTGCCAATGGAATTGAAATTGATCAGATCGCCAATGTCGGACAGGAGTAACGATATTGCACAAGCGGTTATTCAGCTGGAACGAGGAGATAGTATTATTTATCCGACGGAGACACTGTGGGCGCTGGGCTGTGATGCTACCAATGAGGCCGCAGTCGAGAAACTGAGCCAGATCAAGGGCAGGGCAACTATCAAGGGATATGTCTTGTTGGTAGACGGATTGGAGATGCTGTCACAATATGTAAGGCACATTACAGCTACCATGAGGAGCATTGCCTCCTCCAGTGCTCCAACCACTATTGTGTTTTCTGAGCATCAGATGCTGCCTCCTAATGTTCTAGGTCCAGATGGCAGCGTGGCAATTAGAATTACGCAAAGTGCATTTTGCAAACAGCTCCTGAGGGCATTTGGCAAACCGCTGATCTCTACTTCGGCCAATTATGCCGACCAACCTCCGCCAAAAGGCTTTGAAGATATGAACGAAGATCTGTTGTCTGCTGTTCAATATATAATACATTTGGAGGTACCAGAGTCGATGACTCAACAAGTTTCGACAATTGTGAAGCTTTCACCAGGTGGTGATATAGAAACGATCAGATAGATGAATATAAAACCACTGCTTCAGGATCCGATTTTTTCGAAAATCACAGCACTTGCCGATGCACAAGGCAAAGAGGCATACTTGGTAGGTGGTTATGTACGAGACCTGATTCTGCGTAGGCCAACTAAGGATATAGACGTAATGATTGTTGGCAGCGGAATTGAATTCGCTAAGTCGCTGGCCGGTGAAATGGGTGGTAAAACCAATCTGGTGATTTACAAGAATTTCGGAACCGCTTTGGTGCAAAGCGGATCGACCGCAATCGAATTCGTAGGTGCAAGAAAAGAATCCTATGACCGCGACTCACGCAAGCCGGTAGTTGAGAATGGCACAAAAGAAGACGACTTACAAAGGCGCGATTTTACCATAAATGCACTGGCGGCAAGCCTTAATGCCACAACATTCGGGGAGGTTACCGACATGTTTGGTGGAGCGGCTGATATTGATAAGAAGTGCATTCGCGTTCCCAATGACCCCGATGTTACTTTTTCTGATGATCCATTGAGGATGATGCGAGCAATTCGCTTTGCGTCCCAGCTTAACTTTAGGATTGAGGATGGCACCTATGATGGTATCACGCGTAATTGCGAGCGAATCACGATTGTATCCCAGGAACGGATTACGGATGAGCTGAACAAGATATTATTGTCACCTAAACCCTCTGCAGGGTTCAAACTACTCTTCAATACCGGCATCCTTTCGTTGATCTTTCCCAATCTGGTAAAGTTGGAAGGTGTTGAGACCAGGAATGGGAAGGGCCACAAGGATAATTTCTATCATACATTACAGGTGGTAGACAATATCTCAACCAAGACTAACGACCTATGGCTGCGATGGGCTGCTGTGTTGCATGATATAGCAAAGCCAGCAACAAAGCGATTCAATAACAAATCGGGATGGACCTTTCATGGCCATGAATTAAAAGGATCGAAAATGGTGCCTGGTATTTTTAGAGAATTGAGGCTTCCATTGAATGAGAAAATGAAATTCGTTCAGAAGATGGTCTTATTGCACCTTCGGCCAATTGCTTTGGCTAAAGAGGAGGTTACAGATTCAGGTGTGAGAAGACTCTTGTTTGATTGTGGAGAAGACGTGGAGAGTCTGATGATCTTGTGCGAGGCAGATATAACTTCAAAGAATGAATACAAGGTGAAGAAGTTCTTAAAGAACTTTGAAAATGTACGTCGCAAATTGAAAGATGTTGAGTCTCGAGACAAGATTAGAAATTGGCAGCCTCCAGTTACGGGAGAGATGATTATGCAAACATTAAATCTGAGGCCGGGAAGGGAAGTAGGTATCCTAAAAGTCGCCATTAGGGAGGCTATTCTGAATGGTGAAATAGAAAACGACAAGGATCAGGCAGTGAAATTTATGTTATCCAAAGCCAAAGAGTTGGGAATTAAGTCCTAAATGTTATTTTTGATTTAAGTTTGTATATTGTCTCCACTCAATAATATCTAAATGAGCATCTATAGATTCAGAGTTCTGCTTCAGCACGAGAATGAAGATATTTTTAGGGACATAGATATTGAAGTTTCCGACACTTTCCAGGAACTTCACAACAGTATTCAAGAGGCTTTTGAGTTTGATAGTTCTCAAATGGCCTCCTTCTATTTGTCCGATGATGATTGGGAGAAAGGAGAAGAACTGACGTTATTTGATATGAATGAACCAGGTAATGAAGATATCCGAATGATGAATGAAGCCGTTCTAGGCAAAACATTTAGTGGCGAGGGAGATAAGGTCTTGTATGTCTTTGATTTTATGAATATATGGACATTCCATGTCGAGTTGGTACAGGAACTCAAAGCGTCAAAGAACGTTTCCTATCCTGCAGTTGTGAACTTTGTTGGCACAGCACCGAATCAGTATTCCAAGGCAGCAGCTATGCAAAACGAGGAAAAAAGTCTGCTTGAGGGATTGAGAGAAGCTGATAAGCAATCAGATGATCTGCCTTTTCAGGATGATATTTTTGAAGACTTTGATGACTTCAGTCAGTGATTAACATTCTCTTCGACCATCGCTCCGGATAGAAATCTTATTGTAATAGTAGGGCCAACCGCCGTTGGTAAAACGGCTCTTGCTACTTCATTGGCCAGGGTGATGAATTCTGAGATTCTATCCGCCGATTCACGTCAGGTGTACAAGGAGCTCAATGTCGGCACGTCCAAACCTACCCTGGATGAAATGCGACAAGTGGTGCACCACTTTGTGAGCACACATTCAATACGGGATAGGTTCACAGTATTTGACTTTGCAAGGGAGAGCCATGAACTTTTATCACGCATTTATCAGAAAATGACTGTTGCTTTTTTGGTAGGTGGATCTGGTTTGTTTGTAGATGCTGTAGTAAATGGAATGGATGAATTACCGGATGTGGCAGGCGATATTAGGGAGGATCTGAATAAACAAATGCAACAAGGAGGTGTAGAAATGCTCTTTGCTAAACTATCTAAGTTGGATCCTGATTACGCAGAGGTAGTTGATGAGAAAAATCCGCGCAGAATTATCAGGGCCCTTGAAGTGTGCCTGGGGACGGGCAAGCCATTTTCCTCATTTCTAGGACAGAGCAGGAACAAGCCTGACTATGAAGTTTGCAAAATTGGCCTGGAAATTCCGCGGGACACCCTCTATGAGAGAATCAATGAGCGGGTGGATAAGATGGTTGGGGAAGGACTTGTAGAGGAGGTCCGCGGTCTTTCAACATACCGTGAATTGACCTCCTTAAGAACGGTAGGATACCAGGAAATACTGGAACACTTCCAGGGGATATTAACGCTTGATGAAGCGATTGAAAAGATCAAGAGAAATACGAGAAGATATGCGAAACGACAGCTTACCTGGTTCAAGCGAGACGATCAGATTGCCTGGTTTCAACCACATCAGGAGGATTTAATCAGAAAACATATTGAAAACTCTCTCGATATTATTTTAAACATTTAAGGGCACTCATATTTTATCTATATTTTTTGAAAGAAATGAATTATTAGTGGTGCCCTTAACAAAACAACCGTAATTTTGCGTTTGTCATTATTCCGAAGTGAAAGAGGGAACTGCTGTCAATAAACCAACCGATAAGGAGGAGGTCACTAACGCCGTATCGTACCTAAAGGAACGGTTCCGAAAACTCGCTGTACAGTACAACAACGAATATTTAGGAGAGACTTGTCGCCTTGATTTGCATCTTGCAGAGCGGCTGACGGATTATACTACCCGGTGTTATGATGAATTGGAGCGCAACCTAAAGAACAAGGAAGTTCCAGATCCAACGTCCTATTTCACACAAACTGGATATGCTATCCACGCTGGTAAAACCAAGAATCGGAAACTAATTGCAAGGGTCAAGAGTGACTATCTGTATAATTCCCGGAAGTTGTTTTTGGATTTCCAGGAAACCAGCCTGCACATGCAGCGCGATGTATTGAAAGAGGGCCACGAATGGATTTTTAGGGAAATTTCTAAAATTATCGAGGATAGTCCGGACTTTATTAAGGTTAACTATGACAAAGAGGAACTCATTGGAACGCCGGGAGACAAAGTATCAGCCAAGCTGTTCAAATTTAGAAAGCGTACCTGGGCCAGATTAACACGCCGGCCCATAATAGTGAAGATTCCGTTCAAGGAATTGCTCACTTTCCATCTTCCAGGTAAACTTCGCATTGCACTGTATACCCTCTTGAAGAGTTATGGAAAATCAGGATTTCGAAGGATTTCCGGATACCAGGCAGTATTTGCATACATGAAGCAGAGCTTCAACGAAGTAGAGGAGAGCTTGATTAGAGGGGACTTTTCGCATGAGCTGTTGGAAAAAGAGAAGGGGAAGGTACTGGAGTTAATTAAACGAACTCTACTCGAACCCAGTAATGGGAAGTCTAAATCATCAGTGGGAGAAGTGCCAAAGCTGCAAAGCACTGCTGAATTGGCGAATGCTGCCGAAGATTCAGTGGAGGTGGAGGGCAGTCAGCCAAGAGATCTTTTTGATGAGGTGATAGAATATGACTTGCCCGCCAATCTTAAGACGGTCATTGAAGATGCGTTGACCAAAACGATAGCTCTTGTCAAAGCAGACCTGAATCGCCCTGACATCAACGGGTTGCTGAGTCGGCGAAAGCAAATGCAGCTCAATACCGGTGAAAAGCTGAGGAAGAAAATTGCAGAAGTACCAGATCTATGGTATCGCAATCAAACCTTGTTTTTAAGCGGTGCGCTGCTGGATTTAATGTTGCAAACCGCACAGGTTCAGTTAGGCGCGGTCGTGCAAAAGGTAATGAGCAAAGTGCAGGACAATTTTGACAACAATGTGCTGGATAATTTGGATCTGGAGCACAAACAATTAGGGGAGTTTGCGGCGTTGATCAAGGATGATCCCTTTGCTGAATTCAAGTCGACAAGATCAGATTGGGGCTATGCCAGGGACAAGGTTTTCTACAAGGAGATCAATGAAAAGTTGCTTGCTGACGTTAAGGAAACATTAAGCATCTTTCCAGAGACTATCGAGATTATGGGAGAATCGCGACCTGCCAGGGGAAAGAAGGGACTTGATCAATTTGAGGGCAGGCAATTTGAAAAAACTGATTCCGTTTCAATTTCATTGAATCGCCTGGTCAACTATCTAATTCTTACACATTTAAGTGAGCCGATAAGACTTCTATTGAGCGGCATTCCGTTGAAATTAGAGAAGACCATTACAATTGCAGAGGATGTGACACGATTGATTTCTTTCAGCCTTAATAATCCAGATAGAGACTTTACAGGAAGCGGATCAGTTGCCAAAGCTGATGCATCCGAAAAGCCTGCAACGCCAAGGAAAGAAGATCTGCAGAAAAGCATAATAGACTTTGTCAATGAAGGCGACTTAAGGATACAAAAGGAGTTGGCTAAGGTAAGAGATCAGAAGAAAGTGGCTCTTACTGAATTGCCGGAGGCGCTCAAGAAGACAGTTGCGAGCTTAGAGCCTGACCAGATCATTTCGTCAGCTGGAAACCTCAAGGAGTACATCAAGAAAACCAAGAAGAGAACATCATTACTAGATCGATTTCGTTCGATTAAACCGGGCTTGCGAAATAAGATTGCCAAGATTTGGTACAGAAGGAGTGAGAGTTTATTAGCGGCCAGAAAGTTGTCTCTCTCTTCAGGGAAGCTCAGTATCTCGGCAGCAATGTGGAAGGCGGATGAGGAAGATGGCGAGCTGAGACTAGATGAATTGCTGACAATAATTGAAGGTGTTTCACCTGATTTGCAAGTGTTGGATAAGCTGCCTTTCTATTACCGCCAGCTCTTTTTGGGCAAACAGAATGTTGACCGCGCATTTTGGACAGGTAGAGGTACAATTCTCCTGGAGGCGAGGAAGGCGATTCACAGATTCAGGCAGAGCCTGGCCAGACAGGATTCGTTGTCAACTGGAGGCCTGCTGATCTTGGGGGAACAAAATGCCGGAAAGACTTACCTAAGCCAGTACATAGCTGGGAAATATTTCAACAAGAGAAAGATATACCAGGTGAATCCACCAGATGCTGGTTCGATAGATATTAACGTATTTGGAAAATCAATTCAAAAGGTGATCAACGATCGCGATGACTTAAAGGTGGGTGGGAAAGTGAGATCCTTGAAGGATGTCGGGAAAGACAGCGTATTTATATTCAATGACATTGAGCTGTGGTGGGAGAGGAGCAAGGATGGCCTTGTCGTTATAGAGCAAATACTGAAGGTCATTAATGAATATGGTGGTAGGTTGTTCTTTATTTTCAATGGCAATATCCATAGCTTCAGATACATCAACCGTCTCACAAACTTCTCAGACAGTTTCCAGAAAATGTTGGAGTGTGAACCATTTAGCGCAGAGGAAATTAAGGATATAGTCCTTTTTAGACATAAATCTACCGGAATTAAATATAGGCTCAATAACACACGTGAGGACGATATTTCGGGATGGAGACAAGCACGATTATTCTCTAAACACTTTAACTACTCAAAGGGTAATGTAGGAGTGGCACTTAACGCCTGGATCAGTAATATTCACACAGTAAGCCTGAGTGACAAAGCAGCCGACTTATCTGTTTCGAAGGGGACAGGACTTGTTAAAATTAAGGAGGCCAAGATACCTAACCTTGACCGATTGCGGTATATGAATCCAGATTGGCTGCTGATCATTATACAGTTTATTTTGCATAAGAGGATGACTGTTGCGAAATTGAAACGTGTGTCGCACTTGCCAGTAGAGACCGTCATAGCTCAGGTTAATTTGTTGCGGCGTGCTGGGGTAATTGTTTATAGCTCCCCTGGCAGAATACAAGCGCAGGATATCGAAGATGAACCCGAAGTTCTGGAAGAGATTGTTTACGAACTAAATCAATTCTTGCGTCCTCATCTTGTCAATGATCTGGTGGAGCGGGGGGTCCTCTAGTTCACTGTGATCGCGATATTCTGTTCCCTTTCGACTTCGCCCAGGGTCACGTTATGTCCTCTTTATCGCTCCTGGTATTCGGCCGTATGAGTTAAGGCCAACAATTGTATGACGCGGCGGAGACGCTAATGACGGCACGAATTGCCCACTTTAATACTGTTCTTTGTCATTGGGGAATTCCTGTGACTTCACATCAGAAATATAGTTTTGAACGGCCCCTTTAATATCCTCATAAAGATTCGCGTAGCGTCGCAAGAATCGAGGACTGAAGTCTTTGTTTATTCCAAGTACATCGTGTAGTACAAGCACCTGGCCATCTACATCTCCACCTGCTCCAATTCCGATGATTGGAATGCTCACACTCTTGGATACTCTACCAGCTAGTTTAGCGGGGATCTTTTCCAATACTATGGCGAAGCATCCTATATCTTCGAGCATGTGTGCATCATCAATTAACTGTTCGGCTTCCTCTTTTTCCTTTGCCCGAACAACATAAGTACCAAACTTATAAATTGATTGTGGCGTTAATCCCAGATGGCCCATTACCGGAATCCCTGCGGATAGAATCCGTTCTGTTGATTCTTTAACCTGAAAGCCGCCTTCCAACTTCACTGCATGCGCTTCTGACTCTTTCATTATCCGTATCGCTGACTCCAACGCTACCCGAGAATTTCCCTGGTAAAAGCCAAATGGAAGGTCTACAACTATTAGCGCTCGTTTAACTGCCCTTATAACACCGCTCGCATGATCTATAATTTGATCCAGCGTTATTGGCAAGGTTGTCTCATGCCCATGGATGACGTTAGCCGCTGAGTCACCAACAAGCATAACATCAATACCAGCATCATCCAATATCCTGGCCATTGAGAAATCGTACGCAGTGAGCATCGATATCTTCTCTCCATTGCGCTTCATCTCTTGAAGAACATTGGTTGTTATTTTCTTTACTTCTTTGTGAACAGACATATCATTCTTATCAGATAGCTGCAAATCTAATAAAATACTCCTGCCGATTATAATCATTGGTGTTCCTATCAGAAAGCTAATTTGAAAGTGGCGTTGTGTAATCAGCAATGTGCGAGGTACGGTTTTTCATGTTCGATAATTGTAGATTCTGCGTTTTAGAACTGGCAGCTACCAATAAATCAGATATCAATATAAATGGTAAATTTGCGTTGCTGGAATGGAAATATGAAGAAAACTATTGTCATATTACTTGCATTTTTCATGGGGATGGAATCCTGTGAAACGGATTTTGAGGTTAATGCACCTTGGATAGACATCACGGTTGTTTACGGTCTGCTCAATCAGAAAGAAAATCCACATGTCATCAAAATCAACAAAGCATTTTTGGGAGAAGCTGATGTGAATGATATGGCGCAGATTCGCGATTCATCAGAGTATGGTGCAGACGAAATTACCGTTAAGATTCAAAGATCTCTAAATGGATCATCCTATATCGACTATGGTAACCTTGCTCGATATGAAGCTTCCAATAAGCCAGCGGGAACCTTCTATAGTCCTGACCATGCGCTGTACTCCTTTACTGATACCCTTGAGCCTGGGTATAATTATCGACTGGTAATAACCAAAACCGCTACTGGTGATCAGGTGTTCGCAGAAACACGGATAATAGAGGACAAGGGATTTAAGTTTATTCCCAATTCTTATTGGACTGCCGACCCTACGAAAGTCAAAGTCGACTTCTACAAGGACGGAAACTATTTCACCTTTAACAAGGCATTTTGGAATACTGCTGTCAACGGAAGGAGATATCAGCTCACTGTTCGTTTTCATTACACGGAGATTAACATACTTACGAGCCAGGAAACACCAAAATCACTTGACTGGGTATTTCCTGCCCGAACATCAGCAGATCTCGATGGTGGAGACGAAATGGGTACTGAAATCGACGGTGAGGATTTCTATAAATTTATTGGTAGCAAGCTGGATCCTCCTCCAGCCAACATTGTGCGTTGCATAGGTCGTGCCGCGGGGCTGACCAATTCAGCTGGTCAGCTGGATTTTATCGTAGATGTAGCCGGAGAGGATTTTAATACGTATCTAGAGGTTAATGAACCATCAACTGGCATTGTCCAGGAAAGGCCTGAATATACCAACGTATTTGATGAAAACGGGAATGAGCAAGTTGGTTTTTTCTCTGCGCGTTACTCAATAAGCACAGAGAGTAGGCTACTTAGTACAGACGGTATTGCTGGTACTTCGGTAACAGAACTTAAAACCGGCCAATATACCGGAGACCTTGGATTCGTGACCAATACGGATCCTGATATCTCTACTTGTCCGCTGTAATAGCAATAAGTCAACCTTCTCTGCCTTTTTGACATTCTGCCATAGTTTCCGACCTTTCTTCCAGATAGCAAGCTTTGATTTTCTGCCATAATTGCGCCTTTTGGCCTAAATAAGGCGATGGCATAAGTATTGAATAGGGAAGAGTGATATAAAATCAAAAAAATAAGAAAATGAATAAGATAATTGGAATTGACCTCGGAACCACCAACTCTTGTGTGGCGGTTATGGAAGGGAATGAGCCGGTAGTGATCCCAAACAGTGAAGGTAAAAGAACCACTCCTTCCATTGTTGCATTTGTAGATAACAACGAGCGTAAAATTGGAGATCCAGCAAAGAGACAGGCAATTACAAACCCTGAGAAGACAATCTACTCTATAAAGAGATTTATGGGCGAGACTTTTGATAACGTCTCAAAGGAGATTAATCGGGTACCTTACAAAGTGGTCAAAGGTGATGGCAACACGCCTCGTGTTGAAATTGACGACAGAAATTATTCTCCACAGGAAATTTCTGCAATGATTCTTCAAAAGATGAAGAAAACTGCTGAAGATTACCTGGGACAGGAAGTAACGGAAGCGGTGATAACCGTTCCTGCGTATTTCAATGATGCACAACGACAGGCGACAAAAGAGGCCGGTGAAATTTCTGGCCTAAAGGTTAAACGAATCATCAACGAGCCTACGGCTGCCGCACTTGCCTATGGATTAGACAAGAAAGGAAGTGATAGCAAGATTGCTGTGTTTGACTTAGGTGGCGGAACATTTGATATCTCTATCCTTGAATTAGGAGATGGAGTATTTGAAGTAAAGTCTACCAATGGAGATACACATCTTGGTGGAGATGACTTCGATGAGACCATTATCAATTGGTTAGCTGATGCTTTCCTTAAAGATGAGAACATCGATCTAAGAAAAGATCCAATGGCTTTACAGCGCTTGAAAGAGGCTGCGGAGAAAGCTAAGATCGAGTTATCCAGCTCAACCGAGACAGAGATCAACTTGCCTTACATCATGCCGGTTGACGGAGTTCCTAAGCACTTGGTTAAGAAACTAACCAGAGCGAGCTTTGAGCAACTTTGTGATGATTTGATTCAAAGAACACTTGCTCCTTGTAAGAAAGCAATGAGCGATGCCGGTTTGAAGCCCAATGAAATTGATGAAGTATTGTTAGTAGGTGGGTCTACCAGGATGCCAGCTGTTCAGGCGATTGTGGAGAAGTTCTTTGGAAAATCACCTTCAAAAGGGGTGAACGCGGATGAGGTGGTAGCCGTAGGTGCTGCTATACAAGGTGGTGTTTTCACCGGAGAAGTGAAAGATGTACTCCTGTTGGATGTAACACCTCTTTCCTTGGGTATTGAGACTATGGGTGGTGTGATGACCAAGCTTATTGAAGCCAATACGACCATACCTACTAAGAAGTCGGAGATATTCTCAACTGCTGCTGATAATCAACCAACGGTAGAGATTCACGTGCTTCAAGGGGAGCGGGCGATGGCTACTGACAGCAGGACTCTCGGTCGATTCCATTTGGACAGTATCCCTCCGGCACCTCGTGGTGTGCCTCAGATAGAGGTAACATTTGATATAGATGCCAATGGTATTGTCAATGTTACAGCGAAGGATAAGGCAACTGGAAAGGAGCAAAAGATCAGAATTGAAGCGTCATCGGGAATTACCGAAGAGGAAATAGAAAAGATGAAGAAAGAAGCTGAGGCAAATGCAGATGCTGATAAGAAAGTCAAAGAAGAAATTGACAAGCTTAATGGAGCAGATGCGTTGATCTTCCAAACGGAGAAACAAATGAAGGAATTCGGAGACAAACTTCCTGCGGATAAGAAGGAGCCTATAGAAAACGCAATTAAAGATCTCAAAACGGCTCACGGAGCAAAGGATCTGGAAGGCATTGACAAGGCAACGGAAGCTTTGAATACTGTATTTCAGGCGGCTTCACAGGATATGTATAAGGCGCAACAAGAGGCACAAGCAGCAGACGCTGGTGCTCCCACAAACGGTGAAGCTGCGGCAGATGGAGGGGAAGACGTTACCGATGTTGACTTTGAAGAAGTCAGCGACGATGACGGCAAGAAGGAAGAGAAGAAGGACGAGCCCGAAGCTGCAGAGAAGAAGTAAAACGCTTCTGAATGAACTGAGCCCCCTTCCTGATGGTTGGGGGCTTTTTTATTGCCATCTGCTCACTTGTTCTTGTAAATCACGCCTAATGAGAGTTCAAATCCCTTAAAGTCAAGATTGCCTTTATAGGACGCTTCACGCTCCATATACCCTTCGTTGTCAGACCATCCTTGTATAGTGCCGGAGAGATCAAGGTCCGCTTCTCCTAAATAGTAATTCCCCTTGATCGCAATTCCAACCTGGCTGGTTACGAAGTAGATGGGCTGAATTCCAAACTGATAACCCCAACCCCATTTGTCCTGGTACTCAAAGTTTGTTTGAGCCAGGGTGTATTCGTAATGATCAGCAAGTGCTGAACTCAAATTTCCGTCGTTTACAGCATCTCCTGCATTATTGAATAGAAAGACGCCTCCATTGGCCTTGATGCTAAATTTCTTGTCCAGCTTGAATTTGAGAACCATTTCGAATGGGATCACAAAGCTCACTGACGGTCCTAATAACGGTGCGTCTGATGCAAACTCTAAATTGCTGATGGTGCTCTCCGCCATACGATACGCGGTAAATCCTGTACTGATTGATACACTTTCCCCGAACTTAATGCCCAACCCCCTTATAGACAAGGGTGATATAGGCGTTGAGAACTTGCTGTTTTGAGGGAATAGGAAGGAAAATGACATGCCTATTTCGTCCTGAGCTAATATAGACTGGGGGGCCGTTGACAGTAGTGCCAGGGCAATGATATACCTCTTCATGGTTTTTGACTTTAACGGCTTGGGATTTTGCAATTCCAAGCTATGTTACTTAGCAATTTACGCTAGCGTTGCATTTACGTCAGCGTATAGTATCGGTAAAGTGCTTGCTGCTACGTATAATTTGCAGCACAGACATACACCGAAATTTCCAAGACAAACATTGACCAGCAAGGCCTGGTAATGCACGTTGGTCAAAAGACGCAATATATGCATCCATGCTGCTTCTCTTCAATATTTGCCGGGTTCCGCTAAGTAACGGAATAAATGGGAAATTCTTATTATTTAGAGGGGCAGGATAGCTTAAGCCGTTAGAGCATGGCCTGCAGGTGAGTGATTGATTTGATCTTTCTGCCCGCTTCAGAAATGCGGAAGGTGTGTTCAGTGGCATCAGATCTGATACTAGCAAAGGCCTCCGGTTTGATGATATATGCCTGCGACTCAGCATCTATAACTACCAGCTGATTCTTGCGCAGCTTCGGAAACGAAAATTGGGGTAGGGTACGCTGGTAAAAGCTGGCTACCGAATTTACAGATTCCGTTAGCAAGAACACGCGGCTGACATTTACGCTGTCTCCATTTTTGTAAACAAGGGACAAGGCAATTTCCTGCCGGTCATCATTAAGCAGCTTGTCAATGTTTACCCACCCGAAACCCATAATGGTTATTACACGGGAGAACTTCCCAGCCAACGCGCTGGCTTTTCTTTGTTTCTCACGTGCTTTGGCCAGTTCTTCCTGCTTCTTCCTCCAGATGCGTGCTTCCTCCTTCTTTTTATCTACATACTTTCTGTAGGCCTCATATTTCTCGTTGTAGACGTACTCGGCATAGTCCATGTCCTCTGCCGCAAATACCGGCTTCACGGTAGTTTTGAATTCCTTATCTCCGCTGACCAGCCGCAATTTGTAAGCCCCATTTTTATATTTGCGCACAATCTCCATTTCATGCCATACAGCAGATAGCACCCAGGGATTTTTTGCAGGATCTTCCTTGTCTTTCTTGCCGGCAAATTCCCATTGCACTCCGTTGTAGATGTTTATCTCGGGGTTTTCGCTGAAATCCATCTTGAACTTGAACTGAAATTTCTCTTTCTCTTTTTCCAGCGGTTTCACCGGTTTGACAACACCCGCTTTAAGCGCCATTGCCTCATAGTCCGGCTCTTGATACGCGGCTTTTTCGGGCTTCTGCACCAAAGATTTAGCGGCAATGTTCTGCTGCTTCAAATCCCATTTGCGATTTATCGTGTCCAGGTTGTACATGTTGTAGTCTCCATCACCTATATCTGATTGTTTGTCAATGCTGATCTGGCACTCCTTATTAACCTTTAACGGAACCCCATCTTTCCAGGCGAGAATCTCCAACATGCCGGCAGACTGTAAATAGTCGCTGGAATCTTCAGCAACTGCCATAGGCACGCCGCTTATTATCATACTGGCAGGATCGTTTACTTCCCGATATGAGAGCTTTACATTCCCCTCTACAACATTTCCGCTGCTATCCAGGAATGCGCACTGTGGAACGGAGATCCTGGTGGTGGCATACGTAAGTACTGCTCCTGCAGTGGCATCCACGTCATAATACTGCCTGGGAATGCTTACGTTGGCAAATGGTTTGTCGATGTACGCGCGTACGCTGGTGGTTATTTCTTCGCTGGACACATCGTTGCCAGCACGTTTCAGGATTAGAAATAGTACAACCGCAATAGCGGCCAGTATTATATAAGTGCGTTTTTTCTTGAACATGGCTTAGGGGGTTTTATAGGTTGCTAAATCATTATTTATAATTCTTTTGATGAAGAGATACCGCTTTTCCCAATACATGTCCCAGCCGGGATCTCCTTCACCTTCTATGGTCACGCCCCTGTTGGGGCAATGAATGATCTTTAGTTTTCCATCTACGTTGGAATAAACCACGCCTGTGTGAATTACCCTGACAGAGCTGCCTCTTCTGGATCCAAAGAAGATCAAATCACCTGCCCTGCAATTCCTTCTGGTCACATAATCACCCAGCTGAGACTGTTTTTGAGCATTATGGGGCAGGGTAATACCTGATTGGCGATACACATATACATTAAATCCTGAGCAGTCTAAACCGCTCTTCGAACTCCCCCCATATCTATACCGGGTACCAACTAAGCTTGTCGCTACCGCCATCAGTTTGGTGCCGTTGACACGTCTTTGAATAAGTGTGCCTTTGCCTGTTTGTGATTGGGTGGTACTTACTTCACGAGTAGGTTGGAGGGCAGCCAGCTCTATATCAATCAGAGCATGCTGCTGCAGGGAATCGCCAAATAGCTTGAGGTATTTCTTCGCGTATTTTGAAGCGGACCTGAATTTTCTTTTTTCGAGGGTTACTACCACCAAATCCTCGATTGACCCTCTTATCGCGTCTATAGCAGCAGGGCCTTCAATGTCTTCCGGAAAATTAGCCAGTTTGTAAAATTCTCCTAAATATCGAATGGATGTGTTTAGTGAGGATTTCCTTTGGTTCTCAGTGTAGATGTCATGGTAAGATATGCCCAGGTAGTAGTAAGCCAGCTCCCGGTTTTTTCGCTTAGCGACTAGCTTTTTAGCGTATTGAATGCACTTTTCAGGACTTTTACTATAGCGTTTTTGCAGTTTGGCCGCTGCCCTTTCGGGGCTTTGGGCCATTGCTACCGGGTGGTAGAGGAAGCTGACTAACAGTATGACAATTAGCTTTTTCATAGGGGTTGGGAAGTATTGATTCCCAATAAGTGGTTTCATATATTTCTTTCATATATATACGATTCGTCAAAATATAATATTGTTTGAGTACCATTTTGTATCAGGCCACAAAATATAATTTTACAAATGAGCGATTTGCGTCTTGGCAAGCAGGCGATGGGAATTAAAGCCCGCCACTATGGGTGACTTTTGATCAGTCTGTGGAGGCAAAATGACAAAAGCCACCATCATAAGCGGGCAAGGTAACTCCTGATATTAAGAAAGGAGTTCTGGTGTTGGTGATCGGGGGAGGCCGCTACTCCTTCAACACCTTGGCAACATATACCTTCCCCTGTTTATCCACCACTCTTATAAAATAGATGCCTGTAGTAGTTTCAGATATATCCAGGGTATTGGTATGTGAAGCACTTACGACCTTGCCGTAGATATTGTAGACCGTGGCAATGCCCTGTGCCCCTTTAATGCTTATAATACCCGTAGTGGGGTTGGGGTGGATGAGTAAATCACTCACCGTGTTCTCGGGTATATTTACAAGTGTTACCGATCGGCAGGCGGTAGTATCGATGCAGGTTCCTAAAGTTACTGCTGCCGCGTAGGTGCCACTTGCAGTGGGTGTGTATTCCTGGTTCGTGTTACCGGTTATCGGTGTATGTGCATTATCGCAATCCAGCCATTTGTAGGCACTGCCGTC
>JYMV01005483.1_pt1 | contig 37860 bp, 36 predicted proteins | sample 338911 | NCBI WGS metagenome assembly JYMV01 (sample SAMN03354496, study PRJNA234377) | hydrothermal vent metagenome | biome: Deep sea; feature: Hydrothermal plumes at the Eastern Lau Spreading Center, Western Pacific Ocean; material: Seawater | place: Tonga | collected 2009 | depth 2000 m m | reverse complement strand
TAATGTCATCTTTCCAGTTATTGATGCCGTAGCTGGGAACCCTGTTTTATATACTAGTAATTCTCAAAAAATTCTAATTATTAATGGAAAGCGCTCGAGATCCATCAATCAATCCTATGCTTTTTCACCGCAATCTGATTTAACCATTCCAACCTATACGCTAACAGTTGATGGTGTAAAGCAAGATACCTTGCCAATTGATATTAGCCTTAAGACACCCGTTAAAACCAAGATGGGTGATAACTACATACTACAAACTAAAATTAATAAAAAATCCATTTTCATTGGTGACGAAGTTGAGCTAACCGTCACCATTAAAGAAAAGAAAACAGCCACCAAAGGTATGCAGTTAAACTTAGTAATACCTGAGGTGGCCGGCTTATTTTTTATAAAAAATAACAACTCTGATCAAGCTTCAGACGAAAATTATAATATTCATACGCTTAAATATAAAATTGTTGCCGATGATTTTGGCCACTTTGATATTCCGCCAGTTATGGCGATTGTTGGCAGTCAAAACACCAGGGTATTTGGTAATTTTTCGATAAACTCTCAAGCCTCAAAAACAATTAAAATCCGTTCTAATTCACTGACTCTAACCGTCAAACCTTTGCCAGATGAACTTAGAATTTTTGGTGACTTTAAAATAGAAGCCCGCATTGATACAAGCAAGTCTGAATCAGGCAAGGCGGTCAACCTCATTATTACAATACGCGGCAATGGAAACTTTGAAGACATTGAAAAATATAATCTAGCTATCGCCAATACCACCATCTATGGTGATGAGTCTGAATTTGATTACCAACAATGGCAGCAAAAATTTGCCATTGTTGGCGAGCAAGATTTCATCATTCCTAGTTTTACGCTTGATTATTTTGACAAAGCCACCCAGCGCAAAAAACACATTGCCACTCAGCCTATTAACATCCAAGTGAAGCACGCCAAACTTGAAAAGCAACCAACCGTTAAAATAGATCAAAATCTATCACACATTAATAGTAATTCTCCGGCGAACAATCTAAAATACAGCTACCTATTATTTGGTATTGTGCTTGGAATTTTTATTGGAATACTTCTGTTTAAGATTAAAAATAGAGGCATCATTAAAGACAAAAACCTAATCACTCAAATTAAGCTAAGTAGGAATGATAAAGCTTTATTTGATTTATTATTACCACTCAATATGGCAAGTTTAAGCACTATATTGCAACAACTAGAGGCAAATATTTATAAAAATGCCCAATACAAAATTAGAAAAAAGGATGTTATTAATGCCATCAAATCTGAACATTAAACTCACTGAATACAGTCATGGTCAAGGCTGTGGTTGTAAGATATCTCCTAAAGTATTGGATACGATTTTAGAATCCTCACTGACTGATATTAATGATGCTAATTTACTTGTAGGTAATGCATCGCGTGATGATGCAGCTGTGTACGATTTAGGCAATGGTGAGGCGATTATCAGCACCACAGATTTCTTTATGCCAATTGTTGACGATCCATTTACCTTTGGACGCATTGCTGCCACCAACGCAATTAGCGATATTTACGCCATGGGCGGCTCACCTATCATGGCCATTGCTATTTTTGGCTGGCCACTGGATAAGCTTCCACCTGAAGTGGGACAACAAGTCATTGAAGGTGGTCGTAGCGTTTGCATTGAGGCAGGTATCTCTTTAGCAGGCGGTCATAGTATTGATGCACCAGAACCGATTTTTGGCTTAGCAGTTACTGGTAGGGTGGCGATTAAACACCTTAAAGAAAACTCAACCGCTCAAGTGGGTGACAAAATCTATTTAACCAAGCCTTTAGGCATCGGCATTCTAACCACTGCACAAAAACAAAAGAAAATCACCAAAGAAGATGAGACTCGCGCTATTGACACCATGTGCCAATTGAATGACATCGGCTCCAAGCTGGCTAAAATTGAAGGCATTAATGCGATTACTGATGTAACAGGCTTTGGTCTGGGCGGACATTTGGTAGAGGTTTGCCAAGGCTCTCGTGTCTCTGCTATTGTTGATTATCAGAAGGTGCCAATATTACCAAACATTCATGGCTATTTAGAAAATGGCTGTTCACCAGGTGGTGCACAGCGTAATTTTGATAGTTACGGCCAACACTTAAGCCAAATGAAATCAGAAGTTCAGTCTATTATTTGCGACCCACAAACCAGTGGCGGCTTATTGATAATGGTTAATGACAAAGCCCAAGGTGAATTCCAAGATGTAATGCGCTTAGCAGGCTTTGAGCTAGAAGCTATTGGCGAGATTATCAAATCAGATAGTAGCATAGCAACTGTCACCATCAATGAGTAAGTCACTTACTCAACTTCAAGATTTCCGAACACTTGTTACAAGTGATACACCTATGTTTGATACGCGTGCACCGATTGAATTTACACAGGGTGCTTTCCCACATACGCAGAATTTACCCTTAATGAGTGATAAAGAGCGCGAGCTTGTTGGCACTTGCTATAAGAATAAAGGTCAGGATAAGGCCATACTACTAGGCCATGAATTGGTACAAGGCGAGGCTAAACAAGCACGACTTGATATCTGGCTTGAATTTATCAAAAGCTTTATATTGCTTTCGCGGCGGCATGCGCAGTCAAATTACCCAGCAATGGATTTTTGAAGCAACAGGTATTGACTATCCACGCCTAAAAGGTGGCTACAAAGCCCTACGTCGCTATCTTATTGATGAAACTGATCGTATCATGGCTAACACCACTGCTGTCGTCATTGGTGGACAAACAGGCTGTGGTAAAACCTTACTGCTAGATCAAATCCACCAACAGATTGACTTAGAGGGTTTGGCTAATCATCGAGGCTCCGCTTTTGGCAATACAACAACACCTCAGCCAACCCAAATTTCTTTTGAAAATGAGCTTGCGATTGAGTTAATTAAAAAACAAGATTACTCGCATTTAATTTTTGAAGACGAGGGCGCTAATGTTGGTACTGTTCACATTCCTGATTGCGTTAAAAACAAAACCTCTCAGGCCGATCTAATTTTATTAGAGGCTACTACGCAAGAGCGCGTTCAAGTTAGTATGGATGCTTATGTCATTCACATGCATGATAATTTTATTGCTCAAGATGTCGATCAAGGCTTTGATAACTTTGCCAACTACTGGCTTCGAAGCCTGGAAAAGATTCAAAAAAGATTAGGGTTAGAGCGCTATAAAGCCATGAAACTACAAGTGCAATTAGCGCTAAATAACTACCAAAGTACAAACAATTTTGATGGTTTTTTACCTATTGTAGAATCGCTTCTAGTTGATTATTACGACCCGATGTATAACTATCAAATTCAAAAGAAACTGGATCGTGTTATTTTTAAAGGCAATAGCCAAGAAGTACTAGACTACATTCACAGCCTATCAATTTCTTGATCCGATCTCAATGTCAGTAATAGGTTTAGCTTGACAGGCTAGAATCTCACCTCGAGATAACGGCACCAAACAATCTTGATGCATGACATCACCCTTAAGCAATTGTAAAATACAAGAGCCACAATGGCCTTGTCGACAAGAGTGGTTAATGAGTATGCTATGATCTTCCAGCTCAGTTAGAATCGATTGCTCACCATACACATAAAGCGATTCGGTTTTACCGTTGATATTATTAATATCGATTCTAAACATTAATCAATTACAGTTTAAAGTCGCCAAAATCAGAATCATCCTGCTCTAGTGTGTTGTCAATGGCACTAACTAAATAAGAAGTAATCTCTGTTTCTTGAGGTGCTACTTGAACATTATCAGAATCCAGCCAATGATTAATCCACGGTAGTGGGTTTGTACATTCATCAAAAATAGGTGTTAAGCCAATCGCTTTCATACGTATATTGGTAATATATTCAAGATATTGTTTTAGGATGTCAGCATTCAGACCAATCATTGAGCCATCACGGAACAAATACTCCGCCCAATTCTTTTCTTGCTCACAAGCATCTTTAAACATTTCAATCACTTCTTCTTCACAATCAGCAGCAATTTTAGTCATCTCTGGATCATCTTTGCCATCACGAATAATATTGATAATATGCTGAGTGCCAGTTAAGTGTAGTGCTTCATCACGAGCAATCATCTTAATAATCTTAGCATTTCCTTCCATTACTTTACGTTCAGCAAATGCAAACGAACAAGCAAAAGATACATAAAAACGCACCGCTTCTAAGATATTAACCGACATAATCGTAAGATACAATTTACGTTTTAAGCATGTAAGATCGATAGTAATTTTCTCACCATTAAGATCGTGCGTGCCTTCGCCATGTAAGAGATAAGCTTGCGAGCACTTGATTAGCTCATCATAATGCTTAGAAACACTTTCAGCGCGCTCAATGATTTGCTCTGTTTTCATGATATCGTCAAACACAGCACCTGGCTCATTAACAATGGCACGAATAATATGCGTGTAAGAACGCGAGTGGATTGTTTCAGAAAAAGACCAGGTTTCAATCCAATTTTCTAATTCTGGTAATGAGACAATTGGTAAAAAAGCAATATTAGGACTGCGCCCTTGAACCGAATCCAGTAAGATTTGATATTGCAGATTAGAGAGAAAAATATGCTTTTCATTCGGCAATAATTTAGCAAAATCCATTTTATCCTTGGAGACATCAATCTCTTCAGGTCGCCAGAAGAAAGATAACTGTTTTTCCGTAAGCTTTTCAAACATCTCAAACTTTTGCTTATCGAAACGAGCAACGTTAACCGTCTCACCAAAAAACATTGGCTGGGTTAATGTATCGATAGCTGTTTTATTAAAAATAGTATATGACATAATTGATTCCGTTAAAGTTTACAAACGCCGTCAGCGCACGCATTATCATCTTCTTTTTCAAGCATGTCATCGCCACCGCCATCACGCGTCGTATGATAATAAAGCGTCTTCACGCCGTATTTATAAGCCTTCAAAAGATCCATTAAGAATAACTTCATTGGCACTCGATTACCTTCAAATTGAGAAGGGTCATAATGTGTATTAGCGCTAATTGATTGGTCGACAAATTTTTGCATAATGGCACAAAGCTGCAAATAACCCTCGTTGTCTTTAATCTCCCATAGTAGCTCGTACTTATCTTTTAAATTTTCATAATCTGGTACGATTTGCTTTAAGATACCGTCTTTAGATTGTTTAACCGAAACAAAGCCTCTTGGCGGCTCAATGCCATTGGTTGAATTAGAGATTTGCGATGAACTCTCACATGGCATTAGTGCAGTTAAAGTTGAGTTTCTTAAGCCATTTTCTTTAATATCACTACGTAATTGATCCCAATCTAAGGTTAACTCACTACTGCAAAATGCATCGACATCTTTTTTATAGGTGTCGATTGGCATAATGCCTTTAGCATACTGAGTCTCGTGAAATAAAGGACAAGCACCTTTTTCATTGGCCAGAATATTTGATGCCTTTAATGAATAGTATTGTAAAGCCTCAAAAGTATTGTGAATTAATTCATTGCCCGATCCATCAGAATATTTAGCATTATTTTTGGCCAAATAATAAGCCAAGTTTGTCACACCAATACCCAGTGTACGACGATTCATACTAGCAATTTGCGCTGCTTTGATTGGATAATCTTGGTAATCAAGTAGCGAGTCCAAAGCACGAACAATAATATCGGTAATATCCTCAAGTTCATCCAGCGAATCTAGTGCGCCTAGATTAACTGCAGAAAGCGTACACAGTGCCACCTCGCCATTTTCATCTTGAACCGAATGTAGGGGCTTGGTTGGTAAGGTAATCTCCATGCAAAGATTTGATTGACGAACTGGCGCAACTTTTGGATCAAATGCACCATGAGTATTACAATGATCAACATTTTGCAAATAGATACGACCCGTGTTGGCACGCTCTTGCATAAACTTGGCAAATAAATCTCTAGCCTTAATGGTTTGCTTGCGAATTGAATCATCTTGCTCATAGACCTCATACAAACGTTTGAATTCAGCTTGATCTTCAAAGTATGCATCGTACAAGCCAGGCACTTCATGCGGTGAGAAAAGCGTAATGTTGCCATCCTCTAAAAAACGCTGGTACATAAGACCGTTAAATTGCACACCATAATCTAAATGACGAATTCTGTTTTCATCAGTACCCGTATTGTTTTTCAACACCAGTAAACTTTCAACCTCTAAATGCCACAATGGATAAAATAGGGTAGCTGCACCACCACGAACGCCACCTTGAGAACAAGATTTAACCGCTGTATGGAAATGTTTGTAAAAAGGGATGCAGCCAGTGTGCGTTGCCTCACCATTGCGAATAGGACTACCAATAGCACGAATACGTCCTGCATTAACACCGATGCCAGCACGCTGAGAAACATACTTAACAATAGCGCCTGCAGTTGCACTAATTGAATCAAGATCATCATCTGCTTCAATTAAAACACAAGACGAAAACTGACGCGTAGGGGTGCGAACACCCGCCATGATTGGCGTTGGAAGTGAAATTTTAAAATTAGAAACAGCATCATAAAAGCGCTTAACAATCTCCATTCTAGCTTGGGTTGTATACTCCTGAAATAAGCACATACCCACCAACATATAAAGCTGCTGCGGAGATTCATAAATAGCACCAGTAACACGATTCTGCACTAAGTATTTTCCTTCAAGCTGTTTAACAGCAGCATAAGAAAACTTCATGTCACGCCAGTGATCAATGTATTCATCAAGCTCTTGAATTTCAGCTTTCGTATATTTATCTAAAATATCTTTATCGTAAATACCTAAATCAGTAAATTTTGTTACATGCTCAAAAAGGGGGGGCGGGGTAAAAGATTTAAAGGCTTTTTTACGCAAATGAAAGATGGCCAAACGCGCAGCTAAATACTGATAATCGGGAGACTCTGTAGAGATTAAATCGGCAGCTGATTTAATAATAGTTTCATGAATATCTTCAGTCTTAATACCGTCAAAAAATGCCAGTTGTGCATTGATTTCAACTTGAGAAACACTCACCCCTTTTAGGTCTTGAGATGCCCAGTGTACCACGCGATGGATTTTCTCCATATCGATTGACTCTTGCTGACCATTTCGCTTGGTGACTTTAATATTTTGATTCATACTCCCCCAGAGTAAAAAACACTACATATAGTGTTAATAAAAGATAACTGCAACTAAATATAGTGTGTTTTGCCTTTTTTTGCAAGGGGTGTGTTTGTCATAAATAGCTCAAAATCACAAAACATATTGATACAAAAGGGATTGCGAGAATGAAAATAAATGAAAATAATTTCAGCAAATGTAGCGTGTAAATATCATTAATTTATAATGCCATAATATTACTTTTTTCTAATAAAAAGCGTAAAGCCTTATAGGCCAATAGTTGGGGTCAAAATACAAAAAAATCTATTTTTATTAATTATTTAATAATCTCTTAATAATTTTTCCGTCAGTAGATTTTGGCAATGATTCAACCCACTCAATTTTTTTTGGAATTTTATAATGAGCAAGATGTTTTTTGCAGTGATTAATAAGCGACTTTTTCTTAAGTGTTGAGTCTGGTTTTTTAACAACAAAAGCCTTGATAGTTTGGCCACTAACCTTGTGATCAATACCAACACAGGCAGACTCTAAAACATCTGGGTGCTGATCCAATACTTGCTCTACATTACACGGGTAAACATTAAATCCTGAAACAATAACCATATCTTTCACCCGATCAACAATAACAATTCGGCCATATTCATCTAAATAACCTAAATCACCACTAAGAAAATAACCATCCGTGGTAAAAACTTTTGTGTTCAGCTCTTCTCTGTGCCAATATGATTTCATTACCTGAGGGCCTTTAATGCCTATTTCGCCAATTTTATTGATTTTTAGTTCATTTAATTCTGGATCAAAAATTTTAACCTTAGTATCAATCAAAGGTCTTCCGACAGATCCACTAAATTCACTTGTTTGATAGTCTTCAACACTAACAACAGGTGAGCATTCACTCAGTCCATATCCTTGCAAGATAGGTTTGCCAACTATGAGCTGCCATTGGTCTGACGTTTTTTTATCTAGCGGCATCCCTCCTGATACGGTCAACTTTAAATTTGAAAAATTAATTTTTTTAAAGTCTTTGTGTCGAATCAATACATTGAACAGTGTATTTACGCCAGTAATCACACTAATATTGTATTCTTTAATTGGCTTAATTAATTGTTTAATATTCCTTGGGTTAAGCACCAATACATTGGTGCCCTTGATATGCATAAATAACAAGAAATTAACGCTTAACGCAAAGACATGATAAAGTGGCAGGGCGGTTAAGATAATGCTATCACTATTGATATCCTCTGGGAGCCAGTGCTCAAGTTGATTAATATTGGCTAAAATATTAGAATGCCTTAAGGTTGCAGGTTTGGGGGTTCCACTTGTCCCTCCAGTATATTGTAACAAGGCTATTTTGTTTTTAAATCTTCCAGTCTTAGGCTTGTTAGAATAATTACTAACTATATGGTTTAGCGTCGCATAATTAAACTGTGAGTATTTTTGAACTCTAAATGATTTGTCTTTAAGGCAGGTAGTAAAATTTACAATCTGTCGCTTAAAAAATGGTTGAAAATCCCCAATACCAACTGTAACAATATATTTTATTTTGGTATCTTTAAGTATAGGAGCAAGTTTTTTATAAAATACCTTGGCAACAATAATCGTACTAACTTGAGCATCTAAGCATTGTTTCAACAACTCTGTACTCGTGTAAAGCGGATTAATTAATGTCACCGTCCGATCAGCATACCAGGCTCCAAAAAGGCTAACAGGTTGTGCCAAAATATTAGGCATCATAATGCCAACCACGCCTTTATTAACTTGAGATGATAAATAATTTGATAAACAAATGCTATGGTTATATAGTTCATCATAATGCATTGACTTACCCAAGCCAATCAATGCTGGATGGTCAGGTTTTTTGTAAAACGCCTCATCTAGTATTTGCGTTAAATGTGTCAACTTATTATTCATAGTTTTTCAAAAATACCGGCAGCCCCCATGCCACTACCAATACACATTGTTACCATGCCGTAACGTGTATTAGTTCTTTGTAAATGATGAAGTAGCGTTGTAGTTCTAATACTTCCAGTCGCACCTAATGGATGGCCCAAGGCAATAGCTCCCCCCAAAGGGTTAACAATAGCTGGATCTAGTTTCAATTCTCGAATAATAGCTAGACTTTGGGCGGCAAAGGCTTCGTTCAGCTCAATGTGGCCAATGTCATGCTGCTTAAGCCCACATTGTGTCAATATTTTTGGAATGGCCAAGACTGGACCTATTCCCATTATTTTAGGATCGACACCACTTACCGCATAACCAACAAACCGTGCCATTGGTGTTAAATCAAAACGCTTGAGTGCTTTTTCACTACATAGCAAAATAGCGCTAGCACCATCGCTCATTTGTGAGCTATTGCCCGCGGTAACTGATCCTTGGTGATTAAATACAGGTTTCAATTTTTCCAGCTGCTCAATTGAAGTGTTAAATCTAATGCCTTCATCCATAGATACAATATTAGATTGATGTGTTGCTTTTTGTAACTCTAAATTGTAAGATTTGGTAATAACGTTGTAGGGCTTTATTTCATCTTTAAAATAATTTTGCTCAACTGCATTAATGGCTTTTAGATGAGATTCAAAAGCAAAACGATCTTGCGAATCTCTATCGATATGATATTTATTAGCCACCAACTCGGCAGTAGCACCCATGCCGTAGGCAAGACCCACATTATCTGTCTTAAAAACTTTGATATTAAAAGCAGGATGATGCCCCATCATTGGAATCATGCTCATTGACTCAACACCCCCAGCTACCATTACATCCGCCTCACCTAAACGAATTCGGTCAGCTGCATAGGCGATAGATTGTAAACCTGAAGCGCAAAAACGATTCACTGTCACGCCAGGGACTGAATGAGGGTAATTTGCGAGTAAAGCAGAGATTCTAGCAACATTAAGACCTTGTTCAGCCTCTGGCATTGCACAGCCAATAATAACATCATCGATTGTGCTAGGATCAATACTTGGACTGTCCTCCAACAAAGAGCTTAAAACAAAGCTAAGTAAATCATCGGGACGAATTTTTTTAAAGACACCACCAGCCTTACCAACAGGGGTTCTAACACTATTAACAATGTAGACTGTTTCTGACATATTAATTCCTTAACAGCTTGTGTTTAATCAACATATGCTCAATCCTATCTTGCGTTTTTTGCAACTTCAACAGCTCGATAAAATGAGCTTTTTCTAAATCTAATAAATATTGACTATCAACCACAGTGTTGGCATCGAGTTCACTACCACAAAGAGCATCTGCAATTTTTTGTGCAATTAATTCATCATGTTCGGAAATAAAGCCACCAACCTTCATATTGGTCAATTGTGCTAATATGTTAGCTTTTGCAGTAACACCACCAACTTTAAAGGTTTGATATAGATCTTCTGGACGATATTGCCCATCAATCATAATTTGCGCCTGCATCTTAGCAAAATATAATAACTCTAGTCGTTGTGCAACAATAACATCCTGCTGATCTAAATATCCCATATCAACAGCTAATCGTGCACTTTTAGATACTTTGGCCAACCCGATTTGCTCAAAATATTGACTCAATGCAGTAAAACTATCTTTTCTAGCTGCCGCTCGTCTAGCCATCTCTTTACAACCGCCACCCGCAGGAATTAGTCCAACACCCATCTCTACTAAACCAATATAACTTTCTGTATGAGCTACTCGACGATTACAATGCATCAGCAATTCACAGCCGCCACCCAATGCCAAACCCTCAACTGCTGCAATAGTTGGAATTTTGCTGTATTTAAGTGACATTAGAGTTTTCTGCAATAATTCAATTACTTCATTGATAGGCCTTAAATCATCAATATTTGGTAAATTAGGTTTAAATAGTTGCCAGGCTTTTTTCTTAAACTTAGTATATAAATTTTGATGATCTATCATTCCTAATTTAGCACCAGCAACAATCTCATATAAATTAGCGCCTGCACAAAAAGGAGCGCTATCTTGCCATAAAATCATGGCTTTAAACTCTTGTTCGGAAATTTTTATGGCTTGTTGTAGTGATTCAATCATTTCTAAATTCAAAGTATGTAACTTGGTTTTTAAACTAAAGACCGTAATACCATCATTCTCATGAAAGAATTTAACTGAATCATTTTCAAAAATAATCTGTTCTTGCCTATTTTGACGCTCGCCCATTAGCGAAGGACGATACAGTTGGCGATCATAAACCGGATGATTAGAATAAGGAATAAATTTGTTCTCACTAGGCGAATACGCACCATCATCAGTATAAAAGCTTGACAAGTTGTTAATCCAAGGAGGTAACGACATGGCCGGATCATCTTCTAAGAATAAATTTAATGAAGACTGAATGCCATTAGCTTGCCATAATTCAAAAATCCCCACTTCCCAGCCAAAACCCCAGCGCAGCGCCCAATCAATATCTCTAGTTGAGATCGCAATCGTTTGTAAGTGATAAGCACTATAAAGACAAGTGTCTTTAATCACTGAATAAAGAAACTGCGATTGAGGGTGTTGATTAGCTCTAAGCTTGGCAATCCATAGGGAGCTATCTGTTTTTAAAATAGATTTAACGGAAGAATCAATCTCATAGTTAGCTTTGATATAATTTTTATCATCTATTTGATAAACTTGAATTTCACCATTCTCTTTTTTATAAATACCAGTCTTGGTTTTTTCACCCAGTGCATGTTGTTTTAACAATCGATCTAACCACTGAGGACTTTTAAAATAAGCGCGCCAAGGGTCTTCTTCAAGCATATGATAAAATTGATTTAAAACATGATTTAAAATGTCTAATCCAACTAGATCAGCCGTTCTAAAAGTTGCGCTTTTTGGTCGTTTTAATTGAGTCCCTGTCAAGGCATCAACCGTATCAAAATTAAGATTTAGTCTATTAGCATGATAGATACAAGTTGCTATAGAAAAAACCCCAATACGATTAGCAACAAAGCCAGGCTCGTCCTTAGCATAGAGAATATTTTTACCTAGTTCTGAGGTAAAAAAACCTTCTAGCTGGTCTAATATTTTAGTATCAGTTTGTTTGGTTGGTATTAACTCAACCAGAGGCATATAACGTGGTGGATTAAAAAAATGGATGCCACAGAATTGATTCTTAAATTTACCTAAATTCTCTCCAATTTGTTCAATGTTCAAACTAGATGTATTGGTTGACAAAACAACACTAGCAGATAAATAAGGAATCACCTTAATAAAGAGATCTTGTTTGGCGCTTAAATTCTCAACAATTGCCTCAATAACCAAATCACACTCTTTTAATTTAGCCAAATCATTTTCAAAAGAAGCTGGATAAATCCAAGATTGTTGAGAGGGATGGGTGAACGCCTCAGGTTTTAAGTTTTTGATATTATTTAAATCATCTTTAACATGAGATGCAAAACCAAACAACAAAGTAGGGATGTTTGCATTGGCAAATACAGCTGCAATTTGTGCACCCATCGTCCCACTGCCTAAAATACCAACCTTGTTAATCTTCATAATCGTCCACCATTAATATTTTTCGACGCAACTTAGTTAAACGTAATAGCAGCTGCTGATCATCGACATTAATTAGCTGTCTATCTAATAGTACATCAATGGCTTCAAAACTATCAACATATCCAACTCTTTTATAAACCTTTTCAGCCTCTAGTGCAAGTATATAGGCTTGATCTAATTCATCTAAAGCACTATGTTTTGCATACATCACATTACTTGTAAGCGTATCTTTTAAGTTGGAATCATTAATCAATTGATTAATTACCTTATCCTGTAGTTTGATACTAGGAAACGCCTGTTTAATGCCTCTAGGCAAGATAACCCACTTAAATATTGATGAATAATTTAATTGATCACAAATATCACTAAGCAAAACTTGCGACTGGTGAATTTGTTTTTGTAAAGTCCACTTAACAAGATTGTCAAACTCATTGCCTAGCACTTGATGATATCTCAGCAAAGTTGAAACACCGTACATTTTTATCAATAAGTCCGAAAACATTCCGTTAACACTCTCTTGAAATTTAATTTTTGCACCAAATTTAATTAATGCAGCACTTAAGGTGGCAAGTTGTTGGTAGCCATGTTTTTCAAAACCTTTGGTATTTTTAGGAGTCTTAGCAAGGCGACCAACGCTTAATTGAAAAACAAAACCTTTGATTTTTACACTGATAAGGTGAGCTAAGTGGCGACCTGATAATTGGTTGAACAATGTCAAATCTTTTTTTTCTAAACTCGCCATTTCATCTCTTAAAAAAGGATGACATCGCATTAAACCTTGTCCAAAAATAATCATGGATCGAGTTAGTATGTTGGCACCTTCAACAGTGATAGCTATAGGGATTGCTTGATAAAGATCAGACAAATAGTTGCGCTGTCCAAGCATCACTGTCTTGCCACCATGGATGTCCATTGCTCGATTAATGTTGGTTCGTAATAATTCAGTATGATGGTATTTTAAAATTGCAGAACTCACTGAAGGGTTAAGCCCTTGGTCGAGTAAGTCTAAATGGAAGTTACTCATAGCTTTCATGATTAAAGTGTCTGCAGCCATAGATACCAACTGTTCTGAAATTCCTTGAAATCGATATAGTGATTGTTTAAACTGCTTCCTAATCAAAGCATACTCAAGCGAGGTTTTAAGACCCAGCTCAACACCCGCTAATGACAATGAAGGTAATGATATGCCACGACCTAAGGAGAGTGATTCCATTAACATCAACCAACCTTGGCCAATCATTGCTTGGCCACCAATAACGGCAGACATTGGAATAAACACATCTTTTCCTTGGTGTGGGCCATTACTAAAATTAGAACCAATAGGGTGATGGTAACGACCAATACTTACACCTTTAAGAGAGCTATCAACCAAAGCACAAGTGATACCCAACTCTGACTGGGTGCCAATTAAGTTTTCAGGATCATAGGTTTTAAAAGCAAGGCCGATAAGTGTTGCGATTGGTGCAAGAGTGGTATAGCGCTTATCCCAATTGAGACGAATTCCTAAAACATTATCACCGTTATGTATTTGCTGACAAATCACACCAGAATCGATCATAGCCCCAGCATCTGATCCCGCTTCGGTGGAAGTTAATGCAAAACAAGGAATATGAACACCAGTGGCTAGTTTCGGCAATAAATCTTTTTTTTGTTCATCTGTACCATAATGCAAAATTAATTCAGCCGGACCTAAGGAATTAGGAACCATAACAGTCACTGCTAAAGAAATGTTGCAGCTAGATAATTGAGTCAAAATTTTTGAATGCGCCTGTGCAGAAAAGTCAAGCCCTCCATATTTTTTAGGAATATTAAGAGACCAAAATCCTGCTGATTTGATTTGATCTAACGTCTTATCTGACAAGCCAAATTGATTGAAAGTGTCACAAAGTAAAGGTACTTTATTATGGATAAAATCATTTTCTATAGGATTTAACAACTTGGTTTTAATATTTAATAATTTATGCCAATCAAGCTGATTAATAAACAACTGCTTTTCCCAATAAGTGTCACCACACTCTATTGCCACTCTCTCAGTATCGCTGAGAGAAAATTTGGCTTTATTCGCAAAACGGGAGACAATAGGCTTAATTAGTAATAGCCTAATAAAGGCAATAGATAAAACCAAATTAATAAATAATAGAATAAATCCTATTATCCAAATAGCCAAGTGATTTAACCCCAGGGCAATAAGAAGGTAAAGTGTTGAAACTGAGAAAATAAGGACAAAAAGATGCAAATACCGTTCATATCGAGAAAATAGAACGGCTAAGCCAATAACCAATGCTGCATAATAAATGAGAAGCATGGTTCTATCATAACCCTATTTACAGCAAAAAAAATGCTAAATAGGAGAGGCGATTAGTTGTGATTCGTCCAAGCCATTATCAAGTAGCAATTCACCTAAATATATCAAAACTTCAGCCGGAGCGGAAATGTAGAGTTCAGATTGGTTAATCACTTTATGGTCTAACGAATCATAAATTTGTTTAGCCACCTTATGGCAATCATTTTTACTAGATCGATCAAAATCACACGCAATGGTTTTATAATGATACTCATCCATCACCGCACGCCAAGATTGTGCGTAGTTATCAAAATAGGGTGAAGGTTCGGTAGCAGGATAAGCCCAATAAAAATAAACAGGATTGGTCATTTCCAAAGAAAATGCATGTTCGGCTAAACTTCTAATAGGGGCAAAGCCGCCATCCCAAGCAATGAAAACCATTGGCTTAGCGGATGTTTCTTTTAGTACAAACATGCCTTTTGGGCCTACTAACTCAACCTTTGCCTTTGCCTTTAGTTTTTTAGAGAAAATTTCTTGTGAAAATTTATCAATATTAAGATTTCGAATATGAAACTCTAATTCCATACCGTGACAAGGGCAAGAGGCGATAGGGTAGCGAGAAACAACACCTTTAAAACTCAATTCCACATCTTGACCGGCCATAAACTGCAGGGTTTGAGATCTTGGCGTTCTTAGATTGACAATCGCCATATCATCGTTAATAAAGCGAATATCTTTAATTTTAGTTTGAATACTTTGAATGGGAATTGATCGAACATCGCCAATTAAATCAAGCTCGAGCTTGATATCTGAACGCGGCGCATGACAACACGTCAAGAATTCTTTATTATCTATTTCACTAGTAGAGAGTGAATAATCATGATGTTTTATTTTTTTTATCTCACCCTCAATAAGTTTTGCCTTGCAAGTACCGCACGTACCATTGCTACATTTATAGTTAATAGCTAAACCATGGCGCAGACCACCTTCAAGAATTGAATCATTCTCTGGGCATTCAAAATTCTGCTTATTATTCAGTTGAATATTAAAAATCTGATTAGACATATTTGCCATTATAAAGAGTAAGAGATACAATGATTACCGAACAAGCAAAGATAAGGTGTTAATACATGATTAAATTTAAAGCGCTAATGTTATTACTTTTAAGCAGCACTGTAATGGCGAATTACACACATCCTAGTGTTGATCGTCTCCTACAGTCCAACAATGAACCTGAGGGTGTGGTATTTGAACTGATTGAAAGAGGTAAAAATACTTGGGAGTGGGCTGCGCCCATGATCAAAGATTTAAGAATGCAGTTGAAAGACAAATATCCAAATATAGAAATTGCCGTTGTATCCCATGGTCGTGAACAATTTCAACTCCTAAGAAAAAGAGCAAAGAAACAACAAAAGGCAATGTCTATCTTAGAGAATCTTGTACAAAAAGAAGAGGTCAACTTACATGTTTGTGGCACGCACTCCTCATGGTTTGGTATAAAACCTAGTGGCTATATTGATATTGTTGATGTTGTTGATAGTGGTCCAGCCAAGATTAATGACTACATTAACTTAGGCTATCAACCCATTCAATTGCATAAACCTAGCCATTTAAAGTAAAGATGCTTGTTCGCCTTAACCCCAACCATTAAAATTAAAGTCTTGATGGAGAGTGTAATACTTGCCAAGAGTATGTATTTGAGACCTCTTAAGGTAACTGATAACGAATTAACAGTAGAGAGTCAAATTGGGTAACTTGCAAGCGTTTTGAGATAATGAAATAAGAATAAATCATGAATAATGAAGCAATTAAATGTACAGACGATAACATCGTTAAAGAACAAATAAAATTTGTTAATGGAAAAGAAGAGGGCTTAGAAATCCAGTGGTACAAAGATGGACAAAAGAAAGCTGAAGTCAATTTTGTTAATGGAAAAGAAGAGGGCTTAGAAATCCAGTGGTACAAAGATGGACAAAAGAAAGCTGAAGTCAATTTTATTAATGGCAAGAAAGACGGCTTAACGACCTTTTGGAACGAGAATGGTCAGAAGAAAGCTGAAGTCAACTTTAAAGACGGCGAGCGAGATGGTTTATTGACTCAGTGGCACGAAAACGGTCAGAAGGAATCTGAAGTAAATCTTGTTAATGGCAAGAAAGACAGTTTAACAACTTATTGGTACGGGGATGGTCAGAAGAAATCTAAAGTTAACTTTAAAGATGGAAAGGAAGATGGTTTAACAACCTATTGGTACGAGAACGGCCAGAAGAAATCTGAAACCAACTTTGCTAAGGGAAAGGAAGAAGGCTTAGAAACTCAATGGTACGAGAATGGACATAAAAAATCCGAAGTCAATTTTAAAGACGGCGATCGAGATGGTTTAGTGACTCTTTGGCGCGAAAATGGTCAGAAGAAGGCTGAAGTCAACTTTAAAGACGGCGAGCGAGATGGTTTAGTAACTCTTTGGCATGAAAATGGTCAGAAGAAAACCGATTCTCACTTTGTTAACGGCAAGGAAGAGGGTCTAAAGACTCTTTGGCACGAAAATGGTCAGAAGAAATCTGAAGCTAACTTTAAAGATAACAAGCAAGATGGTTTATTGACTCAGTGGCACGAAAACGGTCAGAAAGAGCGTGAAGTCAAAGTTGTTAACGGCAAGGAGGAAGGTTTAGCAACCTATTGGCACAAAAATGGCCAGAAGAAAGGTAACAACAACTATGTCAATGGCAAAAAAGAGGGTTTAGAGACTCATTGGAACGAAAATGGTCAGAAGGAGCTTGAAATCAATTTTGTTAATGGAAGGCGAATTAGTTTTTTAGGCACTTGTCTGGGAATAATCAAAAGAGCTTTAAAATTAGCATAATATCTCTTAGATTGGCAGGGGTATAAAAATAATATAAACTATAGCGTTAATACAATCAATTTAACATAATATAAATTATACGAACTAATTATAAATGTTCAGAAATAACATCAATGAGCGCTTCAATATGATCTGTACGAGTATTTAATGCAGGAATGTAGCCAAACTCCTTGCCACCAGCATCTATAAAATAACCACGGTTTTCATCGTCAATCTCTTCAAGAGTCTCTAAACAGTCGGCTGAGAACCCTGGGCACACTACCTGAACACTTTTAATGCCAGAATTTGCAAAAGATTCCAAAGTATCCTTTGTGTAGGGCTTGGTCCATTCTTCTCTGCCAAAAATAGATTGAAAGCTAGCCTGCCATTGATCATCTTTCAAATTAAGGGATTTAGCCAGTAAGTCAGCCGTTTGCATACAATGCTGATAATAAACATCGCCATTGTCAACATAACGCTGTGGAATGCCATGAAATGAAATAAGCAACTTATCAGCAACACCATGCTCGGTTTGATACTCACTAATAGAGTTGTTTAACGCCTGAATATAGCTTTTATTTTGATAATATTGCTCTATAAAAACAAGTTCTGGTTGTTTTGACCAAGTATCTAGCTCTAAGTTGATTGCATCAAGTGTTGAAAGTGTTGTGGTTTTTGAATATTGAGGATAAAGTGGCAAAACAATAATTTTGTCACAAGCCTTGTCTTTTAGCTTGTTTAGTGCAGAGGAGATAGATGGATTGCCATAACGCATACCCATTTCAAATTCTAACTCTGTATCTTGATTTTTCAGTGCTTTTTTAACACCAGATAGCTGTTTTTGAGTGATATTCAATAAAGGGGATCCTGGGCCAAAGCTATCCCAAATTTTGGCATAATTAAGTGCAGATTTTGCAGGCCTGATATTCAAGATAACCAAATTTAATGCTAGCCACCAGATAAGTTTATTTGGTGGATCAACCACTCTAGGGTCGGATAAAAATTCAGATAGATATCGTCTTAAAGCAGCTTTTGTGGGCTCGTCTGGTGTGCCTAAATTGGTCAATAAAACGCCTATTTTCATGATATTTTATCCAAGTTAGTGTCAATAAAATCACGCACAAAATCAGGTGTTTGTGCTGAATGAAAACGATCCACCTCTTCACCATTAATAAAAGCGATAACCGTTGGAAATCCACGCACACCATAGCGTCCAGCGATTTTCATATTCTCATCTTCAGCTTCAATTTTGGTCAATAAGAATTCAGATTCATCAAATTCAGCAGCAACAGCAGTAATAATAGGCTCCAAAATATTACACGGCCCACACCACTCTGCTGAAATATCTAAAACCACCAAACGCTCAAAAGACTCTTTCAAGACAAGCACTTCAAATGTATCAATATTTACTTCCATAGCAGACATATTATTAACGTCTTAAAGAGTTTAAATCAAAGTGTCGGCGTCTATTTCTATTAACAATTAAGAAAGAAATTAGCAGAAAGGTAGCTGCAATCGCCACACTAAAATAAATCCAATTAGCTATCAGTATATTCATTAAGAAGTCTTCTTTAATCTCGTTATTAACTGGATTAAGTGTTTCAGTATTAACAGTCTCAGAGATGCTAGTAGTAGCAGACTTAAATGCGCTGGCCGCTTGATTTAATGCAAGGTTATCTTGTGTTAAGGTGTTAATAGATGCATTAAGTGTACTGATATCGGCAATTAACTTAGTATTAGACTGCTCAAGAAGGGTGATATTATTCTCTGCATTAAGTAATTCAGCAGATAAAGCGGTTATTTTTATCTTGTATTTCTCGTTGTTAGTATCAAGGTTAAGTACCGGCTTAGGTTTAATAATTGGTGCTTGGCTAGTTACATTAGAAGATAAGATCCAGCCATTTATATCATCAACAGCCACCAAAGACCATCCAGAATAATGCATGGTTAAGCGCTGTAATTGCTGATTCTGATTCACGATTTTAAGAATATTTTTAGAACTTTGCTCAGATTTACTAGATCGAATCTTACTGTCGTCATTAATAACAAAAACAGCTGAATTTGCCCAAAGGTTAGCACTTAGTAATAATGAAAAAATTAGCAGAAATCTAGCTTGCATATCAAAATAGTAAAAAATAGATAAAAAGTAGTCATAGTATAAGCTGAAAATGACAAAAATCTAAAAAATAAGCCTAAAAATAGATAAATTCATTAAAAATCAATAGGTTAAGAGAATAAAAATGACTTGTCCATATTTTGACGATTTAATATTAAGCCAAGGATTTATTTAGTTTTTTTGTAAAAGTAGCTTAAATCTAATATTTGGCAATATTCATCAAAAAAATGCTGAAAAATCATTTTTTTACAATTTTTTGGGTTAAGTTTTGATTATGACAATTTTATGCGAACAAATTTATTGGTTAGTCGATATTTTTGTTTTGGGCTTTTTGGCTTTTCTGGAATTGTACGCTCAAAAAAATCACACTCTAGTAGTGGATTTAAAATATCATTTCTAAATCTGGTCTTATGAGTTCGATTTAAGATTTTCATTAACTCTTCAGCGCTACTTTCCGGATGACAATTTCGTAAAATTTTAACTTGGTCCGAGCTTATTTTTTCCAAAATACAACTTAGTCCCTTCTTAGTACTTGATGTATCTTTAGATACTAATGTAGAAGTGTTTTCTTGAAAATCAAATCCATGCTGTTCGGATGAAATTGGGTGTTGATTGTTGCGTTTTAATTCCTTGTTCCAGTCTTTACTTTCGACTGAATTTTGACCTTCTTTAGTTTTTTTATCTTTTGAGAACCAAGCCATGATTATTAAATATTGAACAAGTTAAGTTAAGTTTAACAAAAAACGGTGTGAGCCAACATACTGAATAACTGGCAAACGACTGTTCAAGCTTAAAATAATAACTTTGAACGCAAATACAGGGTTTATTGAGTGAGGATTTGATCTAAAAATAACTGTAAACGCTCTGATTCAGGACTTCCAAAGAATTTATCAGGTGTATTCTGCTCAATAACTTGACCTTCATCCATAAAAATAACCCGATCAGCTACTTTTTTGGCAAATCCCATCTCATGGGTAACACAAACCATTGTAATACCTTCCTTTGCCAACTCAATCATTACATCCAAAACCTCTGCAATCATTTCTGGATCAAGTGCTGAGGTTGGCTCATCAAAGAGCATTATCTTTGGAGATGTGCACAATGCCCTCGCAATGGCGACACGTTGCTGCTGGCCACCAGAAAGCTGGTTTGGGTATTTTTCAGCTTGGTCCTTGATACCTACTCTATCAAGTAGTTTCAGTGCTTTTTCTTTTGCCTCTTGCTTGGTTTCGTTATGTACCCAAATTGGGGCTAAGGTTAAGTTATTAATAATACTTAGATGTGGAAACAAGTTAAAGTGTTGAAACACCATGGATACCTCTGAGCGTATTTGTCTGATTTTTTTAACATCATCTGTTAGCTCAGTTCCATCCACTACAATAGAACCCTCTTGAAATTTTTCTAGAAAGTTAACACAACGAATTAAAGTTGACTTGCCACTACCAGAAGGGCCACAAACAACAATAATCTCACCTTCTTTAACATTGAGATCAATCTCCTTGAGTGCATGAAAGTCGCCATACCACTTGTTTAATCCTTTTATTTCAATTAAATTGCAACAGTTTTTTTCGCCGATTTCTTTATTTGTTAATTCACTCATTTTTTTACCTACTTGTGTTCAGTGCTAAAACGTACTTCTAATCTTTTTGAATAACGACTCATTGAATATAAAATCACCCAGATAACCATGGCAACAAATACGTAGCCTTCAGTTTCTCTTCCTAGCCAGTTAGAATTGCTACTAGCTGCACCTACGATCGCTAACATATCAAACAACCCAATAATCAATAGCAAGGTTGTATCTTTAAATAAAGCAATAAAAGAACCTACAATGTTTGGAATGGAGATCTTTAGTGCTTGTGGCAAAATAACAAACATTGTCTTTTGTATAAAGCTAAGTCCTACCGCATCAGCAGCTTCATATTGCCCCTTAGGAATAGCTTGCAAACCACCACGAATCACTTCTGCTATATAAGCTGTTTGAAACAAAGTGATACCAATCACGGCTCTAAGTAGCTTGTCAAAGTCCATTCCTGCAGAGAAAAACAATGGCAATACAACAGACGCCATAAACAAAATGGTAATAAGTGGCACACCACGTACAAACTCAATATATACCACTGAAATAAATTTCACAACGCGCATTTCAGATTGTCGCCCTAATGCGAGCAAAATGCCTAATGGAAAGGAGGCGATAATACCAATAGCAGCAACCACGACAGTCAATGTAAGGCCACCCCATTTGTCAGTTTCAACGATCAAACAAAGGCAACAACAGGGTATATTAAAAAAGATCCGATAATATAATGTGCTCTATATTGTGATTTTTTAATAAGCGATCCAAATACAACAAGTGCTGCGATAAGGCCAAACATAGTATTAACGCGCCATAATTCTTCTTGCGGGTAAAACCCATAAATAAACATTTTAAGGTTAGCATTAACAAAAGACCAACAAGCACCTTCTCGACCACAAGATTGATTATCTGCAGTCAAATCAAAATTAGCATCAAAAATTGTCCAATTTAAAATCGGCGGCAAGAGTAAATAGATGACGTATAACGCAATAAACGTAAGTGCAGCATTAGATATGGATGAAAACAAGTTGTCTTTCAGCCATAGAAAGGCCTTAGTTTTCGATTCTGGCGGTTGTTTTGTTTCTTTTAGCGAGTAGATTGCCATAATGGTTACTTGCCCTTAATTTGCATTTTCTTATTAAAAATATTCAGGATTAATGAAATAACAAGTGATATCGTTAAATACACTAGCATCGTCAATATAATAATCTCAATTGCTTGGCCAACCACATTTAAGACAGTGCCTGAGAATATGGTTACTAACTCTGTATAACCAACCGCCGCTGCCAAAGAGGAGTTTTTAGTAAGATTTAAGTATTGGTTAATGATCGGCGGTATAGCTACTCTTAGCGCTTGTGGCAACACCACCAGTCTTAATGATTGTGTTTGCGTCAGCCCCATTGCTGATGCAGCCTCTTTCTGTCCGCTATCGACAGACTCAATACCAGAGCGAATGGCTTCAGCAATATAAGTAGCGGTATAAATACTCAAAGCAAAGGCTAGAGAGAAGAACTCAATAGATAAATCCACACCACCTCTAAAATTAAAACCTTTAAGCATTGGATACTCTAATTGCACACCAAAGGCAAAATAAACCACGCTTGGTAGTAGTAGCACAAGCCCTAAAAAGTACACAGTAGTATTAGTAACTACGCCTGTTTCATCATGCTTCTTGTTGCTACGTTTTTTAATAAAAATATAAGCAACAATACCAATAACAAGACTTGCAAGTACAAAGAAAAATCCACTCTCCATAATAGGCTTGGGCAGATACAACCCTCTTGAATTGAGAAAAATACTATCAAAAAAATTGATACTATTTTTAGGGGATGGAAAGGTGCTAAGTGCTATTGAATACCAGAATAGAATTTGAAGCAATATTGGTATATTTCTAAAAATCTCAATATACACAGTGGCTATTTTTCTAATCAAATAATTGCTAGATAAACGTGAAATACCAACAATAAGACCTAAGACTGATGCGAAAAATATACCAGTTATTGCAACAATCAAGGTGTTAACAATACCTACATAAAACGCTTGAAGATTGGTTGATGCTGGCGAATAATCCAAAAAGAAATTATCATTAACAGCAAAACCAGCCTCATCATTTAAAAAACCAAAACCACTTCTAATACCTCTTTGCTCAATATTAAGCATCAAGTTATCAAACGCTTGATAAGCAAAATAAGCAATAACAACAACGGCTAGTATCTGAAATACGATCGCCCTAACTTCGTTGTTATTTAGTAGTGATTTTAGTTTTGTAAACACAAAAAAACCTCAATAAAAAAATGGCTAACTTTTTAGTTAGCCATTTCATATTTTGCTTAGACTCTATCTAAACGCTGGAGCGTATAAGATGCCGCCCTTAAGCCACAACTGGTTTACACCACGTGGAAGCTGAATTGGTGTTGACATACCGATGTTTCTCTCGAAACTTTCGCCATAGTTACCCACTTGCGCAATAATGTTACGCGACCAATCTTTACTAAGACCTAAGCTTTCGTTAAGCTTGCCAGATTTTCCTTGTAGTCTCTGTATACCAGGACTAGTAGAAGCATCATCGATAGTAGCTGAAGTAACACCTAACTCTTCTGCCTCAATCATTGCATTAAGTGACCATCTAACAATATTAAGCCAAGTGTTGTCATCCTTACGCACAACCGGACCTAAAGGCTCTTTAGAGATAACGTCACCCAAAACTACAGCAGAACTAGGATCTTTAAGTGTAGATCTAAGACCAGCAAGCTGAGATACGTCTGAAGTTAGTGCATCACAACGACCTGCTTCAAAGCCACCTTTGGTTTGTGCAGATGTATCGTAAGTAACCGCCTTAAATTCCATTTTATTTGAACGGAAGTAATCAGCTAAGTTAAGCTCAGTTGTTGTGCCTGCCTGGATACAGAATGAAGCACCATCTAATTCTTTCACGCTATTAACGCCTAATGCTTTCTTAACCATGAAGCCTTGACCGTCATAGTAGTTAACACCAGCAAAAGTAAGACCTAGTGAAGTATCACGAGTATGTGTCCAAGTCGTGTTACGAGAAAGCATGTCGATTTCACCAGATGATAATGCAACAAAACGCTCTTTAGCTGTTAATGGTACGAATTTCACTTTCTTAGCATCGCCTAATGTAGCGGCAGCAACTGCACGACAAACATCAACATCAATACCGGACCAATTGCCACTTGAGTCAGGGCTAGAAAAACCAGGTGTACCAGTTGATACGCCACAAGTTAAACTACCTTTAGCTTGTACATCTTTTAAAGTGTCACTATGGAATATACCAGCTTGCACACTAAAACTACCAATCGTTATTAACGATACAGCAGACAATTTTAATAATTGATTCATAAACTTCTCCTCGTTGAGATAAATTAAAAAAAATTAGCTCTAATTGACACTAACCAAAGAGGAGTTTAGCAAAAAAAACCATTCAAAAAGAACGGTTTTTAAAAAAAAATTAATGTTGTTTTTGATAGAGTGCAATAAGACCAAGAAGCATGGTTACGGTGATAATAATACTCAAGTGCTTAGAATCAACAATAGGCGAATAACTTGTATACGCAGAAGCTAATGTCGTACTGGCAACTAAAGATGCGGCTAGAGCCAAAATTGGCTTAATAATGATTGATAATTTCATCGGCTTAGTGAATTAATGCTACGCTTAAAGACATGATAACTGCTGCTGATGAATAGATAATTGTGTGTAGTGCTAAGTTCATTTTCTCCCCCTTAAAGAGTAAATTGATTAATAAATATTATTTTTTTAGTTAGTCCTAATGCATGGAAACAATAATGCATTAGGGAAAAATTGATATACGGCTAGTGAATCGTTGTACCGATCAGCTGGCCAATAATTGAATGTGTTGAGCTTGAATTTTTTAACACCGCTCTAGCGTACCACTTGTCCGCTAATTGTTTATTAGCTTGGGTGCCTTCACCCGTTAAGTAAGCGTACCAAACATTAAACTGCGCTGGCAAGTTGCCTTGCTTGGCAGCTCTTTGATACCAGTAAAAAGCATTTGCTGAATTCTTAGCAACGTCCCTACCTTTTTGGAAAATATCAGCCAATTTATATTGTGCATTTGCATCACCTAAATAAGCTTGCTGTTGCAACTCAACAGTTTCAGTTTTTAGCTCAGATTCTGCCAATAAATGTGTATGCATTTGATTCATGATATTTTCATCATTTGTTGTTAAGTTGATCGAAATATACCGTGTTTATTGAACCATGTAAAGACTATTTTTAATAAAAATTAAATATATTTAAATTAATTATAAATCAATAAGTTATGTATGTTTTATGGCACTTTTACCACTACTAGTATTTTATAACTAATTTAACTCTATTACACTAGTGGTAATAATTAACTATAATAGGTAAAAAATTCAACTATAAATGCAACGCAAATATGGCAAATAAAACTAAAGATTATCTGGCTAAAGTCCGCAAAAAGACTGGTTTTTCAGACTATAAAATTTCACAAGAATATGGTATTAATCAATCCAATTTAAGTAAATATAAATCAGGAAAATCCAGTCTGTCAGAAACACACGCTTGGTTATTTGCCGATATTTTGAATATCAATCCAGCGGAAGTGGTGGCTTACACCAAGCTTGAACATGCAAAAATCAAGGGTGATAAATTGAAGGCTGTATTTTGGCAAGAACAGCTAGAAAACCTTTCAAACATCTCAGAGTCTATCAAAATCGATATTGCTCAAATTAACCCTACTGTTGGCGATTTGGATAACAACGCCAAACAAATTATCAAGTTAAGTATTGAGGCAGCCAAACAAGATTCTGATTTATTGATATTTCCAGAATTGGCATTGGTCGGCTATCCGCCAGAAGATCTTTTATTGCGTCATGGTTTTATGCAACAGGTTGAAAAGAAAATAGATCTAATTAAAAATAGTATTCCCGATACCATTTCAATTATTTTTGGCGCACCCTGTAAAGAAAACAAAATACTATATAACTCAGCCTATCTTATTCAAAATGGCGAAGTTGGTATTTACCATAAGCAGCAACTACCTAATTACGGTGTTTTTGATGAAAAGCGCTATTTTACAGCTGGAAACAAACCTTTTATCTTTACCATTAAAGGTCAGAGATTAGGCTTGCTAGTCTGTGCTGATATCTGGCACGCTGACACGGTTAGAGAAACAGCTAAATATGGCGTACAAACTATCATTAGTATCAATGCATCTCCGTTTCATGTTGGTAAACATCAACAGCGCCTTAATGAAATCAAAAAACGTGTCTTAGAAAATCAAGTTGAGTTTGTGTATGTTAATTTAGTCGGTGGACAAGACGAAATCATCTTTGATGGTGGCTCTTTTATGATGAATGCAAAAGCGCAAGTCACCCACCAACTGCCTTTTTTTGAACAAACTAGTACATCATTAGCCACACCAGGCATTGTTTCTGACAACAATGACAGCACTGAAAAAACCATTTATGATGCATTGATTCTAGCCACTAAAGACTACATTGATAAAAACGGTGTGTTTAACGGTGTTTTAATTGGCCTATCAGGCGGTATTGATTCTGCGCTAACGCTAGCAATAGCTGCTGATGCTATTGGCAGTGAGAACATTAAGGCCATTATGATGCCTTACACTTATACTTCAAATATGAGCCTAGAAGATGCCAAGGCTCAGGCCAGCACCATGAATATTGACTACCATGAAATCGCCATTCACTCTATGGTTGAAGGCTTTAACACCCAACTTAGTGGCTTGTTTAATGGTATGGAGGCCGACGCAACTGAAGAAAACCTACAAGCACGTGTACGTGGAACCCTGCTCATGGCTATCTCCAATAAACTTGGTAAAATCGTTTTAACCACGGGCAATAAATCAGAAATGGCTGTTGGCTATGCAACGCTATATGGAGATATGTCTGGTGGCTTCGCACCGCTTAAAGACGTCTCAAAAACCATGGTGTATCGACTAGCTAAATATCGTAATACAGTGTCTTATGTTATTCCTGGGCGTGTAATTGATCGTGAACCCTCTGCAGAGCTTGCGCCTAATCAAGTTGATCAAGATTCACTACCACCATACGATGAGCTTGATGCGATTTTGGAGTTGTTTGTTGAGCAAAGGCGTTCTATTGAATATATCGTAAAAATGGGTTTTAACAAGCAAGTGGTAGCGCGAATTAGCAGGCTAGTGCTTAACAATGAATACAAGCGTAGACAAAGTGCACCAGGACCAAAAATCAGTAAAAATGCTTTTGGTAAAGAGCGCCGCTACCCGATGACTTCAAAGTTTCAACCTTAGCCAGTTAAGAGAACACCTTTAAGATACCTTGCGCCTTGTGTGTGGTTTCTTCAAGCTCTCTATCAGCAATAGAATCAAACACAATGCCAGCGCCTGCTCTAAAGCTTAAGTGTTCGTCTTGCTTGATCATGGTTCGAATTAGAATGTTTAGATCCATCTTGCCATTATTACTAATATAGCCTAATGAACCGGTATATGCCTCACGAGCACCCTGCTCTAATTCAGAAATAATTTGCATACAACGAATCTTAGGGCAACCGGTAATCGTGCCACCTGGAAACAAAGCACTGGCTAATTGCCTGATATCAATAGAAGGCTTTAACCTACCTCTAATATTTGAAACAATGTGATGCACATATGGATAGCTTTCTAGCGTCATTACTTCATTGACCTCGATACTACCGTATTCACATACCCTACCCAAGTCATTACGCTCAAGATCAAGTAGCATGATATGCTCTGCTTGCTCTTTAGGATGCTTGATTAAACGCTGTTTTAACAATTCATCTTCTTTACCAACGCCTCTAGGATGGGTACCTGCAATTGGACGTGTCTCAATCACATCGCCATCAACGCTAAACAAGCGCTCTGGCGATGATGAAACAATACTAAATTGTTCAAATTGTGCAAGTGCAGAAAAAGGCGCAGGGTTGGATTTTTTTAAAGCAGAATAAAGCTCAGCAGAGCTACAATTATGCGCCAATGTATATTGCCAAGCGCGAGATAAATTCACCTGAAAAACATCACCTGCTTTAATATATTTCTTGATCTTTTCTACGCCAGATAAAAACTTAGCGCTCGCCTCACAACTCAACACACCAGAAAAATCAACCACTGGTATTGGTGTAATTAGCTTAATATCTTTTAAAATCTGATCAATTCTAGTTTGATCATCATCTTCATCTAGTAAATAGGTTTTTTCCAATTGGTGATCGACAACAATAGCGCTGGGTATTTTCACCGCAATGGCAATAGGCAAGTGACTACTGTGCATATCTTTTGCTAGCGTAGGCTCAATTTGAGCAATGAGCTCGTAAGCAAAATACACAAACCAGCCGCCAGTGAAAGGCAGTTGTTGATTTTTGTCATTAACACTAGTAATCTCGCTTGAAAGCTCGCTTAAAAAATCAAATTCAGATAGTTCATTTAAAACCAACTCTTGCTGAGGATGGGCGAACAAAATAGAATAGCGATTATTGTTATTATGATTAACACTTTCTAGTAAAAATGGATAGCGCTGTTTATTAAGTTGACACAGACTGTCCAGCGCAATACTTGGAATTTCCAAAGCTTTCATGCTAGTTTGACTGAAGAGTCTCGCTATTGTCTAACTTTTTTGGTGCAATCTTACTTAGTAATTGCTTAGCTCGATTAATCGAATGGTGTGATGGAAACTTAACCAGCATACTATTTAATAGGCTTTCAGCCTTTTCATCTTGTTTAAGCTCCACATAAACCCTGGCCAATTCAAATAAGGAGTTTGAATATTTATGATGCAGTGGACTACTTAGCTGAAACGCCATAAAAGTACGCTTTGCTTGATTATGGTCGCCTTTGGCTAAATAAGCCCTTGCAAGCCAATAATGCGCATCTGATGCATGGTTACTATCAGGATAAACCGCTAGATACTGCTTAAAAAATACAATGGCTTGGTCATATTGATCGGTAACCAACAAAGAGCGTGCATTGGTGTAGATTTTTTTAGCCTTTTTATTGTGCTCACGCACACGCATCATTGTTTGCTCAACCACAGCGCTGGATTTTTTGTACTCCATTAGGTTAAACAATTCAGTAATTTTTTGGCTGCTTTGTTGTTGCTGTTGCTCTAGTTGCTCAATCTTACCAATGAGTGATTTGTTTTTACGCACCAAGCGCTTGATCTTTTTATTATGATCCATAATCACTTTGTCGGTATTAATACCGGCAGAAACTGGCTGATAAGCAAATACAGCCAAAAAAATCATTAGTGAAAGACGCTGTATCATTAGCTACTGGTAAATAAATTCAACACGTCTATTCTTTCCCCAAGCGCTTTCATCATGCGCCTGAATCAAAGGAGTTTCTTCACCAAAGCTGATTACTTCTACACGTGAATTAAGATCATACAAGCCAAGCACCTCTTTAACCGCTAAGGCGCGATTCTCACCCAGAGCAAGATTGTATTCACGAGTGCCGCGCTCATCTGCATGCCCTTCTAGGCGTAAATTAAGACTTGGATTATCACGCATAAAATTTGCATGTTTGATAATAGCTTGAGTAGCTGCTTCGTCTATTTCACTACCATCATAAGAGAAATATAAAACAAACTGAACACCTGTGTTTTTAAGCTCGGCAGTCGCCATTTGCAGTGCACTAGATTGACCATCTTTACGAACATAATTACCATTGTATTCTTGCGACTCAAAACGAGAAGAGTCTGCGGCAACAACACTCTCCTCATTATTAACCACACTTGGCTTAGCGGCAACTTTTTGATATAACTCTTCAACTGTTGTTGAGCAAGAAGATAAAAGCACAGTGGCTATTATTAACGAGGTGATTTTTAACATATATAAATTCCTTGGTATTATTTAGAATAGTGAGACCAATTTGGCTCTCTAACTTCGCCAGCTTTACTCGCAAGCTCAAAGGTTTGATGACCTAAAATTGAAACAACTGATAACACGCCTGTATCACCCTTATTGCTAGCAAAAATAATCATGCCACCATTAGGTGAAAAGAAAGGTGATTCATCTAGTTTGTTATCAGTAATAACGATTAAATCTTTAGTGGCAATATCCAACAAGGCAATGCGGTAGTCTTTATCAACTCGATGCACCAAGGCTAGGCTTTTTCCATCTGGTGAAAATACCGCCTTAGCATTGTAACTACCTTCAAAGGTAGCTCGCTTGATTTCACCTGTTTTCAAGTACTTAATATATACCTGAACCTGGCCTGATCGATTTGAAGTAAAGGCAATTCGCTCACCATCAGCTGAATAGCTAGCCTCGGTATCAATACCAACATCTTTAGTTAGGCGAGTGAGCTTTTCGTCTTTAAGGTGGTATGAATAAATATCCTTATTGCCATCTTTTGATAGCGTCATAATAAGACTTTCACCATTTGGATGCCAGGCAGGTGCTGATGCAATGCCGTTAAAATAAGGTAATTTTTGTGTTTTACGGCGCATGAATGGATACTGAATAAATACTTCAGAGCGGCCATTTTTAAACGACACGTAAGCAATTTTATTTTGATCTGGCGACCAAGCCGGCGATAAAATCGGGCTTGCCGCTCTAAAAATAGTTTGTGGATTTTGCGCATCAGAATCAGAAATCTCTAAGCGATATTCGCGCTTGCCATTACCCATGCTGGTCACGGTTACGTAAGCTAGGCGTGTATCAAATGAGCCTTTCACACCCAATAAAGCAAAATAAATCTGATCAGATAAATAATGGGTAATACGCCTAATACCGCTATTATGAACAGCGAATTTTTTAGCGTAAAGGGTTTTTCTTGTGTAGGTGTCAATTAGCTCGATTTCAACATTAAAGATATTCTTGCTAACTTGCTCAAGCTTGCCGATTACAATGGCTTCAATTTTCTCAGCCTTCCATTTGTCAAAATTAATCTGACTGTTGACAATGTAATCAGCACTTGAGGCGTTAAATTCACCCGAGCGATTAAAGTTGTCGCGCATGATATTAGCAATTGCCTCGCCTTGCTTAGCATCACCCTTAACAGCAAAAGGTGAGATAACAATTGGAAATGCATTTTCATCTTTCTTTAAGATGGTTACTTCTAATATCGCAAAAGAAGCTGTGGCGTAAAGCGCTAGAAAAACTACAGCAAGCTTTTTCATTCCCTCTCTTCAATCCAGTTCATTTGAATGGCTTCAAGGATCTTTTCGCCTGATTTTTCACTATCATCTTCAAACTCCTCTAAAGCCATAACCATATCTCTCAAATCAACAAAACCAACGGTTAATGGGCTTGTATCTGGATGAGCCTCATCCAATGCAATAGCAATCTCTAACGAGTCTGTCCAATTCACAAATTACTCCTAAATTTATCTAAGTTAATTTTATCTAAATTAGTGCAAAATTTGCAACTAAAAACGCTTCACACTTTGAACTAAATCAAGTTGTGTTAAATGTTTAGATATATCCGCCAATTGCTCTGTATTTGTTACCGAAATAACCAAATTCAAAGATTTTAAATAACTGTCTTTTTCGCTAATCTCGATGTGCTCAATATTAATACCCAATTTGGCCATGGTGTTGGCAATGGAGGCTAGCGCTCCACGCTGATTATCCACATCAATTAGCACTTTAACCTCAAACTCTTCCCCTTCTTTAGCTTGCCAATCAACCCCTAGCCACTGTACATTTTTATTCTTAACTCGCATAAAGTTAGCGCAGTCAGCCTTGTGCAAAACCATACCCTTACTGCTGGTGAGCAATCCAATGACATCATCACCTGGGATTGGATAACAACAATGTGCACAGCTTATTGCCCTACCTTGAGTATCTGATATTTTGATATTTTTAACCAGACAATGATTACCTTCACACTGTAATTTATTCAGCACGACTGACATCAGTACCTCGCCTAGGCCAATTTTTATGAACAATTCTTCTTTTGATTGGCAGCTAAAGTCACTCAGACATTCTTGCCACTTGGTGTCAACAACCTTCTCAACATCAATTTGTAAATATTCACAAGCATTGTCCAGCAAATAGCTACCCAGTTGAATTAAGCTAGAGGAGGATTGTGACTTTAAGTAAGACTTAATTGAAGATCTTGCCTTTGCAGTGGTTGCTATTTGCAACCATGAAGGTTGTGGCTGAGTGTCTTGTTTGGTGATAATTTCAACCGTCTGTCCAGATCTAAGCTTGGTGGATACTGGCGATAAAATCTGATCAATTCTTGATTTAAAAGCATGCTCGCCGATATTAGTGTGCACCATGTAAGCAAAATCCAAAGCTGTTGCCTTATAAGGTAATTGAATAATATCACCATTTGGGGTAAAGACGAATACCTCTGAGGGTGACAAATCAGCCTTAGCATGCTCAAGAAACTCAACAGAGGTTCCAGATTGTTGCTGAATATCAAGCAAAGACCCTATCCAGTTACCTGCCAACGAAGCATTGCTATCATTATTGTTAACATTTTTATAGTGCCAATGCGCTGCAATCCCGTACTCTGAAACAAAATGCATATCAGTAGAGCGAATTTGTACCTCAATCATAATATTATTTGGACCGAATAATATTGTGTGTAGTGACTGGTAGCCATTTGCTTTAGGCAGGGCTACATAATCCTTAAATTTACCTGGCAATGGCTTGTACAAATTGTGAATAACGCCAAGCGTTTGATAGCACTCAGCCACACCTGAAACAACAACACGAAACGCATACATATCCAGCACTTGTGAAAACTTAAGTTGCTTAACTTTCATCTTCTTATAGATACTGCAGGGCTGCTTTCGACGGCCATTGATTTCAAAATCCACCACGCCTTCTTGGCTTAGTCTGTTTTCCAAGGCACTTTGAATATGCTTAATAACCTTGGTTCGATTGCCACACTGTTTTTTAATTTGGGAGATACCAGAACCTTGTGACGAAACGGATGAACAATAGAAAAACACAAGTTATCCAGCTCCACCCTAATGCTATTTAGGCCTAATCTTCGTGCAATAGGAGCGTGAATTTCAGCCGTTTCTTTGGCAATTCTTAGCTGCTTGTCGCGCCTCATAGAGCCCAGCGTGCGCATATTATGCAATCGATCAGCCAGTTTAATTAAAATCACGCGCATATCATCACTCATGGCTAAAAACAACTTGCGGAAGTTTTGCGCCTGTTTGTCGGCAGTGTCACGAAACTCAAGACCTGTTAACTTGGAAACGCCCTCAACAATATGTGCAATTTCATCACCAAAATCATATCTAATTTCATCATAAGTCACAATAGTATCTTCAATACAATCGTGCAATATAGCTGCAACAATACAGGAGTAATCCAACTTAAACTCAGCCAAAATCATAGCCACAGAAAGCGGATGAAATACATACGCCTCACCTGATTTTCGATACTGACCATCATGCGCTGTGGCCGCGACAATGTAAGCCTGATAAACACTCTCAACTTGTGATTGCGGCATATAGCCTTCAAGCACATCGCACAAATCACTAATTAGAATTCTTTTATCATTTTTTGACATTTAATACCGAATAAATCTTGAGTTAAGTTTTGCCATTATAATACTTATGCATCAGTATAATGTCATGCATATTTACAATTAATTTATCAAAATAATCATGAAAAAACTCATTCTAATTCTACCTATATTAACTTTATTTCTAGGTGGTTGTCTTTGGGATGATGAGAAAAAACGTGAATCAATCACCAAAGGCTGGTCGCCAAAAACATTCTTCGCACAAGCGAAAGAGAAAATTTCTGCCGGTTCAATGGATAAAGGCATTGAGTTATTTGAGCAATTACAGGCAGCTTACCCTGGCTCTAAATACGCACTTCAATCTAAACTTGAAATCGCCTACGCCCTTTACAAGAGTGAAGACCACGATCAAGCCATTGATCGCTTAAACAGCTACATCAAGCTTTACCCTAATCACTTCTCCACGCCATATGCTTATTACTTACGTGGTGTTATTTCAGAAGATAAATCTCGTTCAATCTTAGATGACTACATTACTGATAACGCTCAGCGTGATGTTAATTCAGTACGTGATGCGTTCAACTACTACCTAGCCTTAATCGACAAATTCCCTAAAACTGAATACACCGAAGAAGCTAAGAGTCGTCTTGTAATTTTAAGAAATATTTTATCTCGTCATGAGTTGTTTGTTGCTATTTACTATACAAAAAAAGGTGCAAATATTGCAGCGATCAATCGTAGTAAATACATCATTGAAAAATATCCAAACACGCCTTCTGTGCCTGCAGCATTACACTTAATGGCTCATAACTACGATATTATTAGCGCACCAGTATTAGCTAAAGATACACGTCGTGTACTTAAGAAAAGCTACCCACTGTACGTACCACATTACTCACTAGAAGACTAATACTCGCCCTACTCGTTAATGACTAAACTAGAGCGAGGCTTCGCACTTAAAATCTCTTTAATTATGGCAACTCGAATGCTCGGGCTGTTTATGATTTTCCCAATTTTTTCAGTCTATGCCAATCACTATGAAAGCGTAACGCCATTTTATATTGGCTTAGCTATTGGCGCCTACGGCCTTACTCAAGCATTCTTCCAAATACCATTTGGTTATTTATCGGATAAATATGGTCGCAAGCCTTTACTTATATTTGGCCTTATTGTTTTCTTTATTGGTAGCGTTGTAGCGGCTAATGCAACTGATATTTATCAAGTTGTAGCTGGTAGAGCGCTACAAGGTGCAGGTGCTATTTCAGCCGTGTTAATGGCGTTTTTGGCAGATTATGTTAGCGAAGATGAGCGCCCTAAAGCAAACGCTTTTGTCGGTGTTCAAATTGGCATGGCATTTATGCTGGCATTATTATTAGGCCCTATTATTGGCCATCAATTTGGCATATCTGGCATGTTCTGGATTATTGCAGGACTATCGATTGTTGCTTTGGTTGTGGTTACAACTTTGCCACATGCCAAACCCATCAAGCAATACAAACTCTCTATTGATAATTTTAAGAAAATTCTAACAACAGATTTACTTAGATTGGATTTCAGCATCTTTGCACTGCATTTAATTCTAACCAGCTCTTTTATTGCCATTCCAATTTTCCTAGTAGATAACAACATCCTTAGCATTCAAGATAACTGGAAAATATACTTACCTGTTATTGTGATTTCATTCCTGGGCATGATCCCAATGATCATTGTTGCCACCAAATTTCAAAAAACAAAAACGGTATTTTTATTGTCAATTTTTATCTTAGCTTTTAGTCAAATCTTGTTTTATCAAAGCGCATTAAATTACACGACATTTTTTGTCATTTTAACTTTATTTTTTGTTGCCTTTAACGCCTTAGAAGCACTACTACCTTCACTAATAGCCAAAACTGCAAGCACTGACAAACGCGGGCTAGCAATGGGTTTTTACTCTAGCTCACAATTTTTTGGTGCATTCGTTGGTGGTGTAATTGGCGGATGGATTTACAACAATTTTGGTTTGAATAGTGTATTCTTGTTCACCACATTTACAGCAATTATTTGGTGGCTAATCGCCCTAAGTATGCGCACTGAAAAATATTAATAATTAACGGGAGAAAATTCAATGGCAGGCATTAACAAAGTAATTTTAGTAGGTAACCTAGGTCAAAAGCCTGAGGTTAAATACGCATCTAACGGCAATGCTATTGCAAATCTTTCGGTAGCAACAAGTGAATCTTGGACGGACAAAAACACCGGTCAAAAACAAGAAAAAACAGAATGGCACCGCGTCAGTTTATTTGGCAAATTAGCAGAAATTGCTGGCCAATATTTAGACAAAGGCTCTAAAGTTTATGTTGAAGGTAAATTACAAACACGTAAATGGCAAGATAAATCAGGTGCTGATCGCTACACAACTGAAGTAGTTGTATCAGGCTTTAACGGTACATTGCAAATGCTTGATCGCCGTGATGGCCCTAGCATGGGTGGCGCACCACAAGCAGGTGGCCAGCAAGCACCAAACGCACCTCGTGCACAAGCACCAGCTCAAGACCCTATCACCCCGGTTGATAATGGTTTTGATGATGATATTCCGTTTTAAGTGTTAGCCACTATCAATATGTAAAATATAATTTATTAAACCCTGTGTAAACAGGGTTTTTTTTGCTCATTGATTAATAAATAGAGTAGAGTATCCGTATAACTTATACCAATATAATCAATATGAATGTCTTTAAGAAAGCACTGCTTATGTCTACTCTACTTAGCTGGATTCCTTCGGCACAAGCGGCTATTGAGCTGGACCAACAGGCGCCGAATTTCACCCTCATTGATCAACACAATGCCGTACACACACTGAGTGACTATCAGGGCCAATGGGTGGTGCTATACTTCTATCCTAAGGATGACACGCCAGGCTGTACCACAGAGGCTTGCAATTTTAGAGATGCAATTAATCATATCATTGCCAAACGTGCGATTGTATTCGGCATTAGCCTAGATGATATTGAATCACATCAACAGTTTTCCAAAAAAAATAAACTGCCTTTTTCTATTCTTTCTGATCCAGATGGAAAAGTAGCCAAACAATATGACTCTTTAAGCGATTTTTGGCTCATTAAATTTGCTAAAAGAAACAGCTTTATCATTAATCCAACAGGTGACATTGTCAAGATCTACAAAGGTGTAGACCCACAAACTCATATTAAAGAGGTTCTTAGAGATTTATCTACCTTGCAAAAAAAGATAGATTAATTGGCATTAGATCTGAGAACCAACATAATATGATTACTTAGGTATCTCTTCTACAATGAGGGTGGTGCTGTCAGTCCCCACAACCTTAACCTGCTGACCAATAACCATATCACAGCCTTTAGCAAGCCATAGCGAATCCCCTACTTTTACTTTAGCGCCGTTATTATCAAGCTCTGCAACGGTATAAATATTGCCAACATGGCGAGAGGCTCTTTCATTTAACTGTGTGTCAATTGTTTCAACTTTAAGGAACTTTTTAGCTAAATAGATTGTCACTATTGATAAAAATGCAAAGATAAGTAACTGAGTTTCCCAACTCATATTAGGAGAGAGGTACAATAATATGCCCACAACAACTGCCGATATACCCATCCATAAAAAGAAAGTACTCCACGCAAATAGCTCAATAATAATAAGTGCAAGTCCTAATACTAACCAATGCCAAAAATCAAAATCTGCAAATAGTGCTTCCATAATATTCTCTATGTTTTAGGGTTGTTGCCAACAACACCTTTTACCAACTCTCCAATACCTCCAAGAGAGCCTAATATTGCACTGGCCTCAAGCGGCATAAGAACAAGTTTTTCATTGTCAGCAGTGGCAATAGCCTGTAAAGCTTCTGTATATTTAGTTGCGACAAAATAATTAAGTGCCTGCACATCTCCATTCTTTACGGCATCTGATACCATCGTTGTGGCATTAGCCTCTGCTTCGGCCAACCTTTCTCTTGCTTCTGCATCTCTAAATGCCGCCTCTTTACGCCCCTCAGCATCAAGAATGGCGGCTTGTTTTTCACCTTCAGCTCTTAAAATT
>JYMV01049365.1_pt1 | contig 37899 bp, 51 predicted proteins | sample 338911 | NCBI WGS metagenome assembly JYMV01 (sample SAMN03354496, study PRJNA234377) | hydrothermal vent metagenome | biome: Deep sea; feature: Hydrothermal plumes at the Eastern Lau Spreading Center, Western Pacific Ocean; material: Seawater | place: Tonga | collected 2009 | depth 2000 m m | reverse complement strand
AGAACGAGGCTATAACCCAACTGATATCTTGAATACAGCATCAATTTTGGACCTGGATGAGGAATCTGTAGGAATGCTGAAAGATAAAACTCAAGAACTTGCTTTTTTGGTTAGGGTCAAATCAGTGAATTTTACCAAAACATGCAAAAAATACAAGGATGACGATATTGATGGTCAAAAAATCAAGATTTCGGTTGAATAAGCTAATTTTTTGATAAACAATCATCATAAATACAAAAAATGCATAATTCAGGTATGGTCAAGCAGATTAGTCTTGATACCTGGTCAATTCAACATCTAATGGATCTTTTGAAAAAAGGTTCACAAGTAGTCGAAAAAACAAACATACCAATAATTCTATACCGTCAAACTATGGAAGAAGAAGATGATTCTTATGAAGAGATAGTTTGTTCGCTGACAAACGGATACGTTATTGAGCAACTAATTGTGTCTGGTGGAATGATAGTGCCAGCATTTAAGCAACAGTTTGTATTTACATTAGAAGAATTTCCTGAAAGGCTTTCAAAAAAGAGCAAGGACTTGTTCTTAGAAACTGTCAATCTTTTAGAAAAAAAATTAAAGTGACAGAAATTACTGGTACGATTATAAACTTCTAATTACGATAATTTTCATGCGATTATTAGAATATCAGGCTAAGGAACTATTCAAAGAGTATGGTATTAAAGTGCCAGATAGCATTTCATCTAATAATATTGAAAAGGGAAGAAAGGATGCTAAAAAAATTGGATTTCCATTCGTTATAAAAGCACAGGTTCCAGTGGGTGGCCGTGGAAAAGCAGGTGGAATCCAAAAGTGTCACAATGAAGATGAATTTGAATTAAAATATCCACAGATTTTAGGTATGACGATTAAGGGCGAAAAAACTAGGGCAATTTTACTTGAAAAGATGTCTGAATATGAAAAGGAGATTTATCTTTCATTGTTTCTTGATCGAAGTAAAAGATGCTACACTGTAATTTCTTCAGCTGAAGGTGGTGTTGAAATAGAATCGGTGAAAAACCAAGTTATACGAGAAGTTGGTTTAGGTGATGTTTCAAAAAAAATTGCAGAAGAGATAGCGGTAAAAATTGGTCTAGATGAAAAATCTGTAACATACTTTGTTGATATACTACAAAAATTATCAAAATTAACTGTGGAAAAAGAGGCAGAACTGACAGAAATTAATCCACTTGTTATTCTCAATGATGGTTCTATGGTAGCACTTGATGGTAAAATCATGACTGATGATAATTCTAATTTTAGGCATGGGGAACTTGCGAAATATAGAGAACAAACAAAACTTGAAGAAAAAGCGGAGAAAAGTGGATTTTCATTGGTAGAATTAGATGGCAATATTGCTGTAGTTGGAAACGGTGCAGGGTTAGTTATGTCTACATTTGACATGCTTGCTGACAATGGCGGAAAACCTGCATGTTTTCTTGATGTTGGAGGTGGTGCAACTGAAAAATCAGTTTATGAAGCTTTGACTTTGATTAGTAAAATGAAAAAAGTTAAGGCAATACTAGTAAATCTTTATGGAGGGATTGTTAAAACAACAATAGTTGCTTCGGCATTTATTAAAGCATATGATAATAAATTGATTGATCTTCCAGTTTATGCAAGACTAATGGGAGCAGAATCAGAAAAATCAAAACAAATGTTGAAAGATACAAAAACAAAAATGTTTGCTTCTGTTGAACAGGCAATTAATGGGATTGTTATAGAGGTGACAAAAACTGGTTGATATTTTTGAATTGTTAAGAGGGAAAAAGGATAGAAATGGAAATTATGAAAAACAACCAGTGATAGTTCAAGGTATCACAGGAAAATTTGGTACCGTACATACAAAATTAATGTTAGAATATGGTACAAACATTGTAGCTGGTGTGACACCTGGGAAGGGAGGTCAAAAATTTCAAGATGTACCAATTTATGAAACAGTGAAAGAAGCTATCACTGCAAGCAAAGCTAAGATCTCTATTGTTTTTGTTCCAGCAAAGTTCTTTTTGGAAGCTGCGAAAGAAGCGTTTGAAGCTGGGATCAAGCTTCTTGTAGCAATTCCAGAATATGTACCTGTTCGTGATGCAATGCTGGCTATTGAAATTGCTAAACAAAACGACGCTATGATGATTGGACCAAATACTCCTGGTGTAATAATCCCAGGTTTAATTAAAATTGGAATTATGCCAGCAAGTCCATTTATGCAAGGCAAGATTGCTGTTCTATCAAAGAGTGGAACTTTACTTTATGAAATTTCTAATAATTTAACTACTTCAGGGTTTGGTCAAAATGTTACTCTTGGAATAGGTGGTGACCCAATTAATGGTACAACAATGGTTGATGCGTTTGATATGATAAAGGATCAACCTGAACTTGAGGGAGTGGTAATTGTTGGTGAAATCGGTGGCCAGGCAGAGGAAACGTTGGCTGAGCATATTATTGATATTGGTTTCAAGAAACCAGTTGTTGGATATATAGCTGGCAGAAGTGCACCAAAAGAAAAAAGAATGGGCCATGCAGGTGCAATAGTTATGGGAAATTATGGCTCAGCTGAATCCAAAATAACCATGTTTGCAAAAGCTAACATACCTGTTGCTAAAAGACCGACAGAAGTACCAATTCTATTAGCTGGTAAGATGGAAAAAAAGTAGTTTTATACATGAGGTTTTAACTGGGAAAAAACATGACAATAACAGATCCTGAAAAAAAGCAAATTGCGCAAAAAGCCAGACTTCATATGAAGATCTGCTTTACTTGCGGAGCAAGAAACCCTTTATCCGCAACAAGATGCAGAAAATGCCATAATAGTTATCTTCGGCTTAAAAATAGAACATTAGGCATAAAGAAAACATAATTAATTATTTTATCATAGTTTGATGGTTACTTCCTCACCATTATCAATTGGTATAGTAACTGATTGAACGTTTGACTTACTCCTAACATGGGATAAATAATCTGCCATCATCTCGTTGAACCTTTCTGGAAACAAGATGTTATCAGCACCTATTATCCCGCCCTTTCTTACTAGAGGTAAACATAGATCAAAATATTCGATATAACTTTCCTTGTCTGCATCAATGAAAATAAAATCAAAATAATTTTCGTTGAATTCAGCTTTTATCTCATGCAAAATTTTTCTAGCCTCACCCTCCCTAATTTTGATTAGGGAGTCAGCTCCAGCCTCCTCAAAGTTCCGTCTTGCGCTATCTATCTTGAATTTCTCCCTGTCAATTGTTATGATTTGACCATTGAGTTGTTTGTTTGACATTACCGCGTCAGCAAACCATAGCCCAGAATAGCCCACAGACATACCTATTTCAAGAATATTTTTGGCGTTTATGGACTTTAACAGAATGTTGTAAAACATCCCAATGTTTTTTGATATACAATTCAATCTTTTCTCACTAGGGATTTCATCTAGATGCTTTGTCTCATAATCAATGTCTTTATTTATCATTATTCTTTAAATTACTTGGTGCGTGATATATAATGTTGGCAGAATCGGCAAAAAATCTTGTACCTAAATTTTTTGATGAGACCGGGACAACCTATGATGGCGTTGTTTCATATGGTACGCTAGGAAAGGACAAATATTGGAAGAGAAAGATATTGGAACAGATTTCTGACGGAAGTTCTTTCTTGGATCTCGCATGTGGTACTGGCATTCTTACCAGAGAAATTGCGGAAAAATTTCCCAATTCAAAGATAGTAGGAATTGACATCACCAAAAGCTATCTTGATGTGGCAAAGGAAAATTCAAGTTATTTTGACAACATCTCGTTCATTCTTGACGACGCGGAAGAATTCAAACTGGATTCAAAGTTTGACTGCATTACCGCATCCTATCTGCCAAAATACTGTGATCCAGAAATACTTGTAAAAAATTGTACAACACATCTCAAGCCAGGTGGCAAAATCATCTTCCATGATTTCACATATCCCAAAAATTTGGTTGTCAGGGGGCTATGGAACTTCTTTCTTACCTTTCTGCGGTTGGTGGGATGTTTCATTCCAAGTTGGAAAGACGCGCTAATCGGGCTACCAAAGCTAATTCGAAGAACCAAATGGCTGGAAAGTTATTCCGATGTAATGAAGAAAAATGGATTGGGTGTTAACCGACAATATCTCACATGCGGTGCGTCTGCCATCCTAACTGGCACAAAATAATTTTTAAAATCTTAAAATAAAAAATATTGCGGTGCCAACTAAAACGCCAATTGTAAGAAGTTTTAGAATGACCTCGCACCTTTTAATCTCTGAATGATTGCCGTTGTTGCGCCTTAGATGCTTGTACTTTCTTGAGGTTGATATCAGAACATAGGTTATGACTGACGAAATTCCGCAAAGCACTATTGCTTCCAGCGATATAGAGTTTGTCTGAATCGCCGAACCGGCAAAAATTGGCAGTATAGCCCATGAAAATATTGTTGACGAGTTATTGTGAAACTTTCCCCCAAACAATTCTAAATTATACGCAAACAGAAAGAATCCTTCCGCAATTCCTATCGCGAATAGTAAAGGCGAATCCAAGAAAGCATAGTACATGCCAATTGTAAATGCAATTCCCAGTACAATCATCGACACCGTCCAGAGTTTCCTCTTTGGCAAATCACCCCACGGCTTTGTCTTTCCCCCAACCGCATCCAGTAGGTGGGCTGAAACCCCAAGCGCAAGAAAATAAATCACACAAATTGCAATGAGACGTTCCGTTTCAAAAGAACCAGAGAGTGAACCCCATGCCGCAAAGCAGGTAACGATGCTAGTGTATGGTAAAAACAGTAAGCCTATAGTCACTCGAAAATTCCTTGAGCCAAATTTTGGAACAAACCATTCAGACGTCCTGTCCTGAAGCATAAGGACTATACAGTAAAGTATGTTTTTAACTTAGTTTTGTTGGAAAACTGATACGCTATGAATCACTATAAGAAATTTATAAAAAAAGGTGTAAATGAGCAGATTTCAAAAATTCCATTTCATAATTATGCTCCAATAAAGCGCCTTTCCATGCTAAGCAAAAAACGCTTCCCAAGTTCGAATACCCATATTGCAGTTCATTTTGTCAATGGTAACCATAAAAAAATGTCAGAGTATAGTCTGTTACACAAACATAATGCCGATGAAATTAATCTCATCATTTCTGAAAATTCCAAGTTGAAATATGAAATTCAACTCGATGATGAAGTATACAATGTGTCATCACCATCAACAGTATTCATACCGAAGGGAGTTAAGCATAAAGCGAAATTCATATCTGGTAAGGGAGTTTTTGTGTGCATAATTTTAGCTGGAAAATACACTTCCTCAAAATAGGCAATAGAGATTATTTGCCAAAGATCTTTCCTATTGATGATAATTTTGTCTCAAAACTATTAGTTTTTGAATGCTTTTTCTTAGTCCGATTATCAAGATACTCGTAAGTGATATCTTTTCCACCATTACTGATCATATTTGCATGTTTTAAATCACGAATTTTAATCCGTTTGCCGTTTTCAAGTTGTATAGTTGCATCATCACTGATATCAAAACCTGAGCCCTGATCATAGAATCTAATTTTGCCATCCGCTTTTAGAAAAAATTCAACATCGTATGTCACCTTGCTTCCGTAAACCAGTATATTTTTTCCGGTGATTTTGACATTATCAATCAAATTAAGTACGACCAGTGTATCTGCATCAAGTTTCACAGTGTCTCGTACACTTCCAGTCACAAGTTTACCATTGATGGCCTTGAGTGTAGAAAAATGCTCTCTAGTAATAGACATACCCACTCTCCCTTGTGGATCCTGTACAAGTATTCTTTTGCCGCGTATATCACCCACCTCAATATCGCCGTTGTCTACGGTAATTTTTGCACCACCATCAATATCATATTTATTTTGCATAGAATCAATTAGGCTAAAACTTCCTTTTGTAACATGGATATGCGTTTTATGTTTTTCATAAGGGCTGAAATATGGACTAGTGATACTACCCCACATAATTACTGAATTATTATATTTGAAATGCCCTGCCCAAAATTTACCTTTAATTGCCAATGTTTTAGTCGCCTTTCTTTCAAATTCCATTTGACCCAATTCATTTGAACCAAACAACCTCACACCAGTGGTACCCGCACGATTAAGAGCAGCTGCCCATTCCTGTGCGGAGTTCATTTCTTTTGAAATATCTTGTGATAATAGAATATTTTTTCTACGCTTGTCTGAATCTGAATCACCTGAATAGAATTTTGCTTTTTTTCTTCTTTCCTCCATAGTATCAGGATATTTTTTACCTATCTTCAGATCTTCGTATGCCCGCTTAATTTTTTTAAACTGCTCATCATCACCACCCCTATCTGCGTGAAACTTTAGAACCAAATTTCGGTAAGCCGTACGTATTTCCTTTTCCGTTGCTCCATCATGTATTTTTAGAATGTCATAATTATTTTCGACCAATATGCTATACCCTAAAATTAGTAATTTTTGAACTCTTAATACTTAACGCCCCAAAAATCCTTTTTATTTAGGATTTTAAACGATCACCTATGGTGAAGACAAAAAAACCTCTTGTTGTTGGTATTGAAGTTTTGAAAAAAAATGGAATTGATATTAACAAACTGATCAAGGAATTGGTTAGCAATGCGTCAGTCGAATTCACTGCATACTATTACCTAACACTATTACGTGCAAATTGTACTGGTATTGAAGGCGAAGGAATCAAGGGTGTAATTGAGGATGCTAGATTAGAAGATCTGAGTCATTTTGAATCATGTATAGAAAGAATCTATCAGTTGGGTGGTTCATTACCTAAAGATGCAACACGATTCATCAAGATGTCAGGTTGCGAATTTCTTCAACTTCCACCAAACCCTACAAACCTAAAAGCAATTCTAGAAAAATGTCTTAAGGCTGAACAAGGAGCAATTGTAAATTGGAATAGAACTTGTAAAATGACAATAGGAAAAGACCCAGCCACTTATGACATTGCAAAAGATATTCTTGCTGAGGAAATTGAGCACGAATCATGGTTTTTGGAACTATTGTATGCCAGACCATCTGGTCATATGAGAAGAAAATATTCTGGTGAGAGACCACACACTAGAAAACATTCTAGAGCTCTTGATTTATCATAACATGATATTTTTGATTTTCGTGGATAAAATTCAGTCTAATTTTTTTAAGAAATCCAAAATTTCGTGACCGTGGTTTTTAGCTTCAATATTCCTGAAGATTTTCTTAACAACTCCATTTTTATTTATTATGAATGTTGATCGTTTTGCAAGGCCTGCAATATTAAGACCCGCATATTTTTTACAAATATTCTTTTGTGTATCACTAAGATGTAGATATGGGATTTTGTATTCTTCTACAAATTTTTTTTGTGATTCAGCATTATCAATTGAAATTGCAAATAATTTAGTATTATGTGATTGAATTTCCGAGTAGACAGAAATTACACTCTTAGCCATCTCAAATATTTTTTTTGACGGGCATGCAAAAAGATGATTTTTAGGGTAAAAACAAAGAACGACGTTATTCTTGTCCTTAAAAGACTCTAGTTTAATCACACTTCCATCATTTGCTTCCAACTCAAAATCTGGTGCAGAATCTCCTACTTCCATATCATTCATCACCAATTGGTGTTGCAAATGATAGCCTATAACCATCAGGATCTAACACATGAAAAAATCGCTCGCCCCAAGTTGCGTCTTGTGGTTTGGATTCCAATTTGCCCAATATTGAAATTGTTTCATCATTCTGCATATAAGTAAAAATCTTATCAACATCATCAACATAAAAAATAATTCTGCCAAAATCTGTTGAATGTGTTTTTTTTAATTTAAGATTTAGATATGACTTTGACATATCATCAATCAGAAAGGACGTAAATTGGCTGTCAGAACAGCCATAAACGAGATTAAAGTTTGGAATCTTGGAATAAAACTCGACTGACTTTTTCATGTCAGAAATTAATAATGTGACTGCAGAAATTTTTGTCACTTTCATGTTGTTTAATAGTATACCAAATATTAAAATGGAAACTTGTAAATTCGTTCCTGAAGATTATTGAGTAAGTTTTTTGAGTAGACTATTAAATTCTTCTTCTGAAAAAGGCGGGATTTCTAAAACCTGTAAATTTTCTTTTACATGTAAATCTGATTTTTGACCAACAAGTGGGGCTAAAACACCTGGTGTTGATCTGATGAATTGGAGAGCGTTAACCGCTGGACTTTGGTGAGTAAATTCTGGTTTGTTCTTAATCCATTCCAAAAGCTTACCCTGCATTAATGGTACGCTAGTAAAAACACCAATACCGCTCTGTTTTGCTAATTCTAAAATTGACAATTCATTCGAATCCACTAGTTGGTTTTTTTGCATATAGGCTTGATCAAATTGCAAATTATACGGTAATTGTATAAATCTAAATCCATGTGTGCTGCCACCAACTTGCTTAGCCAAATCAATGACTTGAGTTAGAGAGAGAAAATTTGAATTTTCTTTAGAAACTCTGAAACACTCCCAAGTTGCCAATCCATAAAATCTAATGTTTTGTTCTTTTCTTTGTACTTCATAAAATTCAAAAATATTTTTTAATTGTGCAATAAATTCATCACGAGGCATTTGTGGCTGCCCCTCCACAGCATTATGTAAATACATTAAATCAATACAATCCAATCCCAAGTTTTTCTGACTTCTAGCTAATTGGTCTTCAAGAAATGGTATCGTCACACAGTTATACTGCGCTGAAATATCACCTTCTTTTACAATACCTGTCTTACCAAATTCTCTCATTATATATGCCATAAAATCTTCTTGAATGTCAGCATCATTTGTGACATAACCATTTTTAGTTGAAACGAAAATTTCAGAGCGGTCAATTTTCCCTTCCTCAATTAATTCAGAAACTGCTTTTCCAACAGTTCGTTCAGATTTTTGTGCGCGGTAATTTATGGCAGTGTCAATCACATTCACGCCATGTAATATGGATTGTTTAATTGCATTTTTTTGCTGTATGTCAGTTTCCAAATCTGGATTACCCAGATAGGTTCCTATGCCAACATTAGATAGTATGAGATCTTGAATCTTTCTAAAATTCTCATTGTGCGCTAAAGATTCCGGTGTTGCAAAACCTTCAATCATTTTAAACCGTTATGACTGGCACTATTTTTTTGTTTAAAATCACTTATCTATCTCTAAATTTGATGTTTTTCGTGAAAAAATTTTCAAAAGTTTTGTTAATCATTACCTTTGCACTGTTTGTTGCTGGTTCTGCTCAATCTATCTCTGCAGATCATTTGGAGTCTAATGGTAAGGGAATTTTTACTGATCAAAACGATGTGAATCTTGTTTCAGATAAGGGTTCAAAATTTCAGCTACATATACAGGTGGTAGTTAGAGATGCTCAAGGTCAGTTAGTCAGTGTTTTAGAAACTTCAGGTGGTGAGTATTTACGACATGAACTAACTGATGGTATATTTGAGTATCGTATGGGTGAAAAGGAAATTATTACTATTGATGGCGTAAAATATGAAAAAGCGAGGCTTACAGACACACCTACTATAGAACAAAGGCTTGTTGGACTGTATCCAATTTTTACTGAAACACCAATGGAAATAAACATAAAAACATCTAAACATCAGGAATGGCCTGCAGCCTGGAAATTTCATTATTGCGCGGATTTCAAAGGACATGGGCTTCAATGCATACCTATTTTTTCAACCCTTACTCCAACTGTATCGCTAGAAGAGAGTGATGTTGTGACTGTTCAATGGACCATTTTAAGAGAGCTTAACTGATTTTTTTGAAAAGAACATTCCTACACCCATTGAAAAGAAGACTAGTAGCGGAATAAATCGATAGGCATGGATGTCATAATGTAAAGTAAACATTACCAATACAGGACTCACAATTATAGTTATAGAATCAGATTCTTTTAGCTTATTTTTTGAAAGTAGCAACAGTCCAACCGTCACAGGCAATATTGTCATTATAAAAAAGAAATCAAATCTTAACTGAGAAGCAATTCCCTGAAATCCTAAAATAAATTTGTTGTAATTGATTTCGATTACATCTGGATACACTGTTTCGCCTAAGAAAATTAACGCGATGGCAAGCCCAACTATGACAACGTATGAAATCAAGATTGCAATTTTTCTTCCACTAGATATTTCTGATCTATATGCAGTAAAGAGAGTCATCAAAAAGTATGGTGCGACGTATGCCTTTGTGAAAAATGCAAGAATGTAAAAGACAGGGGACAAAAACCATTTTTTTCGTATAACATATAATGAAATCAGATAAAACAAGACCCAAAAATTTTCATAAACTGCAATAGTGTCAAATTTCAGAAATATGTGGCTTTGTAACAATACAATTACAGAAATTATCCCTGCAAACCGTTTTTGGCAAAACTGAGCTGCAATCAAATAAGTAAAAACCACTACCAAGATAGTGGCAATAAATGGCAGTAGCTTGATATTTTGAAATAGATCATACGATACATCAAGTAAAAACATTCTAACATATCTGTCGTTTTGTTCCTGGACAAAAATATTATCAGATTCACCAAATGGCCAAAGTCCTAATGCTTCCTCTAATACTTCATAATCACCCCACTGGGTAGATTCATCAATGAAAAGTTCCGGAATTGAGAATCCAACATATACACCAATAATGACAAATAAAGATACTAGAGTCACTCTCTTGGATAATTCAAACGTGCGAACTTTTTCAATTGCATTATTTAGTGTTGAAGGAATTTTTTTCTTGTAATATAGAATGCCTAACCCAAAAATTATGACGTTGCTTGTAATAAGAAAAATTGATTGGTGCCCAAGCTCAAATGGTTCTAGGTTTTCCGTATAAAGACCGAAATATGATGAAAATAAGGCAGGAAATACCATCGCAGTAAGAGTAAGTAAGACAACCGTAAGTGTACAGAAAAAAACTATGTAAGAAACTTTTGACGAGTTTTCGATATTATTCACTCTGTGAGTTATGATGAGATGGGTAAAAGTGGATCGAATGGGAACCACATTATTATTGATAAAAAAAAAGGTTCCATTATGAACGATAGTGAAAAAATTGAAGCAATTAATGGGTTTTATTCAGGATATTGTGGATGATAAAATGACAATGACAGAAGTAGATGATTATATCAAAGTCCTGATTCGTGAACATAACTGACTTTACGACTCAGAACAAGACTAAAATCACAGCGTTTTTGATGAATCATAACAGCGAGCAGGTGGTGGTTAGGTGCTGTCTCAACATGCCTAATCACTACGTTAATTTTCTCAGCGTTAATTATACAAGGTTTTTAGTTGCTCATTGGCTTTTTTTAATCATCATTATCAAGATGGATCGAATGGGATTTGAACCCATGACCTACGCAGTGTGAGTGCGTCATCCAAGCCAGGCTAGACGATCGATCCAATATTTTTTTACAAATACATTATTTAGGCGTTAGATAAAATCGTGAAAATATATAATGATTATTCCAGTTCATAAATTACATGGGTAAAGAATGTGAGCATTTTGTCCAAGCTAAAAATCAGGTTTCTCCAAATACAAGGGAATGTGAAGAGTGTGAGAAAGAAAAACTTCCTTGGGTTGCGTTACGAATGTGCTTAACATGTGGGCATGTTGGTTGCTGTGACTCTTCAGTAGGACTACACGCTACAAAGCATTTCAAAAATACAGGACATCCTGTCATGATTGCACTACCAACTAAATCCTGGAAATGGTGTTATATTCATAAGAACTATTATTGATGTGTTATGGCTCGATATGACCTAGGCAAGTGGGATCTTAAAGAACTAGTTAAAAAACCAACTAGAGCTGAGATTGATAAAAAGTTGGCAAAACTAGAAAGTAGCACAAAAAGGTTTGAAAAAACCAAAAAATCATTAAATTCAAACATTTCATCTGCAAAGTTTCTAAAGATTATACGTGACATTGAAACTGTTTCAGAAAAATCAAGCATTATACATGGTTATGCGTCATTATGTTATTCTGAAAACACACAATCAGATGAGGCAACTTCGTTACTAACACGAATTAGCAAATTTGGTTCTGACATAGAAAACCGTTTACTGTTTTTTGACCTGTGGTGGAAGAAGCAAGTTGATGAAAAAAATGCAAAACGATTAATCAAGTCAGCAGGACAATATTCTGAATATCTAAAACACAAAAGGCTTTTGGCAAAATATTCGCTAAGTGAACCGGAAGAAAAAATAATCAACACTCTTGATGTGACAGGCGCATCAGCGCTTGTAAAGATATACGACAAGATTACCAATGCTTTTGTTTACACTGTAACGGTAAATGGCAAAAGGAAAACAATGAATAGAGAACAGTTAACATCACTTGTTAGAAACAAAAGTGCAAAAATAAGAGAGTCTGCATACAAATCACTACTATCAAAATATAATGACAACAAGGGTGTAACGGGAGAAATTTATCAAAACATAGTGCTAAACTTGAGAGATGAAGGGATTGGCATGCGGGGCTTTTCTTCTCCAATAACAATAAGAAATATTTCTAACAATATTGGTGATGAAACAATAAAAACACTACTTCATGTTTGCAAGAAAAATTCTAAGATTTTTCAAAAATACTTTAGAAAGAAAGCGAAATTACTTGGCATGAAAAAGCTTCGAAGGTATGATCTTTATGCACCAAGAAAATCAAAGAGTAGTGAAAAAACATATTCATATGATAAGTCAATCAAACTGGTCTTAGAATCACTCTCAAAATTTAGCCCGATTTTATCAGAATATGCTAAAAATGTGTTTAGACAAAGACATGTTGACTCGGCACTTCGACCTGGAAAAGCATCTGGAGCATTTTGCAGTACTCCTTCACCAAAAATCACTCCTTATGTGCTACTGAATTTTACAGGAAAATCTCGTGATGTTTTTACATTGGCACATGAGATTGGACATGCCATACACAGTGTTTCAGCGTCAAACAAATCAATACTGGTATCTGAAGCTTCTTTACCTTTGGCTGAGACAGCTTCTACATTTTCTGAGATGCTATTGTATGATAATTTATCCATGATGGTCGGTGACCAAGAAAAAAAGATCATATTATCAGAGAAGATTGATGATTTTTATGCTACCATAGGAAGGCAGTCGTTTTTTACCTTGTTTGAAATTGAAGCGCATAAACAGATAGCCAATAGTACAACTGTAGATGAGTTATCAAAAACTTATCTTCAGAACCTTAATCAACAATTTGGTAATTCGGTCAAAGTTTCTGAAAACTTTGGGATAGAATGGAGTTGCATTCCTCACTTTCACCATGCGCCGTTTTACTGCTATGCTTACGCATTTGGAAATTTGTTGGCACTTTCTTTGTTTCAGCGATATAAAAAAGAGGGCAAAAGTTTTGCACCAGAATATATTGGTATTTTATCATCTGGTGGATCAAAAAAACCTGAAAAATTACTTGCTGAATTTGGTATAGATATTACTAAATCTAGATTTTGGCAGGATGGGTTTGACTATATTCAGGATAAAGTGAAAGAATTATCTAGTCTCTAATAATTTCTGAAAACATGTTCAAGTCTTTAGTGCTAGTTCTGTTTGTATTGAGTTCTATACTTGCTGTTCCTGCAGTATATTCATCACATCAGGCATGCGGACCTGGATATATAGAAACTAAAGATCCAGAAACCGGTTTTGTAAATTGTGTATTTGTAGAAAAGGTTGTAGAAGAAATTGACACTGAAATAGTTGGATTTGAGTTTGCCGACTTTCAGGAACACATACAAGTGGTGGTAAATGTGAAGGAGGGCACATCAGAGATAATGGTTAGCTTGCTTAGTCCAAACTGGCAAGATATACTAATTCCTCCTAAACTAGAGAAGGCTATTTTTAATTCAGAAAGACTACATGCTGTAATATTTACTAATGAATGGCAATGTGCACTTGGTGTATTAACCGACCCTTGCATTTTGGTACAAATTACAAGAGAAGGTTTGGGTGAGTTTACGGAAACTATACAAAAAAACACGCGCCCAATTACTGATCAAATCATAATGGATTCTCAATTCATTGGTATAAATGCAAAGTTTCATTCAATCATAATTGAGGCTGCAAAACCATCTGAGGGTAAACCTGCACTTGCAACAGCTGTATACACAACAAAAGTTTTCCCAACACAAAAACTAGTTTCTTTAATTGGTAACCAGCTTTTGGATAAAGAGATTAGAGATGGTGGTGGGTTTTATGATGTTCTAAACAAACTCACTGAAAATGATTTTTCTGAATTTTCTCTTACATTAAGACCTGACAATGATGAGATTTTACGTACTATAACGGTCTCATTAACCACTAGTAGTCTACCAAAAGAAATGATGAGTGGCACCATTAACCCATTAGATTTGATTGCTGTTTCTGTACCAAACTTTACTGGAGACGAAGTTTATCGCTCTAAATATTTTTCAGAAGGATTTTTTCCTATAAATTCAATTTTTAATGTAATAGTTATTACAGAACCAGATTACAAAGTTAAAAGCGTAAATGGTGGTTTAATACCAACTATACGTTCTTCTGCTGATCTACAGGATAGTGGATGGTTTTTCACTTCAAACTCAAACGGTAAAATTGAAGGGAGGTATCTTTTTGGTACAGATTCTTCAGTAAGTAATCAGGATTTAATTTTTTCAATTACAAACAATAAATCAGAATATCTAGGTGTTCAATTAGAAACACCTGTTAAAGTAACAGAATCTGAGTCGCCAGAACCACCGGGTGGTGGTTGTCTTATAGCTACAGCAGCATTTGGTTCTGAGATGGCCCCACAAGTACAATTACTAAGGGAGATTCGTGACAACACTGTACTACAAACAGAATCGGGAACTAGCTTCATGACAGGTTTTAACCAGTTCTATTATTCATTCAGTCCAGCAATAGCTGATTATGAAAGAGAGAATCCAGTCTTCAAGGAAGCTGTAAAATTATCATTAACTCCACTGTTAACATCACTTACATTGTTGCAGTATGCTGACATTGACTCTGAATCTGAGATGCTGGGATATGGTATTGGGATAATTCTGCTCAATATAGGAATGTATTTGCTTGCACCGGCAGTGGTAACATTAAAACTTGTAAAAAAGTATAGGAAAATTAATTTTTAAATAATTAGAACTGCTGCAGCAAAAACAGTTGTCCATTTTCCATCCTTGTTTCCTTTTGCAGTTTGTGTAATATTTTTTGTTTTATATATTTGGCCTGAAATAGTCCATGACTGACGTTTCTCATTCCAACTTTTATCAATATCAAATGAGATTCCCAGAGAAGATGCCAACATCTGTGCAGCGACATCTTCAGCGTAATCACCCGCCTCCCTCTCATTTTTCCCAAACGTTTCATATTCGGAAAGATAACCATATTTTGTTCTGTCTGTTGGTTGAGCTATTCCCACGGATGCAGAAATTAGTCTTTGAGGCTCGTTTGTCTGGTTTCTAGAATAAATAGTGAATAGGATTTGCCCAGGCTTTATCATTTTTAGACCATCTTTTCGAGAAAGGAGTTTTGCGTGTGGCGGAAAAATACTAGAGATTAATACAATATTAGTTCCGGCAATGCCAGCATTTCTTAATGCAAATTCAAAACTAGTTAGTTTATCATCAGCAATACCAATTCCCTTGGTAAGAAATAGATTTTTTGCGACTAAGTCTAACAAACCAATTTTTTTTCAATTTTATCCTACTATTAAGAATTTCATATGCAAGTAAATACCGAATGTGACTGAATTTTACTTCTTGTATTTTCTGCTATCGCGTACTTTGGGCTTTTGCATAAGCAAAAGATATCCCATAAATCCGCCAAGGCATAAATTAATCACACCTAGTAATGTTATGATTAACCCCTGCATGCCGCTAGTTGCAATAGCTAATCCTGTAAAAATGCCAAATCCTGAAGCGGCAAAAAACATAATCATCAAAACCTTTAGTTTTGTCGGTGGGATGTACTTCATTGGGATTCTACCTATTTCTCGCTATTAAAATGATGTTGTAATATGCGTTTTAAGAACATTTTAAAATCTCCAGACTCATGCAACGACATGCCAATGTAGCTCAGCCTGGCTAGAGCATTCGCCTTGTAAGCGAAAGGTCGTGAGTCCAAATCTCACCATTGGCTTGTTTATATTTACAAATACATGTGATGTAACTAGGACAAGCGTTTATTAGACGTATTCAAAAAATGTCAATTATAGGAATAATGACGAATTAGGCTAACAGCGTTCTTCGTCATGATTAGATGAAGAAAATGACAAACTTTGAAAAATTAGGATTAGAAAAAAAAATATTAGATGTACTCCATGATGCAGGATTTACTAAACCATTTCCGATACAAGAACGTGCTATACCGGTTTTATTAGAGGGTAATGACGTAATTGGTCAGGCCCATACCGGAACTGGTAAAACAGCTGCATTTGCGCTTCCAATGATACAATTGGTTGTTAAAAATCAAGGAATACAGGGAATCATAATGGCGCCTACACGTGAGCTTGCACTCCAAATAACATCTGAAATAAAACGCTTTGCAAAAAATACAGGAATGGTAACTGCGACTATTTATGGTGGACAAAGTATGGGAATACAACTTGATGCGTTAAGAAAAAAACCAGAAATCATAGTAGCTACACCAGGTAGACTAATTGATCATTTGAAAAGAGGAACTATAAAACTGAACAACGTGAAACACGTGGTACTGGATGAAGCTGATATAATGCTTGATATGGGTTTTATTGAAGATATTGAATTTATTTTAGACTTAACGCCAGAAGAAAGAACTACTTCACTATGGTCTGCCACTATGCCGCCTGAAATAATGCGATTGGCAGAAACTAATATGAAATCGCCAAAACGAATTCTTGTTGACTCGGATGAGCTCAGTTGCGCTGGAATAGATCAGTCATTTTTAATTATAAAGGATCGAGAAAAATCAAAATTTTTACTTGATTTCATTCATGGTAATATTGGTCAGTGCATAGTATTTTGCTCAACAAAAATTAGAACTCGAGATGTAGCAAAACTTCTTTACAAATCTGGCGAAAGTGTAGTTTCTGTTGAGGGTGATATGTCCCAACACAGACGTGAATCTTCAATGTCAAAATTTAGAAAATCAAATGCTAACATACTTGTTGCTACTGATGTTGCTGCTAGAGGAATAGATATTCCAACAGTGGCTCTTGTGATAAATTATGATATTCCAAACCGTGACATGGTATACTTTCACAGAATTGGCAGAACAGCAAGAGCAGGTGCCAAGGGAAGAGCTATAACAATGGTTTCGTATTCCTCAGTTGGTGAATGGAACGAAATTAAAAAACAAACAAAAGTCAATATGACAGATCTTAATGAAAAACTTGGAATAGAGGTTAAAATCCCAGACCCGCTTAAAAGACGGGTAGCCACAAGGCAATTTTCTCACCGAATAAAAAATCATTCAAGTCAATTTTCTAGGAGACAAATGTCTGCAAGAAACAAATATGACAAAAGAAAAAAGAAGATACAGCCAATTACTCGAAGTTATTTTAGCAATAAGAAACGTTGGTAGCGCAAAAATTATTTACATTAGAAGGCTTTAAAGCCAAGTCCAGGCAATTATAGGAAGTAAAATTAGCATGCACAAAGGATTTGTTCTGATGAATTGTGATTTGGGTGCTGAAGAATATATTATTGAGGAATTGTGTAAGATCCCTGAAGTTTCTCATGCATACGTTACTTTTGGAGCCTATGACATTATTGCGGAAATCGATGCAAAATCACATGAGGGGTTTGATGAAACCGTTTCACTGAAAATAAGACGGTTATCACGTGTTGTCAGTACGATGACACTTAACGTAGTGGATACCCAATGATTATATGATCTAGTTTGTGGTTAATTCTAGTTGGAAAGTATTGAGTATAGTGGTACTGTATACGTTCTTGATCACAAATATCCTGAGCCACTGATTAAACACAGTTTAAAAAAATTACAGCAGCTTGGCATTAAAAAAGAAGATATTCAGCTTACTGATGCCCCAGATGATCCTCAAATTGGTAATATTATAGTTGAAGTTTTCCCATATCACTTGGATATAGCACGTGTGAGAACCATTAGAAATGCTTCATTTATCAGTGGCACCTTAATGACGGTAGAGCTGAAAAGCGATGCTGAAGGCAATTATATTGATTAATTTTGAAAAGTAAAACAAAAAAAAAGAAAAATCCTGCTATATATGCTGCTGTAGTAATTGGAATACTAATTGTTTCATCAACTATATTTTTTGTATATTCAAATGATCAGGCAAAAATTAGAGGTCAAATGTTTGGCAATGAATTAAAACAAATTCAAGATGATTTAAAAAAAAATACCCACTCATATGATTCAAAGATTTCATTGTTTAAAGAAGGAAACCTTGATAGGGAGAGATTTTTAGAATTTGCTGAAGAACACAAAGATGAAATGAGTAAGATAATTTTACGTTATGATTCACTACAAATTCCAAATGGTTTCGAAACAGCCGTAGAGCTTTTTAAATTATCTTCTGAGACACAATTAGAAAGTGATATTCAAATTATGGAGTGGGTTAAAACTGGCAATGATGCTGCACATATTAGATCTGATGTTTTACTGCAGGAATCATTTGATTATGAGATGGCAGCCTTAGCCGAGTACAAGTTAGCACAGGGACCAATAAACCCATAACTTCATTAATTATATCAATGACTGTATCGTATTGAAAATATTAAGTGTCTTTCTTATTTTATTGATCTTTGCTATACCTGATGTTTGGGCTCAAGTCAATATCGAAAATGATCAGTATTATGTTGGTAATGATGGCATAATACACATAGTTGGTGAAATTCTAAATGATTCTGACAAGCCATTAAACCAAGTTAATATCCTTGCAACTCTTTATTCAGGCGATAGTATTATTCATCAAACAAATTCAGAAACTCTAACCAATGTAATCATGCCTGGGATGAAAGGTGTGTTTGATATAATTGTAGCAGAAAATATTGATGGTATTGACAGATATGTTTTAGATTTAGATTATAAGATAACCAATCCAAAAAGCCAAGTAATTGAAATTACTTCATCTGAACTTAGATATGCTCAGTTTGATAATATTGTCATCAAAGGAACTGTTGCAAACAACGGAGACATAACAGCCAATATGGTTAAAGTGATTGGTACGTTGTATGATAGAGATGGCAATGTTGTTGCCGTTTCACAAATAATAATGGAACCAGACTACATCAGGGCAAATGATGAGTCCTTCTTTTTAATCACAGTACCTGGCGGAATCCAAATGGATATCGTTGATTACTCGCTTATTGCTGAATCTGAAGAATATACTACAGTGCCAGAGTTTCCTTTGGGTTCGGGTGTACTGTTGATAGCATCACTTTCAGCATATATTGTATTAACCAAAAACCCATCAGCTGTCACAAGAAGTATATCACGTGTAACCAACTCTATATGGATTTTAAACCGTTTTAATTAAATTATTTTTCAGTGATAAAATGACGATTTCCAATGGAATGAAAAAATTTTTGGACAGTCAAATTGAATATTATATTTCGGAAGCGCAGTCATACAAGGAAATGGCTCAAGAATATAGTCCAAAAATTGATTCAGTGGAGGATACTGCTTTTGGCATTATAATTGGCTCTATTTACTCAAGTTTTCTTCAAGCATATTCAAACCAGAAGCAGAATGTAAACTCGGAAGACATACAAGAATTCACGGAAATGATCATGATGAATGCTAGAATGATAAAAGATGCCATAATGGGGAAAACCTAATTGGTACAAAACAAGAAAGTTTCTGAGTTGGAGATAAATTTTAAAAAAAAGTGTGAAAACTATGTCTGAAATAATTGCGTACGTGATAAAGCAAATAGTTGATAATGGAAATGTGGTGCAGATTTCGTTAGTTGAAGATGTTGAAACTGAACCATTATCCCAAAAACAATTAATCATGGAAAATGTATCCAAGAAGTTAGACTCTGAAACAAAAGAGCAGGTGATGCCTCTTTTGGAAGCAATTCTTCATTCACAACCAACTATCAAAGTAAAAAGTTACGCTCAGACAACTATCACAATCATGATGCCTAAAAACAGATATGATAAGATGGGAAGACCACAAGTTGGCGAAAAATTACAAATAGATCTGAAAAAAGTTTAGAGTTCTTTTTCTATCTCTGATAAATTAGAAAGCGGTAGAGAACAGCTAAAATTCTTACAGACAAAGACATTTGTTTTATTTTGTTGAAATTCCTTTCCAGAAAAAAATGAATATTTGGATAATGTTGCAAGATCCTTTTCATTTTTAACTAGAACCATGATTGATTCTGGTAAGAATTTCTTTCGCAGGCTTGAAACAAGTTCGAAATTCTTATCATTGATTATGGTAATTTCAGTAGGTTTTTGGTAATACAGATACAATACATTAAGTAAATACCCAAATGCAAATGGATTTTCAGCCGCAGAAGTTGCCTGAGATTCGATAATTTTTTTGGTAATTTCTAAAAATTGTTTATTTTGAGTTATATGATGCAGTCTTAACAACACATTTGCGGCAACGGAATTCCCAGAAGGCATGGAAAGGTCATAATTGTTTTTTGGTCGCATAATCAATTTTTCATGATTGTCAGCAGTAAAGAAAAACCCATTAGAAGAATCATCCCAAAAATGCGTTATTAGATAATTAGCCAGATTAATTGCAAATAGTAAATACTTTGGATCAGATGTGTTTTCAAACATGTCAATTGATGCGTTTGCCATATACGCATAATCATCCAGATATCCGTTCAGTTTTGGCTTTCCGTTTTTGAATGTTCTATGCAAGATGTGGTTTTTCTCAAAATTACTTTCAAAGAAATCTATTGATTTTTTTGCCACATCAAGATACTTTGAATTGTCAGTTATCCGATAGCCTGATAGAAAAGCAGAAATCATCAAGCCGTTCCATGAAGTTATAACCTTATCATCTTTTCCAGGCTGCTCTCTTTTGTTTCTAACTTCAAGTAATTTATCAGAACATTTTGAAATTATATTCTGTATTTCAGCCTCATTCTTTCCAAACTTGAAGGCCAAGGAAGATGCATTAATGTTATTTGCAAGAATTGTGTTCCCTTCAAAATTACCGCCGTCTGTGACATCATAATAAATACAAAAGATTTCAGAATCATCGCCTAAAATTTTTTCAATTTCCTGTTTTTTCCATACAAATGTTTGACCCTCTTCGCCGTTGGTATCTTGATGTCATTTCACGAATAACATAATCAAGGGTTTTTTTTACAACATTCTCAAAAAAAGGATCTTTGGTAATTTGATAAGCCTCAGAATAAACTATGGGCAGTAATGCATTATCATACAGCATTTTTTCAAAATGAGGTACTAACCATCTTGCATCAGTAGAGTAACGGTGAAAACCACCACCAATCTGATCAAAGATTCCACCCTTTGCCATTTTTTTCAAAGTTAGTAATGCAAATTTTTCAAACTTGGATATTCCAGAAAGTTTTGAGTATCTAAACATGAATGATAAGTTAGATGCGTTTGGAAATTTTGGTGCCTGACCAAAACCGCCGTACGTGGTATCAGCAATTTGTAAAAGATTAATCGCTGCTTCATCAAGTATTGATTTATCAATTTCAGAAGTGGCGGTAAATTGTTGAAGCTTGTCTAGATTTTGCATAAAGTTATCAGCTGTCTTTTCAATGTCTTTTGGCTTTTCCTTCCATGATTGCGCCAGCTGTCTGCATAGACTTCCAAATCCAGGTCTTCCATACGAATCAATGGCGGGAAAATATGTTCCAACATAAAATGGCCTTTGATCAGGAGTGAGAAATACGCTTAACGGCCAACCTCCTTGACCTGTAGACATTTGACAAACCTTTTGATAAATATCATCTAGATCAGGGCGTTCCTCTCTGTCTACTTTGATATTAACAAAATTCTCATTCATAATTTTTGCAATATACTCATCTTCAAATGATTCGTGTGCCATAACATGGCACCAATGGCATGAGCTGTATCCAACACTTAGAAAGATTGGCTTGTTTTCTTTTTTTGCCCTTCCAAGTGCTTCCTCATCCCACGCATGCCAATGTACAGGATTTTTGGCGTGCTGTAATAGATATGGGCTGGATTCGTTACCAAGCTTGTTTTCACTCACAAAACTTTGAAATCAGATAAGCTATTTGAATATACATGCCTTCTCGAAAAAACATAGCTTTACCCCGTCGTTATACAGATGCATTACAACAACGAAAGAAAAAAAAGAATAAAGTGCGACAAAGAATAAAAGCCAAAAAAGAAAAAATCAAAAAACCTCGCAAAACTGCGTGGTCAAAAAAATCTAGATAATTGATGAGCCTAATCTAGCGTGAAACTGGGTTATAGCGCGTATAAACAGGTAAGTCAATTGTATGTAATCATCATGCTTGTAAATTTCCACGTTAATTTGGCTGAGGAGTTTTTTCTTTGATTTATTTGCTATTTTTTGATGACTGTAATCCTTCTTTTCCAACAGCTCCTGTAGGCGTATCAGCTGCTCAAGGCTCAAATTTTTTACCTGTTTTTTTGTAACCTCGTTCAGAAGCTTTACTCTTTCCTTATCCTCATCAGTGAGCCTATAATCCATTAATTAGAATAATTTTGGATTTATTTTAATTCTTATTGTTTACAAAAATTTAAGAATCGATACAAAAGTTGGATATCATGCCTGGAAAGATGCGCGCTATGTTACTTTCAAAACTTGGTCCTGTTGAATCAAGCCCGTTAAAGCTTACTGAGATTGATAGGCATGAGATTGCAACCCCCAAAGAAGTTCTGGTAAAGATTGAGGCATGCGGTGTATGTCACTCACAACTACATTCGATCGAGGGAGACTGGGAAGACATTGGAATACCGCCTACGTTACCAACAGTTCCAGGACATGAAGTTGTGGGAAAAATAGTAGAGATTGGTAATGACGTTACAAAATTCAAAGTAGGTGAAAGAGTAGGAATAACTCCCTTGCTTGGTTCCTGCTTGGATTGTCAGTATTGTAATGAGGGTAAGGAGTATCTTTGTGAAAAGATGGATGTCACTGGAGAATCTCTAAGGGGCGGATACACGGAATACATAACTGTATCAGAGGATTTTGCAACCAGAGTGCCTGACACGATGAAACCTGAATATGCAGCACCATTATTTTGCGCTGGTATAACAGCCTACAAGGCGGTAAAGGCTGCAGAGCCTGAAAAAAATAAAAAAATTGCAATTTTTGGTATAGGTGGAGTGGGACATATGGCAATACAGTTTGCCAAAATTGAAGGGTGTGAGGTTAGTGCAATTTCAAGGAAAGAAAAACATCTGGATGTTGCAAAAAAGTTAGGAGCAGATAATGTTTTTGTTTATTCATCTAGTCAAGAACAATTTCTGCAAGATGTTAACAAAAAATATGGTTTGTTTGATGCCGCAATTGTTTTTGCACCAGTTGATGAGGTAACAGATACAGCAATCAAATCAATCAAAAAAGGTGGAATGGTAGTTATTGCTACAGTTGGTAAGATCCCTAATTTTTTGGCGTTTGAAGAAAAAACCATCAGAGGAACCTTGATAGGCTCTAGAAAAGACATGGAGGATGTGATTAGAATCTCGGATGAAAATAAACTTGAGGTGGTTACAGAAACTTTTCCGCTCGAACAAGCAAATGAAGCATTGGTTAAACTTAAGAATTCAGAAATAGATGCACGGGCAGTTCTTATTCCTTAAAATATTTGGGTTAACTGTAAAACACATGAACTGCAGAAGATGCCACCATACAGACGAGGCTCATGAATCAACGGAAAATGATTCGCTAGTAAAACGAGGCAAATGCATGATACCAACTTGTCATTGCGCACAGTATTCTGATGCTATAAAAAAAATTGATGAGGAATTACTCTAAAAATGGTTCATATATGAAGCGACAAAATGACCGATATGAAAAAGCATATTCCTCTTGATGACACGGTAAAGGACCTTGATAATATTATGTCTAGAGTTAATGGCCTTGAAGTTTCTTCTACTGACGAATATCAAAGGGCAATGGTGAGCGTACTCAAAACGCTTGTCCAAGGAGAAATAAACTTGTTTAAGGAGTTTGAACACCTCAAAAAGGCAATTGATCTAGTTACTTTGGAAATGTTTAAGATCAGAAACAGAAACTAATCTTCAGGTTCAGGCTCTGGTTCAGGCTCTGGTTCAGGCCTAGTTGTTTTAACCGTGGTGCTAAATACATCCTGATCACTCTCATCAAACTTATTACAAATTGGTTTGTATCTGGAAATTATTTTATTTTCTAACTGCCTTCTCTGAGATTCACTGGATTCCCACATTGGATAAATTGAAAGGTATAGGTTTTCTTCGTTTCCAGCATGTGATAACCAACACTTGAATTGATCATTTTTTTTAAAAAAATCTCCAGCCTCAGTTTTTCCTGTTTCAGCAACATGAAGCATGTTAAAAACATCCTTATTCTTTGAAAATATAATGTACACAACTGCTTCCATCGGAGGACCCCATTCTGAGAGTTTGATTGGTCCAAGGAATTCATAGTGAAGAATTTGAATAGCCAACTATATTTACTAAAAAGTTATTACTTTTCTCTCTTCCGTTAGTTTTGCTAATAAATAATTGCACAATGGATCCATCTTAAGAATTAAATTCCACTAGTTTAGATTCAAAATTAATGAAAGAGCCTCATCATTATAGAAAAGTTGGGTATGGCATGATTATGGTAGCAGGTTCGCTGGCTATGATTGGTGTTTTACAATTGGTCATAGGTCCTGATGTTCTTTTTGGTGATACGATACAAAGACAGCAAGTAGCCATTTTTGATGATTGTAAGGCTAATGGTTTCTTGGAACCACAATGTGCTAAATGGTTGGATGAAATGCAGTTACAAGAATGTAGGGAAAATAAGGATGTTGACAGTTCAGAATGTAGAAAGTACAGGCACTGGGTAATTCTGGATGAGGATTTAGAAACAATAATGAAGAATGCTCAGAATGAGGAATAACTAAACTACTGGTAACCGTTTGAATAGTCTTCCCACATATTTTGCTTAGCGGTAAGTTTGTTCATCTCATACAAAGAACCGGATATTATTCCCGCGTAGAAAAATGTGTAAAGAAACACCTGAGAGTGAGTGGGATCACTCTGTGTAAGGCTAACAGAAACCATTGAAAAGAAAACGAATGTTCCTACAAATGAAATAATCTTGCCCAGGTATCCTCCACCTAATCCAACAATTTTTCGTGTTGCAGCAGCCATCAAAACAATGCTTGATACAATTAGAAATGTAACACCACCATTGTATGTGATCAACTCTACTGCCCACTCAATTATACCAGTATCAAAGGGAGAGCCGTCAGGCACCATACTTCCACCATGCAACGCAAAATTTACAGAGCTGAAAAGACCGCCAATAACGAAGAAGAATAGAAACATCTTTAAAATTCCACGCTTGATTGGACTGCGCGTGTCTGAGGGCTTCATGACACGCTCAGTAATTTTTAATCCGTAAAGAAATCCCACGATAAATGTTGGTATAAACATAATATTCACTAGTATTGGAGTTTCCGCAGTGATACTTTCAATTACAGTCTGGAATATTACAAAAAGACTCAAAGCAGATATTGCTGCTATGCAGAAAATTACAAAAGTGGAATAACGCACAATAATTGAATCAGACTCATTTGTAGCTAACCAATTTGACATACAAATTATTAGAAAAATACGGATTAAATAGGAAACAAAAAAATCATTTAGTCAATTGATCAATTCTGTTTACCCATAAATCTGAGATAGGCTGGATAACAAAAATCATATACTTAGGAACAGATTTTAGTTAAAAATATTTAGAATCCTGCCGCTAATGGGTTTTCAGGCTTTATTATTTCACGGAGAATTATAGTAGCAAAAGATCCTCTTGAAAGCGAAAACGATACAGTGTCATCTTCCACCGTATAGTCTTCACATTTTATAGAGGAGTTTCTAAAACCGCCTTCGCTACTTATTTCCTGCATTTCTTTTGAAAAAAAATCCTTTGATGTTATTTCTTCATCTTTTAATATTTTTTCAATGTAATAATGAAAGCGAGTTTTTTTGTAATAGGAATAACCAACAAAAGGAATTGCTAATCTTTGAAGAGGATCATTTTCAAATTTTCCTAAATTAGCATTTTTATCATAGCAAACATCGTTAGATAGGGGGGAAAATAACTCTTCACCATTTTCAAAAGACATGCTTAGTGTTTTATTAAAAATAAATGATTGATATGACTGAACAAAAAACCGCCTTATCGATAATGGCAAGGCGCGTAATGCCTTAACTGGATTGTTATGCTCTATCATCTCCTTCAAGGCAATTTTTTCAAGATCCATTCTATTTGGAATTATTTTGAGAGCTTCAGAATATTTTGATCTGTCAGCCATTATTTTTCGAAATGTAATATTCTGTGTTGTATCATATTCGGAAGTAAATGATAGTAATAGGTGGATTGCCAGCAAAAAATCCTTCTGGATCAATGCCTTACCAATTAGGTGAGTAACTGGTCGGCTTGAACCAAATCTTTGGTAACCATAAAAGTTCAAAACTTTATCATATTCCTCAAACTGTGACAATGTATCAGACACTCCGCTAATTTTTACCTTAAAATGATTCCCGATCATTTCTTTTTTTGATAATGGTTTGCTTGTAAATCCAATTTTTTTTAGACTGTATCTTGATTCATTGATCAAAAAATCATGTTTAATTTTGCTTGTTGTGACAACGAATTGTTCAGTTATAGCTGATGCATCTTTTAAGCCAAGAGATTTGAACCTAATTCCATATTTTTTAAAAATTTCACTTAGTGCATGTGTAGTGTCAATTCCATTTTTTTTTAATTTGCAAACAGCATAGCCAAATTCTGAATGAATCTGAGAATGTGCTTTTTCTGAAATGATTTCTGAGACAACAAAATCCTCGTTTTGTTTTTTTATTGTTCCGCCACAGCCGGGAAAATTTGTTGTGTAAACTGATATTCCTAGTTCAGAATCAATTTTTGGAATCACACTATTATCACAGTGATAAATTGGGAAACAGCGATTTCATTATTATATGCGCCTAGAAGAACCTTATGTGTACCGGATAACGCATTCTCACTTGCAGTAATTTGTATCGAAATAGTTTTTGAGCCGTCAGAAAGATATAGTTCCTTTGGTTCGGATGCGATAACAATATCTGAAAATAGAGATGTCGTGGATGAATTCACGGTAACACTACGAGTAAAATCATACGCTGGTGAGATAACATAAAGCATGACATTTGCTGTCTGGCCCTTCTCTAGTGTGATAGACTGAGTGTCTATATCAATTGAAAAAGGAAGCGGGATTGACGTATCAACTACACCAATGTTGTTTTCCACCCATTCAGTAAACCAAATTTTTTTACCATCTATTGCAAAATCAAAGACCTGTGCAACACCACAATACTCAATCCCTTCACAGTCAGACCAGTTTGGATTTCGTGAAGGTATTGTATATTCTACCAAAGTCTCAGTGGAAGGATTAAAGACACCAATACGATTTGCAGTCTGCTCGTTCATAACTAGATTATCGCCAGAGTGTTCAATCCAGTATGGTCTAGATATTGGAGATTTTATGAAACCGGAGGCATTACCGTAGGAATCAATTGTAGGTACTGAAGTAACATATTTTGTAAATTCCTCCGTCACAGGATCAAAGCTGAAAAAATAACTGCTTGTCGTATCAACTATCCATATATTTTGATTCGGTCCAACTGAAACTCCATTTGGTGCTGTCATCCCAGATGGAAACTGAAAAAATTGAATAAAATCCTGTAAAAAAAGACTATCAGCTTGTGATGATATTGATAGTTGTGATTCCCATTCTTTATAGTTGAACTTGATGAGAATACCAGTTCCATCTGAATTCCAGTTTGTATACCATATGTTATTCTCTGAATCAATTGCAAAGTCACTGGTAAATCCATCAAGAGCTGAAGGTATTGATGCGTAGGATAAAGAGTCCTGTGAATAGCTAAAAATAGTTAGCTTGCCTCCAGTGAAATCATTTACAATTACATTAGAACCATCAATGACTAATTTTTGAGGAAGTGAAGATATATCCTCTGAAATCGGAAAATTAATTGTGTTATATGTTTCATCAGCTATTGAGAACCTCCATATAGAATCTGTTGCTTCATCAGTATACCAAATAGCACCATCAGGAGAATAATCCATACCCCACATCATAGAACGTAATTTATACTTCAGTTGACTTTCAGCAGCTACCCATCTTGGATTGGTATATTCAGTAAATTTCTCAGTTAGTGGATCAAATTTTGCAATATTACCGGTGTTTGTTTGTGCAAACCAAACCGTACCATTAGGCTCCGTTGTGATTGCAAGAGGCTGAGTACACGCTGTCGGTATCTTAAATTCTGTAACGAAATCAGTTGATTTTGCCTTGTCATTTGTACCACAAAACTGTGGTCGTTCATCATCAGTGTAACCGTCTCCTGCAACAAAAACTTCTAAATCATTATCCTCAGAAGATTTTCCAGGAATAGCGATTGTAATTCCTGAAGCCAACATAATTCCCGCAACAAGTGCAAAAAAGATTATTCCTTTTTTTCTTGTTTTCACAGTTAAAACCCAAACATATCCATGTTATATCTGATTATAATTAAATGCCAAAAGTATTACATAAGTTTCAAATCGCCAGTTATCTTATCAATTTTTTCCTCAGGTGCAGGACCTAGGGATATGCAAGTTACTGTTCCAGGTGCAATCTGTGTGTGACCTGCATCAGTTACTTCAGACCATGGCACACCAATCTCAATTGCGCCCTGTTTAACTTGTTCAAGTTCTTTTAGATTTGAAACTTTTAATACAATTTTTTCTTGCCCCTTCCACCATTCTGAGAACCATTCTGGTTTGGATTTTCTAACATATTCTGCGCCTAATACACAAGCATGCCCAACTTGGGCAGCAATTTTTCCCTTTCCCATATCAAGGTCAGTTCTAACTACAATTACCTGTTTAACGTTTGCCATATGGTTACAAGAATGATGTATTATGAAAAACTTTGCAATCTATTCAAAACATTATTTGTGACTGACGCTCTACTGTATATCGATCTTTCTAATAATCATCAATGTCTCTTAATGTCTCCTAAATTATTTTATAAAATACATAAGAAGAACTTTCTTAGACCACAAACAGTAAGTTTGCTTGTGGTCCTTAAGGTTCTTTAATCTGATTTGTCTGTTACTTGTTTAATAAACTTGTTTACGCATTCCATTGTCTGGTGCTGATTATGATCAAGCATGTCTTTCTCACAGATTGGACAAACTGTCTTTTTTGTAGAACTATAAGCAACAGGATTAGTTGCTACATTGATAAATTTCTCCAAGCATAAATTGGTCTGTCGCTTATCGTGTTCATTAAAGTCCTTTTTACAAGTAGGACAGAATATTTTTTTCATGGTTCAGTAAGGTAATAATGTAATTCCGTGTAGCAATCTACACAATAATCCTTTTCATCAGTATGCTCACAATTATGGACTTTAGAAACATGATTATGACATTTTGTACAAAATTGCATAAAATGCATCAAACTATCACGTTAAAAAATTAATACGTACTCTCAGCCATTCCACGGTATTTTGGCATACGCATAGTCGTCCCACAAGATGTGCACTTGTAGAGAAATTTTGTTTTCTTTCCGGTCATTTGTAGATCAGAGTCAAGTAATTCTTGTTGGGTTATACTAAAACACTTTTTACACCATCGGTTTTCAAGTTCAGTATCTTCAGACTTTCTTGATTCTTTCATGATTGTGTAATGATTTAAGATTCAGAATCTGTATCTTTTTTATTTCTCGAAAAACGCCCAAATTTAAATTTTTTATCGTGTGCAGTTTTTCTTCGTTTGTCAGTTTTGTAAACAAGGTACATCGGTATGCCTATAGTAAGTGCAGCAACTCCAATCATAGCCCAAAGATACCACATATCTTGTAAACTTTAACCTTGGATAATAATAATGTAGTAAAAACTGGTAACATTTATTGTATAATACAGATTTGTATCGTCTGTGGAAGGATATGATGTAGTCGTTGCCGGTGGCAGTATTTCTGGACTACTAGCTGCCAGGGAGATTGGAAAAAGTGGATATTCTGTTTTAGTTTTAGAGGAAGGGTTTGAGGTTGGAACTCCTGATCATTGTGGTGGCTTGGTTAGCAAGTCAGCATTACATGGCTTGGGAATTGAACCCTCACAAAAGACATTTGATTGTACGATAAACTCTGCAGAGATTTATTCCCCTGCTGGAAAAAAGATCAAAATTGACCCAAAAAATCAGGAAGTTGTTGTAGTTAACAGAAGAGAACTTGACAAGCAAGCTGCATACCAAGCTCAGCAATCTGGAGCAGAGATTATGGTTAAAACAAGCTTTAAGGAAAAAACTGGTCAAGTAGTTCAAACATCAACTGGTGAAATAAAATGTAAAATTCTAGTTGACTGTAGAGGAGTTAGTAGACTGGTTAATAGTGACAGATATGGCATATTGTTGTCAGCGCAATACGAGGTTTATGCGGATTGGATTATTGATGGAAAAGTTGAGGTCTACTTTGATCAGATAAAATACCCAGGTTTTTTTGCTTGGGTTATTCCATCTGGAAATGGAGTTGGTAAAGTTGGGGTTGCAGGGAGAGAAATTAACGTATCTAAAACAATAACGGATTTTATAAAAAATAAAGGAAAGTGTTCAGCCGTAAGAAAAATTTTTGCTCCTATATGGGTTAAAGGTCCAATCAAAAAATTTGTTTCAGATGATATAGTAATAGCTGGTGACGCAGCGGGGCAATCAAAACCAACTACGGCAGGCGGAATTTATTCATGTGGAATGGGTGGAATTTTTGCTGGTAATGCAGTTACAAAATATTTTGAGACTGGGATGGTTTCTGAACTTGAACATTACCAAAAATTATGGCATAAAAAATTTGGTAAGGAATTTGAAAAACAACGCCTTGCTAGAAAGATTCTGGAAAGAATTGACAATAATACAATCGATAAGATTTTTGACACAATTACTCCTGAGATCTTATCTGAAATTTCAGATAAGGATGATTTTGATTTCCATGCAGTATCCATTGTAAAATTACTTGGGATACAAAAGTCACTGAATGTCACTCAAAATATCATGCGTGCAGAGATCAAACGCTTGTTAATGCGTTAGTTGTCTATGACGGTAAGCAAGGTATAAATGAGAATATCGGAGATATTTTTCAGAATGTCATCAAGTATTGAGTTACCAGTTTGCAGTTGCTGTCACAGACATATCATGCCAAATGATAAATGCGTGAAATTTAATTGCCCAAACTGTGATAATAAAAAGATTATTTGGAGATGTGAAAGTTGCAGGGAATCGGTAAGAAGTTATACATGCCCATCATGTAATTTTCAGGGGCCTTAAAAATGGCACAATTACTTCTGATTACAAAAATTCTTCCTACTGGGACAGAAATTGATTTGGACAATTTGGCAGAATCAATAAAAAACACACTAAAAGATGATATTCAGCTTAAAAAATTCCAAAAACTTCCACTTGCTTTTGGTCTGTATTACCTCAATGCTGAATTTATTTTAGATGATAAAGAAGGTCAGATGGATTCATTAGAAAATACAGTACGAAAAGTAGATGGAGTAAGTCAGTTTGAAGTACTAAATATGAGTAGAATGTCAGTTGACATGAAATAGGTGATTTGTTGCCACAAAAAGATACACAGCCACTGCAAATGCGAATAGGAGAAGCAAAACAAAGAGATGTTGGTAAGAAAAGAGCTAGAATTGGTCCTGAAGCAATGGACTATCTACATGTTGCACCTGGTGATATTATTGAGATAAAAGGAAAAAGAACGAGCAGTGCTGTTGTTTGGCCAGCTAATGAAGATGAAAAAAACCCTGATTGCGTCAATATCGATGGTCAAACTAGAAAGAACGTTGGGCTGACACTTGATGACATAGTTGAAGTTCAAAAAGTTGAAGTAAAAACCGCCAAAACTGTCGTACTTATGCCAATAAATGACGTTGTGACTATTGATAAGGAGTTCACTGATTTTGTAAAAAATAGATTGAAGGGTCTACCATTAACTAGTGGTGATGAGATTTCAGTAATGATTTTGGGAAACTCGATGGATTTTAAGATCAGTAAGATCTCACCAAAACGAGTTGTTAAAATTGATCGTCTCTCCAATCTAAAAATACTTTCTGAGGCGGCAACTGACAAAAAAAATAGAATCACATATGAAGAAATTGGTGGGCTGGGAGTTGAGATAACCGCAATGCGTGAAATTGTTGAACTACCGCTGAGGCATCCAGAACTTTTTGCCAGGCTTGGAGTAGAACCACATAGCGGAGTTTTGCTCTACGGACCGCCTGGATGTGGAAAGACACTCCTTGCTAAGGTTATTGCAAGTGAATCAGATGCCAACATGTATTTAATTAACGGTCCTGAAATCATGAACAAGTATTATGGGGAAACTGAAGCTAGACTTCGAGAGATTTTCAAGGAAGCAAAAGACAACTCACCCAGTATAATCTTCATTGATGAAATTGATGCAATTGCTCCAAAGAGAGAAGAAGCTTATGGCGATGTTGAAAAACGAGTAGTAGCCCAGCTTTTAGCACTAATGGATGGATTGACTGAAAGAGGAAATGTTATCGTACTTGGAGCGTCTAATCGTCCTGACAGTATAGATCCTGCGTTAAGAAGACCGGGTAGGTTTGACAGAGAAATGGAAATTTCAGTTCCTAACTCAGATGGTAGATTGGAGATTTTACATATACATACACGTGGAATGCCACTTTCGGATGATATAGATTTGAAAAATCTTGCATCCGAGCTTCATGGGTATACTGGTGCAGATATTAAATCTCTGTGTAGGGAGAGCGCCATAAAAGCAATACGACGTTATCTGCCCGAAATTGATCTTGAAAATGAGCGTATACCGTCTAAGATGTTACAATCGATGGAAATAAAATCACGTGACTTTTACGATGCAATGCATGATGTTGTACCAACAGCTATGCGTGAGTTTTATGTTGAACGAGCAAAAGTTTGGTGGAAAGATGTGGGTGGTTTAGACTATGCAAAAAAAACGTTAGAGGACAACATGATCACATCTGTCAATGACCCTAGCAAATTTACTAAGATGGGAATAAAACCACCTAAGGGTGTGTTGCTTTACGGACCGCCTGGATGTGGAAAGACCATTCTTGCTAGAGCACTAGCAGCTGAATGTGGTGCAAACATGATTTTGGTCAGGGGTCCGGAAATATTATCAAAGTGGGTTGGTGAATCCGAAAAAGCAATTAGAGAAATTTTCAGGAAAGCTAAGACATCTGCACCATGTATAATCATTTTTGATGAATTAGATTCTCTTGCAAAATCAAGAACAGCAGAAGAAGGAAACCGTGGGGAAACAATACTTAGTCAAATGTTAACTGAGATGGAAGAAGGTGGTACATCTAGGATCATAATTGTTGGAATTACAAATAGACCAGATCTGATTGATAATTCTATGCTTCGTACTGGCAGGCTTGATATTGTTTTATTTATTCAACCACCGGACGAGAAAGGTAGATTGGAGATAATAAAAATATTAACTGAAAAGATGCCGCTTACTAGTGATGTTGATCTGGATGAGATTGCTGTTTCTACGCAAAACTATACTGGTGCTGACCTGGCATCTCTATGCAGAGAGGCAGTTGTAAATGCAATGCAGAATAATTCTAAAAAAATTAACAGCAATGACTTTGCATTAGCACTAAAGAAGGTTAAACCATCTATCACTAAGCAAATAGACCAATGGTATACATCGATAAAAGATGAGGTATCAAACATAATTCCCAAGTCTACGGATGAGACTTTTTATAGATGATGAATAATGCACTACAAAAATTTAGTATTTGAAAAGGTAAAAGAATCAGGCTCTATCACTGACACATCCCTAACTAAAAGTCTTACAAAAGATGGCTATCTTTTACACGAAGATGTAATTAACAAAACATTGCTTGATCTGGAAATTATGGGATTAATCAATGTCACTTGGCTGAATAAAAATACGCGTAGAATAGAGATTGTTTCTAACAAAAATGAAGAGGACGATGTTGAGTTGGAAAATAAAAAATCATTAGAAAATGATTATGAATCAAGTTTTCCTGCTACAAAAAGCAATATTTAACTAAACCTAAAGTGGAAAGCTGCATCCAAAGCAATTCCTATAAAGATTATCGTTAGATATGGTGCAGTCACCTTGTATGCCTTCCACGCAAAATCTGATGTAGGTGTCTTTGTTAGCTTGTAATGATATAACAGCATGAGTCCACCTGCAACAGCAGCAAATACAGTATAGATTACTCCCATACCAAATGCATACAACATTAACGAATATGGTAACAAAATGATAGTATTGGCAAGTATATACTTCGACGTTCTTTCCATGCCAATCAAAACAGGTAACATTGGAATTTTTACTTCCGCATACTCATCACGAATCTTCATGGCTAGACACCAAAAATGAGATGGGGTCCACACAAAAATCAAAAAGCCTATCAAAAATCCTAGAATATCAATAGAACCTGTAGCTGCAGACCAACCAGCCATAGACGCAGCACTACCTGCAAATCCACCTATCACAATATTGGAGGAGTTAAGGCGTTTCAGCCACACTGTATAAATTACAACATAAAAAAATATGCCCAAAGCAATAAAGAACGTACACAAATAATTCAAAGTCAATGCTGCATAAACCACAGAAGTTATGCTTACACCTAGACCATACACAAAAACCGTAATGGGCTTAATTCTACCTGATGGGATTGGTCTTTTGCTTGTTCGCTTCATTTTTAGATCAATATCTCTATCGTAAAAATGGTTGAGTGCACTAGATCCAGCCGAAGCAAGAGATCCTGCAATTATAATATGCAATATTCCCAATTCGCTTAGCTCAGGACCTACAAATTTACTTCCAGCATACATGGATGTTACAGCCGTTATAACAAGTAAAATTATGATTCGTGGTTTTGAAACCTCAAATATTTCTTTTAATCCCAATTATTGTCAGCGGAATAACATAAGATTTAATTTCTTCGAATCTATTCCTGGATTGCAAAACGATTAATATATAATATTTTTCAACAAGCTTAGATGAGTAATTGGGAACTAATCATGCCTGGTGGCGGACTAACTGCAATTGGATTGACTGGTATAGTTCTATCCTATGCAGGAATAGCCCATACATTCGTTGATGGACTGCATGCACTTACAGGTCTGTTATTTTTCTTCGGGTTAATATTCTTGGGTGCTGGAATCCTAGACGGAGGTGTTTCCACTTCCAACAGAACAAAGGCTACGGTGTTGGTTATCATATCTATAGTTTTAGCATTTGGAGGTGCAGCGTTCATAGGCAATACTAGTACTACATTACCAACAGTTGCTGGATTACTAATTATGATTACGATACCGGGCATTGTAATTGCATATATGTCAATGAAGATGCCTCAATATGTAAAACCTATTGGTCTTATCTTCATATTTGCTATAGCTTTGGGAATCACTGTATTTTTCGGCTTTGGTCTGTTAGGTCCTACTGGATATCTAATTCCAGAAATGGAAGATATCACTGAAGAGATTACTGAGATGGTAGTACCGACTAGTCAGATATTTGCAATATCAATATTAGCTGGATCTTCAGAGCAAGGAGCTCCAGATTATAGCCCAGACAACGCACTAGTAGAACAAGGATATGTAATAGAATGGACTAATCATGATGAAGTAGTACACACTGTAACTAGCTCACTTGATTTCGGTGAAACTTTTGATTCTGGATTGATAGATGCTGGTAGTACGTTCCAAATTGATACAGCCAATCTTGCACTAGGTGCATACGAATACATGTGTATTGTACATCCATGGATGATTGCAACATTTGTGGTTGAAGAGCCAAAAGGATCAGTTGTTGAAATTATCAATATCCCTACTGGTGCAGGAAATAATGTAGAAGGGCAGATATTTTATGACCCACAAGATGTGTCAGTTATGAAAGAAACAGTTGTTTTGTGGAATAATAATGATGAAGTAGCACACACTGTAACCAGTTCACTTGATTTTGGTGATACGTTTGATTCTGGATTGATAGATGCTGGTAGTACGTTCCAAATTGATACAACTGGTCTAGAAACAGACACATACGAGTACTTCTGCATAGTTCATCCATGGATGATAGGTTCTATAACTGTAGAATAATGTTGCAAAAAAAAATAATAATATCTAATCTACTTAGAGAAAATTTAGTACAACATGCGAATAAGCAATACCCATATGAGGCATGTGCTATACTTTTAGGAAACACCAACGAAGAAACTTGGGAAACTACTGAAATATTTCTCACTAAAAATACTGACAAATCAGAAATTAATTTTACAGTATCAAACGAACAGTTATTGGAAGGATACACAAAAGCAGAAGAAAATGGACTTGATGTTGTTGGAATATTTCACTCACACCCAAAGTCAGAACCGTCACCATCTAACACAGATATAAAATTCATGAAAGGAAATCCTGTCCCATGGGTTATTTATTCTGGATTGACAAATGATATGAAAGCGTATCTTCTAGAATCGGAAGTAATTCAAATTCCAATAAATTAAATTTTGTTAAAAGTAATTTTTGTACCCTCATTCATCTTTGACAGTATATTTTTATCAGGATTTGTAATTTTGCCTATAACGTTAACAGGTGAATATGGTTTTATCTCTCCGCTTTTACCGATTGGTGTAGGACCAAAAAATAAACATATTGCTTTTCCACTGGGCCAATAAGCAACGTCATTAAGATTAACCAAATCCTTTGCATTTTCTTCAGGCTGAGTGATTGGAGATTCATCAGTATAGATCTCCTCACCCCAAATATGCGCGTTGACTGAGAACGGTAATGATTTTAAAAGACTAGTACAAGTTTTAGGAGAACTGGTATCATCCAGTTCTATAATTATATTCTCTAATTCTGGAATGCTAGCAAGTATTTTTTTTTTCATGGAATAATTGTTTAGATTAAATACTCCTTAATTTTATGCTTATTATGGCAATGGATATACATGTCTACGATACTTATGTTAAAGCCAAAGATGGTCATACTATGCACTTTGATGTTATAACAAATGTGCAGGATCATGACAAAGCAATTGAATATGCTAAACAATGGCTAGCAACAGTTGGTGAAGATGGCGCAAAGGTGACAGGAGACGAATGCCAATTTTGTCACACACAGGGTGCCCCAGAACCAGTTGAAAATGAAATCAAAGAGAAGGGATTCTTCATCCAAAAAATGGAAGGATGTTCATAAACTTCTTTTTAATTTAAAATTTTTCAAACTTTATTGATAACATATTCTATCTGAAACTATGTCTGAAAAAAACTACTATCGCTCAACAATTGAAGGTGAAAAAAGTACCCAGTGGATTTGTGGCTGTTTTGAGACTAGCGATGGTTTCTTCAAATTTTGCGACAAGCATGGGACTACATTACGCAAAGCTGTAGTAGCACAAATTGATGAGCTTGATATGACCAGAATTGAGAAATAATGTTGAATTTACAATGCGATTATAGCTACAAATACGGAAACAAAAACTATTGATACGGTACTTAATAATTTTATAACAGTATTAAGTGCAGGTCCAGCTGTGTCTTTGTAGGGGTCTCCTATAATATCACCAACTACTGTAACTTTGTGTTCTTCAGTTCCTCTTTCTCCCTTCATTTCTATGAGTTTTTTAGCATTATCCCATGCCCCTCCAGTATTTACCATATGATAA
>JYMV01022197.1_pt1 | contig 37923 bp, 29 predicted proteins | sample 338911 | NCBI WGS metagenome assembly JYMV01 (sample SAMN03354496, study PRJNA234377) | hydrothermal vent metagenome | biome: Deep sea; feature: Hydrothermal plumes at the Eastern Lau Spreading Center, Western Pacific Ocean; material: Seawater | place: Tonga | collected 2009 | depth 2000 m m | reverse complement strand
TGTCATTGCAAAAAGATTCTTCATGAGAATGGGTTTAATATTATCTCGGATTTAGTTATTTATTCAAATTTTATAAAGTCGTTCATTAGACTTGCGCATAAAGATATGACATTCTACTCATAAATCATAACTCTTTTCACGGAGTTTGTAAAAAAATGCTCGACGAATGCCATAAATTAGTCGATGAGCGGGATTTACTTGATTTGGTAATCATCTGTAAGACGCTGTATATATTAAAAGGTTGCCTGACGATTATCTTTCTAACTTGCCGATTCAAAATACGTATTAAATAGTTATGAAAAAACTTAAAAATCTAGTTGAAGATCGTTGGATTGAAGGAAATGGAGCAGGAAATACCTTATACAACGCCATTACAGGCGAGGCTATTGCCTCTGCGAGTACAGATGGAGTAGATATAGGATCTATGTATGAGTACGCTAGGTCGACTGGAGGCTTTGCGTTAAGGCGGATGACTTTCCAAGAACGTGGGAGGATGCTTAAAAAGCTGGCTCTCCACCTTCATAGTTGTAAAGAGAAATTTTATGAAGTGAGTGCTGCTACAGGAGCCACACGCATTGATAGTTGGATAGACATTGAAGGTGGGATAGGTAACCTGTTTGCTAATGCAAGTCTTCGAAGAAAATTGCCCGACTCTCCATTTGCTGTAGATGGCGATTTTATTCCTCTTTCTAAAGAAGGCACCTTCGGAGGGCATCACATTCTCGTTCCTAAAGAAGGGGTTGCTGTGCACATTAACGCATACAACTTCCCTATTTGGGGAATGCTTGAGAAGATTGCTGTAAACCTTCTCGCAGGAGTTCCCGCGATAGTAAAACCTGCAACCGTTACGTCTTTCTTGACAGAATATATGGTGAGAGAAATTCATTCGAGCGGCATATTACCAAAAGGTTCCTTACAACTCGTCTGCGGATCTGCTCGCGACATCCTAGACTTTGTAGACGAAAGAGATATCGTGACTTTTACCGGATCGGCAACAACAGGAAGAGCCTTAAAGGTTCACCCTCGCATTATTGAAAATAGCGTACCATTCAATCTGGAGGCCGATTCATTGAACGCTGCGATCTTAGGTCCTGATGCTGGGCCGGGAACTCCTGAGTTTGATCTATTTGTGAAAGAAATTCGCAAGGAAATGACGGTTAAGTGTGGACAGAAATGTACTGCAGTCCGTCGAATAATGGTTCCGGAGCAGCACATTGATGCGTTCCAGGACGCTCTGACCACTCAGCTTGCAAAGACGGTTATCGGAGACCCTTCAACTGATGGTGTGCGTATGGGAGCTCTCGTAGGCCAAACCCAGCGCGACGACGTTCGCTCTCAAATCGCACTTCTTAAAGAAGAGTCTGAAATTGTTTTCGGCTCACCAAACGAAGTAGACGTGATAGGTGCTGACTCTAACATCGGCGCATTTATGAGTCCCGTATTATTAAGGGTCAACAATTCTAGTAAGGCCGTTAAAGTTCACGAAGTAGAGGCCTTCGGTCCTGTGAGTACTTTAATGTCATACAACGAGGTCGGCGAAGCTGTTGCTTTATCGAAGAAGGGAAAGGGGTCGCTTTGTTGTAGTATCACGACTCATGATAAAGATGTCGCGACGGAATTTGTTCGTAACGCAGCATGTATGCACGGTCGTATTTTAGTTCTTGATCGAGAGTGTGCGAAGGAAAGTACTGGGCATGGCTCTCCCCTGCCCCTTTTAGTTCACGGAGGACCGGGACGAGCTGGAGGCGGAGAAGAAATGGGCGGACTTAGAGGCGTGCGACATTACATGCAGAGGACTGCTATTCAAGGTCATCCATCAATGCTTACCGCAATAACTTCTCAATATCAGCCTGGAGCGGCACAACCGGAATCGGAGCCCCACGTATTTAGAAAGCACTTCGAAGAATTAAAAGTTGGGGATACAGTTACTACGGCAAAGCATACGGTTACGGAGGCCGATATTTCGAATTTCGCAAATGTTTCGGGCGATAATTTTTACGCTCACGTAGATGCAACTTCGCTTGAGGGAACATTATTTGAGCAGAGAGTCGCCCATGGATATTTCATACTTAGTAAAGCTGCTGGGTTGTTCGTAGATCCGAAGAAAGGACCCGTCTTGCTCAATTACGGAATCGAGGAATGTCGTTTCACGAAACCTGTATATCCTGGAGCGACGATAGGTGTGCGGCTTACTGTAAAGGAGAAGATTTCTCAAGAGCGTCGCGAGCCGGAAGACGTTGCGAAGGGAATCGTGAAATTTCAGGTCGATGTTTATGATGAAACAGGCGAAACCGTAGCTATTGCTACTATCCTGACTATGGTTAAGATGTTAGACCAAAGCCCTGAATAATCGTTACTGTGCGTCATCTCTTAATTTTATTTATTCTAACTCTCTGTTTTTCGAACGCTAGTTATGCTAATTCGGGTTCGATTAATGTGGAATCGAGCATTAGCGACTCGCTAATAGTTGATCACGAAGCGTACTTGAGGGATCTTGATTCGTTAAAAGCATGGGTCGAAGCTTTACACCCCCTTCCCTACGCAAGGATTTCCGAAGACGATTTTAATATCGCCCTGAATCTAGCTAAGGAGGAAGTACTCAAGCTCGATAACGAAAAGGACTTCATTTACATCGTTTCTGCGCTTTTGGGGAAGATTCGGGATAGTCACACGGGAATATCGATAGGTGTTTTGTTTAAAAAGACATTAGAACAAAATTGGAAAGCAAACGCATTTTTACCGAAAGTAATAAACATCGAGGATGAGCTATATGTAATTCAAGACGGCTCTGGCCTCTTGAGCTCGGGCTATAAAATCACGACGTTGAATGGCGTTGCATCTCAAGATGTTTTCAAGTCTGCTTTAGCTTTATCGCCTTGGGAAGGGAATAGTTGGCTAAGCAACTTCAGAGCTGCAGAAAGGTTGACTATCCTAACTACACTGTACAACTCTGAAGATAGTTCTGAGCTTTTCATTAATGGAGAGAAATACTCTCTTATGGAGAGGGGAAATAATAAGTCGAAACAATTTACCGGATTGCATTGGGAGATTGAGGACAATATAGCGCGGCTTTCAATCTGGACTTTTGGCAGTGATTCTGACAGAAAGTATAGTAAAGCACTTAAAAAAGGGTTTAAGGAACTTAATAAATCCTCGAGAAAGGGTGAGAGTCAGTGTTTGGTAATCGATTTAAGGGGTAATACTGGTGGGTACTTAGATAGAATGCTTGAAATATTCGAATATTTGCCATGTGAAGAGGATGTAATACTTAATTCATACATATTTCGTAAAAGTCCAGAGACTGGAGAGGAAGTGAGTCAGTTTTACAAAGGGATTTATAAGAAAATAGTGGAGAAGTGGAGTGACGCTTATCAAGGATTTAGGCAAATGCGTAAAGTCGCTGAGTTAGAGGTAGGGAAGGTTGATACATTGTTTTTTGACAAACGAGAGATAAAGAAAGTCGAAAAATGGAAAGGCCAAACCATACTTCTTATAGATGGATTATCCGCTTCTGCCTCGGTCTCTTTCGCTTCGTTTTTTAAAGACTTAGAGTTAGGCCCTATTCTCGGAGAGCCATGTATGGGCCCGAAGTCGGGAACTTTCGGAGATCCCGTTACTAGAGTGTTACCTGGAAGTAGGATAAGCATCGACATTTCCACTTCGAGGATGGTTCTTTACGACGATTACAGCATAGGCAATCGATCTATACAGCCCTCAAGATGGGTGCAGAGGAACGTAGATGATTTGGTTAACAAAATTGACCCGTTAGATAATGCAATACAAGATTGCATTTCCTTTCCAGAGGTGGGTAAAGAAGCTCTTTTGTCATCAAGAGAATCGAAGATAATGTGGACTGAGCTTGACAAGATGTTTTCAACTGAAAGATTATGGGGAGGCGAAGTAAGAGCTTCGGTTTGGTCTAAAATATTAATCTCAGATAAATGCATATCAGAACAAAAAAATCGAATGAAAGGAGCAGAACTAATTGCTCTGAGGGCTGCACAGGCTGAGATAAAGGACTGCAAAGCCAGCCGCGACATTGCCATCAAAGTCATTCTTCCATCTTCATTAAGAGAAGTTTTTGAAGAGATTTCTTCTCCGAACAGGCCTGCAGTATTACATTTCGGTTTACATAACCGAGCGGACTGCAACGTCTGCAAACCTAACTAGACCACATTATTTCATGAGTATTTCATTTCCAAAACTCGTATCTGTAAGGATTTTAACAGGCATAAGTTTGTCCTTATTGCTTAGCACAAGTCTTTTTGCCCAAACAATTAATGAAGGACGCAACCCCGCAAAAAGGGTTCAAGTAAGGAAAGTTGTAGAAAAGTCGCCCAGCTATCTTAAAGTAAACCCCATGATAGGTACCGGCGGTCACGGTCACACCTACCCTGGCGCTACATCTCCATTCGGAATGGTCCAGCTTAGTCCAGACACAAGGCTAGAGGGCTGGGATGGTTGTGGTGGATACCACAACTCAGACTCAATAATATACGGTTTCAGCCACACTCACTTGCAAGGAACGGGCGTAAGCGATTATGGCGACATCCTATTAATGCCTTGCACGCAGTTCGCCGCTGGCGCTACTTCTTGGCAGGACAGGTATAAAAGCACCTTCCAGAAGTCGACAGAGTATGCTCACGCAGGATATTATTCTGTCTTTCTAGAAGACCAAAACCTAAGAGCTGAATTAACCTCAACTCCACGAACAGGTATACACAAATACACATTAACAGAACCCGACACCTTAACTTTAATAATAGATCTGGAACACAGGGATAAACTGATTAATTACAGTATTTATCCTCTCGATGACAGCACGATTGTAGGGCATAGACTCTCCGAAAATTGGGCCGTGAAGCAGTATGTCTATTTCGCCATTCGCTTCAATAAAGAGTTTAAGTGGAGTGACCAATTATCTGAATTAAAGACTATTAGCATTAACGAAACCGACGGCTCTCTAGTTCAAGAGATGGAGTTCGTTCCGGTCTTTGCAGCCGATTTCGGTGTAGTCAGCGACTTAACGGTTAGAGTAGGGCTTAGCTTTTGCGATGTTGAAGGTGCGGTTCGAAATCTGGAAGAGGAGGCGTCACACAACGATTTTAAGAAATATAAAAGGGAGAACGAACTTAGATGGAAAGAACAACTAGGGCGAGTTCAAGTAAATGGCGGAGATGGCGGAATAGATCAGCAGGAAATATTCTACACAGCACTGTATCACTCATGTACAGTACCTAATTTGGCCTCTGATGTTGATGGAAGATATAGGGGAACTGATTTACAAATTCATGATTTGAGACCTATTGATGGTGATCATTACACTGTTTTCTCGCTTTGGGATACTTTCAGATCACTCCATCCCCTACTCGCTTGGATTGAACCAGGAAGGACAAGGGATTTTGTTAAGTCTATGCTCAGAATGTATGATGATGGCGGACAATTACCGGTTTGGGAACTAGCAAGTAACTACACCGGATGTATGATAGGATATCACAGCGTGCCGGTGATTGCTGACGCAAAGGCTTGGGGTATCCGTGGTTGGGATGAGGAGCTTGCATTGGAGGCTATGGTTCAGGCTGCAGATTCTATGCACCTCGGACTGGACAGCTATGTGAAGTATGGATATATTCCTAGCGAAATGGAAAGCGAAGGCGTTTCGAAAACACTTGAGTATAGTTATGACGATGCGTGCATATCTGCATATGCGGGGAGTTTAGGTGAAGAAGAGATTAGTGAGAGGTTCCGTAAACGATCACTTTCATGGAGAAATATTCTAAATCCGGAGTCGAACTTTATTCAGCCGAAACGAGATGGCGCATGGGTGCCTGATTTCGACCCCACTGAAGTGAATTTCAATTACACGGAGGCGAACGGTTGGCAGTACACGTTCTTTGCGCCGCACGACATATCGGGATTGATAAAGTACGTAGGAGGTACGGGGGAGCGATTTAGTGAAATGGTGGAGCGTCAATTTTCCGCCTCTTCAAAAACATCGGGTCGAGAACAGGTCGATATCACTGGTTTAATAGGTCAATACGCTCATGGAAATGAGCCTTCGCACCATGTGGCGTACTTATTCAGCTACGCAGGAAAGTCGTGGAGAACGGGCGAAATAGTTGATGAAATCTTAAACGAATTATATACAACTGAACCAGACGGCTTATGCGGAAATGAGGACTGTGGGCAGATGTCGGCTTGGTATGTTTTATCGTCGATAGGACTGTATCCCGTCGCCCCAGGAAGTGAGATGAGTGGTAATAAAGCCCAGCTCGTAGTAGGTTCTCCGCAGTTCGACAACGTTATAGTTTCTCCCGCGAATAGCGATTATCGCTCATGGAACAGGCCGCTTTACATCAGCACGGTGGGTGATGGGGATTACGTGAAAACCGTAAATTCTGGTGCGAGGTCGTGGTTGACTTACGATGAGATTCTGAGAGGAGGCCCCCTCGTTTTTGAAATGTCTGATTTAGGCTCAACCAGCTTTGGCATTCTAGATGCCGACCGCCCCTCAAGTTCCGTTAACGACTTCGATTTCGTTCCAGTACCCTCATTTATTGCTGAAAGAAGTTTTCAAGGGAAGCAATCTGAAGTTCGACTCCACCACTTAGACCCCGAAGCGAGTATCTATTATAAAATCAACAATGGGGGTTGGCATAAATACAAAACCCCAATAAAGATCAAGTCCAGCTCTGAATTCCTAGCTTACGCAAAACTCGGAAAAGTGCGCTCGAAGGAAGTTCACCACTCCATGGTGAAAATCGAACACGATTGGACGGTAGAGTACACTTTCCCATACTCACACCAGTACGCAGCAGCCGGCCCGAACACGCTAGTTGACGGACTTAAGGGCTCCAACGAGTATAGAACAGGAGACTGGCAAGGATTCTACGATTCGCCTTTCGAAGCAACCATAGATCTAGGGAAATCCAAATCTATTTCCGGAATGTCGATCGGGTGTATCCAAGACATCCGTCCATGGATTTGGCTCCCTGAAAGTGTCGAGTTCTTTACCTCTAACGACGGCATCAACTTCACTCTCCTGAGTAAAGTCACCCACAACGTCCCGGAGGATAATTACGAAAAGATCGTACACCGCTTTATTTCCGACTCCTCCGCTCCTACAACTAAAGCTCGTTACATCCGTGTAAAAGCAAACCCCGCAGGACCTATCCCAAGCTGGCACCTCGGTGCTGGATTCGACCGATGGACCTTCGTTGATGAATGGGACATTACCTTTGAGTAAGTAAACGACTGATGGAGACTAATAACAATAACGACTCAAATAAATTCGGACCTTTCTTAGATCTAGGACTTGCCGCCACTACACCGTACCCTTTAGATATCAGGGTTAATAGTGCAGAAGGGGTTTGGCTTAATTGTGAAGGAGGAGGGAAATTATTCGATGCGATAAGTGGCATAGGTGTAAGCAATTTCGGGCATGGACATCCAGTAATTAAAACCGCACTACACGAGCAGATCGAGAAAAATTTGCACACCATGGTATACGGGGAGTTTCGCCACGACTCCACTTTAGAGGCCGCCTCCCTCCTAACATCGTTTCTTCCCGCTCCTCTAGACACTGTTTATTTCGTGAACTCAGGAGCTGAAGCAGTAGAAGGAGCTTTAAAACTTGCAAAACGAATTACTGGACGATCTCGAATGATTGCTTGCAAAGGAGGATATCACGGAAATACTGCTGGAGCTCTATCCGTTTCTTCAAACGCTGAGAGAAAAGCACCATTCCTACCACTCCTACCAGAGGTTTCCTTTATCACTTTCGACGACATCGACGAACTTTCTCAAATAGACTCAACTGTTGCTTGTGTAATTGTGGAAACAATACAAGGAGATGCTGGAGTAAGAATACCCAGGAAGGAGTGGCTCTTAAAACTTAGAGAAACCTGCACTAACAACGGCGTAATCCTTATTCTTGACGAAATTCAGTGTGGAATGGGCCGTACAGGAAGACCATTTGCATTTACCGAATACAACATTATACCAGACATCTTGTGTGTAGGAAAAGCTCTTGGAGGAGGAATGCCTATCGGCGCGTTCGTGACATCTAGAGAAAACATGTCGCTTTTATCTCATACTCCTGTCCTCGGACATATAACAACTTTTGGAGGACATCCCGTTGCTTGTGCGGGAGCTTCTGCAGCATTAAAACTTCTAAAAAGCATTGACTTTACAGCTGTGGAACGTCGAAATAATTTGTGGGAAGAAAGGCTTTCAAGCCATCCTTCAGTAAAGTGCGTAAGACGAAAGGGAGCGTTCTTTGCCATTGAACTCGAGGATACTGAAGCTACAACGAGGGTTATTTTGAAAGGCCTTGAGCTCGGAATTTTGATGTTTTGGTTTTTGAGCATTCCATCGGCCTTTCGTCTTTCTCCTCCGATAACAATGACAGACTACGAGGCAGAGGTAGGACTAGCTTTGATAATGGAATCTTTGAATGTCGCCTGACTAAACCCTGACACACCTACTTCAATAGGAAATTTGCGACCTCTTGCATAGAACGTTTTGCTTCTGGAAGGATGTCCGGAAGTAAATGCCAACCGTGTAAAGCTTTTGATTCCCAGTGAGTTGTGGTTTGGACTTTATCCGCTTCCATAGCTTTAAGAGTCGACTCAGCATCTAAGAATAAAAATTCAACGTGCGACCCCTGAATGTGAGTAGGCGGGAATCCTTTGAAAGAACCGAATACCGGTGAAACAAGTGGGTCTTTATCGTCCATTGTCCCCATGTAATCACGACTGAAGGCAACTGTGTCCAAGTTATCAAATGGGCTGAAGTCGCTTGAATTTTGAATATTACTTTTCGATTTTTTCGAAAGATCCATCCAAGGAGATAGGAGAGCAAGCTTATCCGGCACCTGTATTTTCTCCTTTATCAACTTCGACACAAGGCATGAAGCAAGGTTACCGCCAGCGGAATCACCTACTAAAAACAACTCGCCCTGCTCAGACTGTTTTAGTGATGAATAAACTTTGAAAAGATCATCAATGGCAGCTGGGTAAGGGAACTCTGGCGCTAATCGATATTCAGGAATTATTACTTCACATTTCAACGCTTTTGCTAAAAAAGTTGCTGTGGCTTTATACACTCTTGCTGAACCAAACGAAAACGCACCCCCATGAGCCCATAGTATGCGCTTCTTATCGTTCGTTATTCCTTGAAAATTCACTACACCACACCTCACTCCTTCTATTTCTTTATAATCAAGGTTTCCTCCGAATCGCCCAGGGTTTAATCTGGACATACCTTCTATCGCCCCTCGTATCTGTTGTGGTGTCGCCCCTACAAGCTCTCTTCTCAAACGAATCGCAACGGCATTTCCGGAAATAACGACGTCGTCAAATCGACGTCCAATGAAGTTTAAAATCGAAGAATTAGAACTTTTACCAAACATTCTTTAGAAATTAGGCTGTTAGGGCTTTCAAGTTCGGGATAAATGATTGAACTTTACAACATTACTCAGAAATGATACGCTTTACTCCCACAGAAAATGCTAAGCCTAAAGTAGGTGACGTTCTCCTCAGCGAGCCCTTCCTTGACGACCCATACTTCGGGCGCAAGGCCGTATTGCTGTGCGAGCACAATAAAGACGGAGCTTTCGGATTAGTGTTAAATAATTTTGTGGACGTAAAAATCGCTGACATTATTAAAGAATTAAAAGAGGATAAATCTAGGGTGAGCATAGGAGGACCGGTCAACAACTCGAACCTCTATTACCTCCACACATGTGATTCTATTAAGGATTGTCAAAAAGTGGCTGACGGCATTTATTTGGGTGGTGACTTTGATGACTTAACAGCCCAAATCAAATCCGGCTTCACGTCTTATAGGTTTTTCATCGGATACTCAGGTTGGTCTAACTCTCAACTTGCCGATGAAATTCGCAGTCGATCATGGTTCGTCACCCGTGCCTCAACTGAGGAAATAATGTCGACCGAAGGTGAAAACGAAGAGTTTTGGAAACAACTTATCCGAGGTATGGGACCAGGGTACACTCATATTGCAGAATCTCCAAGCGACCCAACTCTAAATTAAACTACTCTACTTCAAACTGAACCCTTGCCCCTTCGTGCGCTCTGATGTTTAGAACCCTTCCATCTGTGAAGATTAAGTATTGTCCTTTTATCCCTGCAAGAATCCCTTCTCCTTTCGGCGTAGCATGAAGCTTAATGCTCTTAACCTTGTTCGGATAATTCGACACAGGATAATAAATTCTATGTACAGTGTCGTCATCCGAGAAAAACGGCTCATAATCAGGCCCTAAATGCTCAAAGCACTCATCTTTAAGCTCTAAAAGCTCATCGGGATTTCTTTCAACGTCCTTTAACATCCCTAACCAATACGTTTTATCGTTTAAATACTCCTTCATAGCAACTTCTATTTCTCCAGCGAGCTGCCGATAAGGTGTTACGCAAAGTGTAATTGCTTCGACCGCTCCTTGATCGTTCCATCTAAACTGCTCGCGCCCGAACCCCGTCACCCCCACCTTGAGTTTATCTGTCCTACTCAAGTAAACTACGTGAGGCACGTTATGATATCGCTCCTCAAAATCTCGATCCCTTAAAACTTCTCCCGTATGAATTGTGCTCAACTCTGGGTTAATAATTGAAGGACACGACATTGGCGAGTCGAAGAAAGCCTTTTTGCACATCCCCATTCTATACGCCCTATCCATCTCCACTCCAGTTACGACACAATTTACAACCCCATCAAATGTCCAAATCAACCTCTTTCCTACCCAATCATTTATAGGGATTCTCTCGTTTTTTTCAAGAATATCACACGTCTCAAGAAAGTAACTAATTACCCCAACGTCATCAGCAGCTACCTCGGTGCTCATCTTTCTCAAATTCCCTTTCATAACTTTTTTCGACATTTTCGAAAGGTACAGCCAACTTTTCATCGAACTTAAAGTCAAATTGATTAATTTGTGCGCTTAAGTACGTATATTACATTCTAATTATATTCAATGAAACAGTTTTTACTCCCTTGTGCTCTTCTCGTTTTCGGTTCTGCTTTTGGCCAAACCCCTTTACTAGAGGAGAACTTTGATTCTTATGCCGTTGGTGATTATATCGGTGTGGCTAGTTCTGTTTGGACTACCTGGACTAACGCACCAGGTACTGATGAGGATGGCCAAATTAGTGACGAGCAGGCAAATTCAGGAACGCAATCTTTAAAGATTTTCGGTTCAGCATCTGGCGGGCCTATGGACGTTTACCTTCCTATAGGGCTTGAGACAGCTTATGAAGTAAGCTACAACGTATACGTTCCATCTGGAAACTCAGCTTACATGAACGTTCAAGAAGAACTTACTCCTGGAGTTGCATGGGCTTTCGACTTTACTCTAGCTGCTAACGGTCAGGTAACTTTCGGAATTGACCAAGTTGTACTAGCTTACGGAGCATACACCCAAGATTCTTGGACTTCTATTTCATTGAGAATGGATCCCGTAAACGATAGAGCAGAAATTTACATCGGTGGAGAATACCTCGCTAATGTTGCTTTTGACGGCATCATCGGTGGAGTTAACTTCTTCGGATACGGAGACGGGACAACTCCTGGTCTTTACTACATAGATGATGTTGTAGTTGTTGAGACTGGTGACGTGATTAATGGTATTGGTGAAGTCTCTGAGCTTGATCTATCATTTGGTCCAAACCCAGCAAGCAACTTCGTTCAAATCACTAGTAACACCTCATACGGAATAATTCGCATCATGGCACTAAACGGTCAGATCGTGAAAGAGATTGCTGTATCTAATCTTAGTTCTGGTCAACGCATCGAGCTTGACTTAGACAACGGAATCTATTTAGTTGAGCTTACTTCTAACAATTCACGCACGATGCGTAAACTTGTTGTAAGCAAATAATAAGACTACTTTTTTAAGATTAAGAGCTACTCCAAACGGGGTGGCTCTTTTTTTTGAAACATGATTTATTCAGCAACCTCTGACAGCATAGTCTTGGGGGACTATAGTTTTGAAAGGAATTGCAGAATTTCATCTGTTGCCATTTCAGCGTGGAGCGGCAATGAATCTTGGATCCATGGATGTGAGATGCCGAACGTGTGACCCGCGTCCGGTATAGACACGAATCGCCCATTAGAAGCCCAAGACGCAAGGTTACGGCCTTCGGTGTCAGGGACTGCTGTATCGTTATCTCCGTGAATAGCAAGTAGGGGGATTTGTAATGAACGGATGGAGCGTTCGATGTTAAGCGCTTCGGAATTTGCTTCGAAGTCTTCGTAAAAAGCGAATGGATGAACTAGGATTTGCATCGTTCTGCCGTTCAATATTTCCCAGCTATCGGAAGCTCGCCATTTATCAAGAGCCTCACCCTCAGGAAACCTTGATCCGAAATCACAGACTGAAGCAAGCAATACACATGCATCTACGTCAGAAGTTGATGCCGCAAGTGAAGCTATCCCTCCTCCTCGACTATGCCCCATCACGATTAAGCGCCCACCATCGGGAACAAGCTCTCTGGAATACTTTAGGATTTCCTGTAAATCGACAACTTCCTTTGAGTAGGTGTTGTTACTCCAAGCGGACTCGTCGGAACAATCATCGAGGTTTGGCATAATATGTCCGTTATGACTGAAATTAAATTTCAAAAAATCCCAACCATCCTTAGCGAACGCATCAGCCATCACCCACCATGCCCCCCAATCCTTGAACCCCTTGTATCCATGGGCAAAAACCACGACCCCCTTTTTCTCAACATCATCAGGAACCTTGTGAATATCACCATTCAAGGGGCCGTTAGTGACAAGATGTGTGAAAGTGGTACGAATAATGTTCATCTGAGATTTGTTTGAGCAAAGGTGAGCATTAAATTGCGTACTCTTAAACAAGGAATCTATTAAATCCTCAATCTGCAAAGATGAATTTGAAGAGCTTATTAATTGTTACTGCCGTTGGAGTCATTTCTCTTTTCAGCAATCCTCTATCAGCCCAAACCACAAATAACCTCGACGTCACTGTCGAAGGTCTTGGTGCAGACACTGTTTATCTAGCAAATTACTATGGTTCGAGGCTTTATTACAGCGACACTACTATTGCTGACGCAAGCGGTCACTTCACTTTCGATGCGAAGCCCTTTGATGAATGTGGCAAATACGCTATTGTATTGCCTGGTCCTGTCTTCTTCGACATAATGTTCGTGAACGAACCTATGCAATTTCGCACCACCATGAGTAACCCTCAAGGCGACATGGAAATAATTGAAAGTCAGGAAAACAAAATATTTTACGACTACCTAGACTTTCTAAACACGAAAAGAGAAGAACGAATTCCACACGATGCCGTTCTAAACGACTCAACGTCTAGCCCTCTGAAAGTTGAGATTGCACGTAATGCCATGAACCTAATGAATTCAGAGGTTACTGAATATCAAGACGCTTTAATTGATGACCCTCGTGATTTTCTTTTCGGGAAATACATGGGAATGTTACGTGACCCTAAAGTCCCTACCCTACCAGCAGGAGTTGAAGATGAACGATTCTGGAATTACATGTGGTACAGAAATCACTATTGGGACCGTGTAGACTTCTCGGACCCTCGTTTAGTGCGAGACGGTTCCTTCCACCAAATCCTCGAACGTTGGTGGAGTCAAGTCATCCCTCCCGACCCCGACACTCTCTTCTTCGAAGCTAGGAATCTTCTCTCCCAAGTTTCAGGAAACGCAGACATGTTCAAGTACATTTTACACCATATGACATTCGAAAGTGAATCTTCGAAAGTTATGTGCATGGACAGAGTGTTTGTCGAACTCGTAAATGAATATTACGTTACTGGCCAGGTAAAATGGCTTGACGACGAGCAACTTCAAAAGATAATAGACCGTGCAGAAGCCCTAAGATTTTCTGTATGTGGAAATATCGCCCACGACATAACACTACCCGGACTTGATGGAACGACTTGGGAATCACTTCACGATATTGAAGCGAAGTACACAATAATGGTCATATGGGAAAGCACATGCGGACATTGCAAAAAAGAAATGCCGGTCCTCCAACGCATCTACGAGGAATGGCATGACAAAGGCCTAGAGATTTACGCTATCGGGAATGACTTCGAGACGGAGCCTTGGATTGAGTATATCGAAACGACAAATTATGTGGACTGGATACACGTTAGTGACAACCCACACATTAACGCTCAAGATAGCGCTCTCAAGCTCATTAAAGCTGGAGTGACGGATCTTCCATCTCTGAATTTTCGCACCACATTCGATGTGTTTTCTACTCCTAAGCTTTTCCTCCTAGACGAGAACAAGAAGATTCTAGCAAAACAAATCGGGGCACTTCAGCTCGCCGAAATGATTTACCGCATTGAAGGTCTAGAGCCTCCTCACCCTGAATTTTTTCTATCAGAAGAGGCTATTGAAAAGATCCGCAAACTAGAAGAGAAAGGGAAACCGTCAGGACATTAAGTATTGAGAAGTTTCGATATAATGAGTCAAAGTCATTTCCTTAGAATGTTCCTGCGTCAACCTAAAACTAACGCATCCATAACTCCTAGCTCTAAGAGAGCTGCAAGAGGGATGGTCAGTGGTTTGGACTTAAGTAAAATGGAATATGTCGTGGAACTTGGACCTGGAACAGGTGTGTTCACAGACGTATTATCCGAACGACTACCTAAAGATTGTAAAGTATTACTTATAGAATTAGAGGAAGAATATATTCAGCAACTAAAGGGGAGATACGACGAGCGATTTGAAGTCATAAGATGCAGTGCTTGCAATCTGTCAAGACTGCTCGAAGAAAGAGGTGTCAGCAATGTAGATTTAATCATAAGTGGACTTCCATACACTCTCCCAGATGAAGTGAAAGTTCCATTATATAATACTTTATTGGAGCTAACAGAGAACGGGAGTTGCATGCGATGGTTTACTTACTTTCCTTTTTGGATGAAGAAACATTACACCAAATTCCCTTTGCGCAAGGCTGATTTTATTGCTTGGAACCTCCCGCCAATGTGGATTTACACAGTTAACTAATAGTTCATTGTCAATAAATATTAGGTTTTACATTTATTAGGCAAGTCCTTGACTATATTTGCACCGCATTTTAATTATTTTTTATTGTGAATATTTTTGTAGGAAACCTTGCTTGGGGCGTTGATGACGTTGCTTTGCGAGAAACATTTGAGGCTCACGGCGCTGTAGACAGCGCACGAGTGATCCATGATCGCGAAACTGGACGCTCACGCGGGTTTGGCTTTGTTGAAATGTCTAACTCTGACGAGGGACAAGCTGCCATTGAGGCTCTTGAAGGCAAAGATGTAATGGGTCGTCCGATCCGTTGCAACGAAAGCGAGCAACGCGAAAAGCGTAGTTCTTTCTAAGATACACTGACTTATGAAAAAGCCCCAACCTTAATTGGTCGGGGCTTTTTTTGTGCCTAATATTAATGTGCGAATCAACCTCTACTCACAAAAAGCTCCATACACAGATAGCATATTCAACAAATCTCCTGACCCAACAACTCCATCTCCATCTGTATCAAGGTAACAATTCATTTCAAGGGTAATAGCGATACATATACCTTGTAACTCATCCCATTCCGTGCCAGGCCCACAAAACTCTTCTGGAACGCTATTACCTTGACAATCGTAACCGATAGGGTCATCAATACAACTTCCATCCTCTTCTACAAGCTGCCGGGTCCGTACATCCTAGAACCTCATCTGCTGGACAAACGCCATCTTCATCTTCATCAAAAATATCGCAACCACAGAAAGTAAGAACTCCTCCTCCACCCCAAACTCCATGACAATCCTCTACATACTCTACACCATCACTATCAATAACAGTAGTTCCTGTATTTGCGAATGTAAACGCTCCGGGATAAGCTATATCTCCGTCTAGATTAGCGAAATATACTTTTAATACGTTCGAGTTGCCGGGAATATTAACTTCTGCTAGAGCCCAGTAAGCAGAAGTTGTAAAGTCCGCGTTATCAGTAGTTGTCTCTATGTGCAGTGCTGGGACGTCTGTGTAAGTATTTCCTGAAACGATAGCAGATGTAGATAGAAGAACACTGGTCGCTCCTACAATCGTGGTGAAAGAGTTGTCAGAAATACTAATTCCATTCACATATGCTGCTTGGACTCCCAGACTAACTAACTCTCCTTCATATATTAGAGGAGTAATGTTTGAGAAAGTATTATTATTAATCATGGCTCCATCTGCAGCACCAGAAGAAATTAAAACCCCTACGCCAGCAAGGTCGTGAATGACATTGTTTTCGATAACTACTCCAGTAGTAGGAACACCTAAACCATCATTAGCACATCTAATCCCATAGCTAAGGGGTGAGTTTGTGGGGTTAGAAGCTCCCATTCCTGAAATATCACAATTTCGAACAATGGCACCATTTGAACCGGTAAGCATCGAAATTCCTATAACAGTCGAGCCATCTCCCTGAATTGTGAGACCGTCTATGGTAACAGATGCCCCAGAAATTTCTATCGCATTAGTAGATCCTGCGGCATCAATAATAGCACCTGGCAACGCGATAAGACTAATAGCACCCGAAATTGAAACAGGTGAATATGTGCCTGCTGGAACAGATAATTCAATAGGTGCGCCAGGGTTATCAAGGTCAGCTAGCGAAGCCGAGATTGTAGCATCAATCGCTCCTTGAAGCGTATTATCTCCATAGCAAATACCGAAGCTGTCAGCATAAACGCAACTCCCATCCTCCTCTGTCTACAAGCTGCCGGGTCCGTACATCCTAGAACCTCATCTGCTGGACAAACGCCATCTTCATCTTCATCAAAAATATCGCAACCACAGAAAGTCAACACACCTGATCCACCCCACACGTCGTGACAATCTTCCACGTACACAACGCCATCGCTATCAATAACAGTAGTTCCTGTATTTGCGAACGTAAAGGCTCCCGGAGAGGCAATATCACCATCTAAATTAGCGAAATATACTTTTAATACATTCGTGTTACCCGGAATATCAACTTCTGCTAAAGCCCAATAAGCTGTCGTTGTGAAATCAGCGTTGTCAGTTGTTGTCTCAATATGAAGAGCCGTTATATTTGAGTATGAGTTTCCTGAAACTACTGCTGATGTTGAAAGAAGAACACTAGTCGCTCCTACTATAGTATTGAAGGAGTTATTAGAGATAGTAACTCCATCTACAGATATGGCTTGAACACCGACACTGACTAATTCTCCATTAAAGATTAGGGGAGTAATATTTGAGAACGAATTATTCGTTATTGTAGTACCATCAGCTCCTCCAATAGAAAGGGAGACACCCACTCCTGCAAGATCGTGAATGACGTTGTCTTCAATTACTGCTCCTGTTGTAGCAGCCCCTATATCGTCATTAAAAAAACGAATTCCATAACTAAGAGGTGAATTTACAGGGTTAGTAGCGCCCATTCCGGAAATATCACAATTTCTAATCGCTGCGTTATTTGAACCCATAAGTAATGAAATACCTATAACAGTAGCATCATCGCCTAATAGGGTGAATCCATCAATAGTAACCGATGATCCCGAGATAGCTATAGCATAAGGGGAGCCTGACGCGTCGATTACAGCTCCTGTAGATGCAATAACCGTAATCGCACTTGAAATAGAAACAGACGGATAAGTACCATCTGGAACGGAAAGAATATGAGGAGAACCAGGAGCTAATGTGTCCGACAAAGAAGCCGAAATAGTAGCATCTATCGCTCCTTGAAGAGTATTATCCCCTCCACAAATATTGAAAGAGTCGAGGTAAATACAACTTCCGTCATCATCGTTTGCAACAGAATCATAATTACAAGCTAATGAATCGGTGCAGCCTATAACTTGGGGATGATAAATAATAATTGAAGTAACGGTTGTCGAGTTTAAACATCCATCTGTGGCGGTGTAAGTTCGAATTATCGTTTCTGCAAAACCTGAGCCCTCAGAATTATCGACCGAAGAAGTTTCGGTCATAGAAACCGAGGCATTAGAATCGCAATTATCATCTATAGCGTAGTTGGGTGTAGGGACTGATTCTCCAAGAGCCCAGAATATATCTATAGAATCTGGAGGTAAAACAGTGAATATCGGAGGTGTCTCATCTACAAAAGTGACTATTTGAGATGCTGAATTTGCATTACCACATGGGTCAGTAATTACGAAAGACCGTGTAACCACTCTTTCTCCTGGGCAATCACCAAGGACTTCAGAAGTTGATTCCGAAAGTGTCGACGTTGAACAACCGTCAGAATGAAGGGGCAAATCAGTAGGGAGATCGCTTTCGCACGAAACAACTACGTCATCTAAAACAGAATCAAATACCGGAGAAGTATCATCTGTTAATGTGACTGTCTTAACAGCTGTGCTCGAGTTACCACAAGCATCTGTTGCTGTATAGGTTAATGTTGTTATCCCCTCCCCTGAACAAGTGCCTGCAGGCAGGTAAGACACCGCTGTTGATATTTCGTAAGTACTACAATCATCAACAATTACGGGAACAGAGTTAGCTGTGTTATCACCACATTCTGCTACACTTGACTCTGAATCCAAAGTGATTACCGGAGCGGTGTTATCTACAACTGTAATTATTTGAGACGCTAACGTTTCATTTCCACACGCATCTACGGCTGTAAAAAATCTTTCTCTGGTATACATAACAGGGCATTGTCCGTCAGTGATAACATCTGTTAATGAAACGACAACATCGCTACAATTATCAAATGCTAGTGCAACACCTAAATCAACGTCAGAAGGCATAGTCTCACTGCAATCAAACTCGATATTTAAAGGGACGAATGAGAATTCTGGTGGGGTGTTGTCGATGACCGTAATGGTTTGGGATGATGAAGAGGTGTTACCACAAGCGTCTGTTGCTGTGAAAGTTCTAATTAAACTGTACAAACCACAATCTGTAGGAATTGAGTCGACTGTTTCAATTACATTGATAACTTGGTTACTGCACACGTCAAAGGCCGTAGCAGAGACGAGTACGGGTATCTCTGGGCAGTTAATAGTGATGTCTTCTGGAATATCCAATACAGGGGGGATATCATCGATAACAGAGACCACACGAGAAGCTAAGGTGTTTGAGCCACAAGCATCCGTGAGAGAATAAGTTTGGGTTTGGGCTAGAGAGCCGGCACAACTAGGAAATGAGACATTCCCTCCTTCTATATACGTCATCCCCTCAGCGCAATCAAAAGTGGCTGATTGCAGGGTTACGGCTTCAGAACATGAAACGGTTTCATCAACGGGAATGGATGTAAAAGCAGGAGGAGCAAGATCGTGAATATATACAGCCCTAGTTCCCACGGTCGTATTCCCACAATTATCAGTAGCTGTAATCGTGAATGTTTTTAAAATAATCCCATCACAATATTGCGATTGAACTGAATCAAATAATAATGAAACCGTGGCTTGGCAATTATCTTGTGATGATGGGAAAATACTTACTACGTTTGATTCACATAAATGAGCGCCGTCAATGGGGCCTAAGATTGTAGGTGGAGTTGTATCATCAAAATTGAGTAATTGAGTCGCAGTTATTATTTCTCCGCATATTTCTGCAGACCAAACCCTTTCAACAACAAGGGAGTTTTCACAATCACCAGCTATGGTATTATCAACATAGTTAATAGCCAATGTCCCAGAACATTCAGTCCCAAGGGTATCTAGCGCAACACTAGGATATACAAAGTCGATAGGCATATCATCGTCACAACTGAATGATAAATCTGAAGGGAAATCTGAGAATGATAAGAGAGGAGGGGTGGTTTGGGCTGAAAGTTGATTTAAATTCAAAAATAAAACCGAAACAAATATCAGGAGTGCTGTGTTAGAGTGAAGCATGGAATAAGTTGACAATAATCCCTTTTGAGGTAAGTTCCTCAAAGAGTTTGTGCCTATGCAAATATGCTATAATGTATCGACTTCTAAAAATTTAGCACCGTTATAGTTATCCACTAACATAAAATCCGATTTAGTTGCAAGAACTGCCTAGCATGGTCAGAAATATAAGAAGGTCGGAGACAGTGACGTAACCGTCATTATCTAGGTCGCCCTCGCATCCGAAACTTGCGTATAAACACGATCCGTCATCGACAGTGGCTGCGGGAAGGAAATTACAGGCCACTGGGTCAAGGCAACCAGAGAGGTAGCAAGAGTTGTCGTCGTAGGTAGCGTTAGGATTGTAATTCGCAGCGAAAGCGTACATGCATCCGGGTACAGGACCCACACATAGTACATGGGTCGCTAGTGAGCCGAAATCACCTGTGCCAGAAGCCCAAACCTCTCCTGCCCCATTAAGAACTTCATACCCCCCTCCGAATGACATACCGTCTCCAAAGGCATCGAAAACTCGGAAATTGTAGCACCCATTATCTAAACAGGTAGATCTTATATAAACACTTAAGGGAATTGAATTTTCATAAGGCCCCCCTCCCATAATGAAAACATCATTTTCATCAGTTAATTCCCAAGTGGTTTCAGCAGCAAAAAAATCGGGTTCAATTTTAACAGTACACTGCTCAAGAGAATCTCTAATAAAATCCATAGATAAAGTATCATTATCTGACCATTCATCAAATCCCTCTGAAAGCCACGCTACTGAAAAATCAATAGTATGATTTCCCATAGAAACGGCAATTGAATCTAAAGTAATCTCTACACTTAAGCCTGAACTCAAATTCCCAGTCCAAACCATAGAAACCGAAACAACACCATCTAACACAGCTTCTACAGAAAAACTCGTAGCCTCTAAAGTTCCGTAGTTAACCAATCTCACAGAAGGGATGGAGAAATCGCTGCAAGCAATTGACTCAGGTTGAATAATTTCATCTATCCCTATGTCTCTGTCTGAAACAGGAACGCAAACATTCGAATTTAAGAGTGATAATCTTTGAGCGAGAAGGACGGAACGCATCCTGGAGGTTTGGCCTTCAGTGAAAGTATTCTTACACTCCTGTGAAGTGTAGTCCATATAGTTTTCAATCTGAGCGTTAGTACAGTCTGGCGGAGAAGTGCAACTATAATTCACCATGGTCGGTGGCGTGTCACACACTTGGTCACCCTGCGTATCACAGTACAATTCACCATCACAGGCAGACTGAGTATTCGTATTGTGAAATGTGTGAAACAGCCCTAAATAATGTCCCACTTCATGTGTCAAGATACGATTCAAATTTGACCATGACTTCAGATTACCCTCTGTACCAAAAGTGTTAAAAAGCAAAGTCACCCCATCTCTCACGTCATCAAACGGAAAATACGAGAAGCCCTGTGTACCGTTACCAGCGTCATTGCCATCGATCTCCGTAACAACGAAAATATTGAAGTATTCATCTCGGGGCCAAGCAACTAAGGTTTTAATCACAATTTCATCTGCTCCTAATCCTACGTTTCCAGACTTAATACCATTTTCCAAATAACCCGGTACAAAGGACGCATCCGTTCTAGTTATTCCATTAGTAGGAGATCCGATTGTGTCTCGTTTAACAAGACAGAATTCAATCTCTGAATCTACTCCTAAGCCATAACCATTCGTCCCAATCTGCATTCTGAAATCCTCATTCAATGCATTAATTGCGCTATGAACTTGTGCTTCTGTGATATTAGTGCCAAATCCCAATGGCTCTCCAATATGGATGATATGCACTACCGTAGGAATAATAAGTAATTCAGCTTGGCGTGCTGAGTTAGGCATACCCATAACAAGAACTTGTCGGTTCACAGATAATGAAATATCAAACCCACAAGAATCTATAGGTTCAGACTGAGCTTGAGCGTGTTGTGATAAGGTGGTAAGTAGAGCTATCGAGATAAGAACAAATCGCATTAAAGCAGTAACATAACTGCTTAAAGCAAAACAATGTGAGTGCGATTTATCTGATAAAGCTCTAGAAAACATAACGCAAAGTTCGGTCATTTGCTTTTATGTTAATACTTTCAGAGAATAATTGTTGTTACTTCGGTGAACCATCAACCGATTCACACTTGAAGAACTCTGCATTAGGATTAAACAACTTCCTGTAGGTATGAAGCTTTTGGTATGGAGTTTCAGAAAGAACATTTACTATCCTCATCATTTTCGGGTTAAAATCACCTATCCAAGTGATTATCATCTTTTCATATTGTATAGTATGCTCATGTAACACCTTCTTTATTTCATAAAGCATGAGGCTCTCCACTCCCTTGCCTTGATGATCTGGGACCACTCCGAAAACAATAGCAAAAGCGTTTTTCGAGCCATTAAACCTCTTGTGAAACATGAATTTCATCTTACCCCATAAATTGAGATTTCCGTTAACATGTTTAAATACTTCATTTAATTCTGGAAGAGAAACCAAAAAAGCGATGGGTTTAGAATCATAATACACAAACCAAATTAACTTCTCATCAATCACCATTTTCATTTTTGTGAAAATTGCAAGCGCTCGTTCTGAACTTAAACCATTAAAGTTAGAGTGAGTTTTCCAAGCTGTATTATATATCGTTCTAAAGTCTTCCGCATACTCAGGAATTTTACCTAATTCTATGTGTTTGAAGCTGTATCTACCTCTGTTGTTCATCCTATTTAAACGGTTTTGAAAAACTTTATCTATAGGATCTTGTATCCCCACTTCATACATATGTTGTGTGAAATAAACTTTAAAACCAAAATTCTCGAACAACGCCTTATAATATTCAGGCTGATAAGCATTGCCGTAAATGGGTGGCTTTTCGTAACCCTCAACTAACAGCCCCCAATATTTGTTTCGCTCACCGAAATTTATCGGACCATCCATAGCTTCCATCCCTTGCTTTTCTAACCAATTCTTAGCCGTTTCAAAAAGGTGAACAGATGCCTTCTCATCATTTATGCACTCGAAAAAACCCAAGCCACCAGTAGGCTGCCGTTCCCCATCAGAAAGCTTAAAATCTATGAATGCAGCCACTCTTCCAACATCATTCCCATCATCGTCAATCAACAGCCATCTTTGAGCAACTCCTCTTTTAAAAAGATGGTTTTTATCTTTATTGAATACCGCATCAACCTCTTGTTTAATATGAGGAATCCAATTGGAATCGTTACTATAAATTGTAAAAGGAACTTTATGGAATCTAACTACTTCATTTATAGATAATACTGTGGTAATTCTCATAGTTTTTTTGTAAAGTCCAAATATATATTTAAAAAAACCGAACTATTTATATGAATATAGACTCTTATAAATATAAAATATTTCATATCATTATGCCATAATTGAATTTAACTGATAAAGACTAAATGAAAAGTAGAGTAGTTGTAATAACAGGGGGTACTTCTGGTATAGGTAGGGCCTTATGTGACTGCTTTGCAAAAGCGAATTATCAAATCGTTCTTGCGGCTAGATCTGAAGATAAGTTAAAAAAAGTACAGAAAGAACTCTCTTTAACTGGCACACAAATACTCGTTGTTAAAACCGATGTTAGACTAGAGGAGGATTGCAAAAACTTAGCCGCAGAGACTATTAATTGTTACGGTCAAATTGATGTTTTGATTAATAATGCTGGAATCACATGGTACGAAAGTGATAATGACGGCATTAACATTTCTAAACAACGAGATTTAATAAACACAAATTTCTTTGGAACCGTTAATTGCACCAAACATATGCTTCCGCACCTTCTAGATACAAAGGGTAGTCTTGTGGGTGTTTGTTCAATTGCAGGTGAAGTAGGGCTGCCTAATCGTTCGGCTTATTCCTCATCTAAGTTCGCGATGAATGGGTTTTTAAGCTCTCTAAGAGTGCAGCATATTAAAAAAGGTCTTCACGTTTTAGTTGTGTTTTCTGGATATACCTCTACAAACATTCGCAAGTCAGCGATAAAGGATAGCAACTCAGCCGGCTTTCCTCCTGGTTACGGTGGAGATGTGATGGAGTCTAACATGTTATCCGCTGAGGAAACGGCCAGACATATTTTCAACGGAGTGAAATATAGAAAGAGAGCTCTTAGACCCACATTTGTGGGAAAGGTGACTGTTTTACTAAACAAACTCATCCCTCATCTAAACGATAGGCTATTACATAAGTATTACAAATAACTATTATGGTAACGCCTGTTAAGATTGTCTCTCATAAAAAAAGCCCCTCTTTGAAAAGGGGCTTTGTAGCGAGAGGGGGGCTCGAACCCCCGACCTCAGGATTATGAATCCTGCGCTCTAACCGGCTGAGCTACCTCGCCAAGAGGGGGCGCAAAGATAGTAAGGAGAATCTATTTTTACACATTATTAAGGAAAAGTTCCTCTAGACAATTGTATATTGCCCAAAATCAAAAGATAGCTAGATTATCTAGTTTTGAAAGTGGAGAAGACCGAAACCATGGAGAAAGAAAAATTCCAAATAGAATTCCCTATAAACAGCAGTAAAGGAGTCCTTTACAACTGTATGAGCACGCCTAGCGGACTAGCTGAGTGGTTCTGTGATGATGTGAATATCAAAAAGGAAGTACACACCTTCATTTGGGATGGAAGCGAAGAGGTAGCCCGACTAATCACGAAGAAGAAAGATGAGTTCATCAAATTCAAGTGGCTAGAGTCTGAAGAAGAGGGGGATGCAAGCTATTTCGAGTTACGAATCAAAATAGACGAAATGACTGGCGAAAGAGCTATCATAGTCACTGATTTCGCTGAAGAAGATGAAGTCGAAGACGCGAAAGAACTTTGGATTGCTCAACTTGAAAGCCTGCGCCGTGTTTTAGGTGGATAATCGAACTTACTTGTCGAGGAAGAAGTCGCTCATCAATTGAGAGTACTCATCGGTGAAGTTGCGCCCCTCGCCCTCCCCTGTTTCCAGAGTTAATATAGAAGATTCGAGTCGTTCGAGCTTAGTTTCCGGGGTCGTGATTTTTACGAATTCGGCTAGAAAACGTACTGCCGGGCGGTCTGGTCGGGGTCGAATTTCACAACGTTTTGTTTGTACGAAATCGTGAGCGGTCGAGCTTTTCATGAGATCCTCTTCCCTTTCCGAAGGCCAAACCAGTGTAAACACCCCTCCCTCCTTTAGCACTTTCCTAGCGCCATTGAAAAGCTCGTCGATAGTAAGGTAATCATCGTGACGTGCAAGGTTTCGAGCGTGAAACGGAGATTTGGGCTTACCGTGAAAGAAAGGGGGATTTGATACTACAAGATCAAAAATAGAGAGGTTGAGCTTTAGGTCGGTCCAATCTTGGAAGGAGATCTCTTCACACGTAAGTTGAGAGGAAAACGGGCTTGATACGAAGTTTTCACGAGATTGCTCGGCGGCTTGTGGTTCTAATTCGATAGCGGAGATTGAAGAGTCGGGGAATCTTTGGGCTAACATCAAAGAAATAACACCAGAACCAGAACCAATATCTGCGATTTTCAGGGGCGTAGTAGCAGCGTACGAGGTAGTGGGAGAATAGGGTGAAGCCCAAGCACCGAGTGTGACACCATCGGTGCCAATCTTCATTGCACACTTTTCGTCGAAGACGGTGAAGCGCTTAAAAACCATCTTTCGATTTCCCGAAGTACCCATTTATTTCGAGGCTCTTTTATTCCAAGTATCGAAATCGGGGAAGTTCTCCGGTCTATTTTCTGGGACTTCTCTTAAAGGTGAAACCTCGCTAGATTCGTTGAACATCTCTTTAGGCAAGGATCTATAAAGCTCTGTACCCTCAACTTTATGGGCGTATAGTTCGTCACTGACCTCTTTGATTCGTTTGGCAGGATTGCCAACAATTAAGCCACGAGCAGCCCAAGAAGTATTTGCTTTGAGGAAACTGAGAGCTCCCACTATGCAGCCATCTCCTAAGATTACATCATCCATGATAACCGAATTCATTCCCACGAGGGTCTGTTTTCCGAGGTTTGCTCCGTGTACGCTAGCTCCATGGCCTACGTGAGCACCTTCTTGGAGAACGACAGACTTTCCTGGGAACATATGAAGCACGCAATTTTCCTGCACGTTACACCCGTCAGCAATTTCCACTTTGCCCCAATCGCCTCTCAATATCGCACCAGGCCCGATATAGCAATCACGACCTATAGTTACGTGACCGATAACCACCGCAGAAGGATGGATGTAGCTAGATTCATGAATTACAGGAATCATCCCTTTGAAAGATTGAATCATCGCCTTTTATCAGTTCGAAGTTGAAGTGGCAGCATTCTTAATCACCACGGCATAGCCCTGCCCCACTCCTATACATAGTGTTACTAAACCAAACTTCCCTCCCGTTCGCTTCAACTGTCTCGCAGCGGCAAGTAGAATTCTAGACCCCGTCATCCCTAGAGGATGTCCGAGCGAAATCCCTCCTCCGTTGGGATTAATTCTAGGGTCGTTATCGGATAAGTTCCATTGACGAATGCACGCAAGGGATTGAGCGGAGAAGGCTTCGTTTAATTCGATCACATCGAGATCGTCGAATCCGATTCCAGCTCGCTTTAGAGCGATCTCGGATGCTTTAACAGGCCCTATACCCATAATTCTTGGCTCCACGCCTACTACTGCGCTCGAAACGATCTCGGCGAGAGGTTCTAATCCCTGAGACTTCAATCCATTTTCGTTAGCGAGCAAAAGAGCGGCGGAACCGTCGTTAAGTCCTGAAGCGTTACCAGCAGTTACTGAACCGCCTTCTTTTCGGAAGGCCGGTCTAAGCTTCTGTAGAATTTCGAGAGTTGTGCCCGGTTTAATGAACTCATCGTGCTCGAATGAAAGCGCGTCTTGTTTACGTCTTGGAATCATTACGGGTATAATCTCCTCGGCGAGTCGTCCTTCGTCTCTCGCTTTAGTAGCTTTCATGTGAGATCGAAAAGCAAAAGCGTCTTGGTCTTCGCGAGATATCCCGTACATATCTACTAGGTTTTCCGCTGTAACGCCCATTCCGTCGACTCCATAGATAGACTCTAGTTTGGGATTAATAAATCTCCAACCGAAGCTTGTGTCAAATAATGAGCTATCTCTTCCGAATGCCTTAGATGCCTTCGACATGACCCATGGTCCGCGAGTCATATTTTCAACGCCTCCTGCGATTACTACATCAGCATCACCTAAAGTGAGCATTCTAGAACCATTGACGGCAGCTGAAAGTCCAGAGGCGCATAGTCTATTTACTGTTTCTCCAGGAACGCTGAACGGCAATCCCGCAAGCAGAAGTGACATTCTCGCAACGTTTCTATTATCCTCACCCGCTTGATTCGCACAACCTAGGATGACATCACCTATAGCAGATGGGTCAAGCGAAGGGTTGCGTTTAATAAGCTCCGAGATAGTGATAGCAGCCAAATCGTCGGTTCTAATCGTCGATAAAGTGCCACCAAAAGATCCTATGGGCGTTCGAATCCCATCAATAAGAAATGCATTCATATGTATATATTTCTGTCGCAAAGATAGGTTGCTTAAATTGCACAAATGAATATAGCCATCGCTTCAACTTTCTACCCGTATCGTGGAGGAATTGCTCAGTTTAATGACCAGATGGCGAATGCGCTGAAGGATGCGGGACATGAGGTGAAATGCTATAATTGGAATCGCCAGTATCCTTCGTTGCTTTTCCCGGGCGTAGCCCAAACCGTCTCGGGCACGACACGACCCACTCGAAGCCCCGAAGCGCCGATGGACTCTATTTCTCCGAACTCATGGCGAAAGACCGCTCGAGCTATTCTGGAGGAAGACGAAGTTGATATGGTTTTACTTCCTTATTGGCATTCCGCCCTCGCTCCTGCGCTTCGTGGGGTAGCCAGAGCGATAAAAAAACTGTCGCCAAATACTAAGGTCGTAGCAATAATGCACAATGCGACTTCTCATGATGGAAAAGCGTCAGATAAGTGGCTGACTCGAAGATTTTTGAATCGTGTAGATAGCTGTATTACGTTGAGTAAATCGGTCGCAGATTCAGTGGCAGAACTTGCTCCTAAGCTTCCGATTAAAACGTTATTCCACCCCCTTTACAATCATTACCCGAAAGCTATTCCGAGTACCGAGGCGAGGAAAGAATTGGGGATTCCGGAATCGGCGAAGCATGTGGCATTGTTTTTTGGTCTAATTAGGCCTTATAAAGGGCTTGCAACTTTAATTGAAGCCACAAATTCAATGGCTGATGATACGCATTTAATAATTGCGGGAGAGTGTTACGGTTCGTGGGATCCTTATGAGAAATTGATTTCGAAAAGCAAGGCGAGTTCTCGCATACACGTCATTAATCGATTCATTCCTGACAGCGAGCTCCCTTTAATTTTCGGTGCGGCAGACCTTGTAGTTTTACCATACTTAAATGCTTCTCAAAGTGGAGTTACAGCTACGGCTATTCATTACAACCTCCCGATTATCGCCAGTAACGTCGGCGACCTACCTTCTTCTATTTCGCAAAACATAACGGGACTTCTAGTATCACCGGGAGATAGCGCAAAGCTCGGCTCCGCTATAAACAACTGGTTTTCTAGCAATCACAAATCCGACTCAGTAAAAAACGAATACACTTCGATTAAAGAGAGTAAGTCTTGGACTTCGTTTGCCTCGCAACTAGTCTAACGAGTCCACGAGCGAAGCGATCGCAAATCTGAATCAGAAGTTCATCAACACCTCTGTTAACGGATCGAACACATACCTCTGAACTAGTACAACTTCACCATCTGAGGTTAAACCATACATGTGTTCCCCATCGTGCCCATCGAATTGAGAATTCCCTGATTCTTTCCAAAACAAGTCGAATTTCGAGCTACGTCCATCAAAACCCTTTACTATCATAGTGAATGCGGGTGAGGAGTTTTTAATTTTATTCTGAGCCTCTTCTGATAGATGACTGTTGAATGATTCGAAATGGACCTTACGGAAACGAAGGAATCTGTTTTGGACTTTCAAAGTGTCGTGAAAAGACATCAAGGCGCCAGCTCCATTTTCAAGAGATATCACGCCATTTATATTTGAGCTAATCTTGTAAGATTGAGACGGAGTGTCGTGGTGAGTGACCGTCACCTCGGCCAAAGATCTTCCCGGAAAATCGAACACCCCGGTGTACCGCCACTCATTTACATCCGTAAAGAACCGGGTAGAAATGAATCCCACAGAACCTTTCAAATGAACGATAAACGGCTCAGAAGATTTCCCTAATTCAGCAGTTTCAAGAAGGACGAAAGTACCGGTGTGACTCTGCGTAGGAGTCCCGATATACCACGTTTTAACAGGCAAATCTCCGCCTTGATAAATCTCCACCTTCTTCCCTGATCCAGATAAATTCCTAAGAACAGTCTCACGTTGTAACTCCGCCACGGGACCTTTAACTAAAACTCTAGTAAAGGTTTTGAGCAATAAATCGGTCGCATCTTTCCTAGCTAAAAACTCTCCGTTTAAAGTCCAAAACCTTGTGTCATCAGACCTTTCTAAAAGTGCCGATCTTCCATTAGTATCTACGATGAAAATCTTATCCACTAAGGAAGTGTCTGCTATTGCAAAATCGGCTTGGACATTAGTAGACAAATCCCCTTTAGAATCCTGAAATTGCCATATAACACCAGTAATCGCAGTAATTACGACCAGAATTAATAATATTCGAAGATTTGACTTCATGATTTGCCGTATTTACGAGCTCGCAATTTAAAAACAACCACACCGGAAAGCACAACTAAAACTAGAGGTAAACCTATCGCTAAAGATTGCCATCCCAGCTTCGCTTTTGTGATTTTACCTTCATCTAAAGACCTTAGAGTAATCGCTCTTGACCTCACAGAAATCATAGAGCTTTCATCGAGAAGATGGTTCACAACATTTCGAAGAAATTCCTTATTATCATACACAACCCGCCCCGCGTATCTATCATATCCAAGCGGGTAAATTTGCCACCCTTCCTGAGTCATAATGGTTTTGTTTTTTGCCAAATCCCCATCTCCTACTACCACCATAGCAGACTTCTTACCCTTCTGTCTAAAGGCAAAATCGGGATTGCGTTTGAGAGTATCAGGAATAACGTCTGTGAAATGCGAATCGAACTCTCCCTCCAATAGAACGGCAAACGGAGTGTAAGGTGTGTTATTCGTAGTGAAATACGAAGGGTCGAGATCTACGATCGAGCTTGAAACCCTTACTGGAGCAAGATATGTGCGAGCAAGTTCTGAGCTTCGTAAAAGAACGGTTTTTTCGATATCGGCATCCGTACTTACGGTATCTAATCCAGAAACGAAGTCGAAATGTATCGGATCTAGATTCGTAGTAATCGGATGAGAAATCCCTTGCGGGATAGCTAAAGGAGCGAAATACCAACTGAATAACTGCATATTCCTTTGGTTTCCACTAGGCCCAGCATCGAAAGCTATCGGAGCGCATTGTGGGTCAATGATGAGGTTGCGATTTAGTCGTACCCCATAATCAAACATCTGATGGTTTAACCCTAATTCATTAGCTATGGCCATAGTGGTTTGGGATGAGCGTAGTGAATCCAAATTCGTGAGAATCGGATCTATCATCCAAAGCAAACGCCCTCCACACATCAAGAACTGGTCTAAGATGAGCCTGTCTTTGTCTGAGAACATCGAGTCAGGCCCAGCGATAATCGCAAGGTCGTAGCGATTCGTTCTATACCTCATCCCCTCAAACCTCTCGCTCAAAACGTTCAATTTGCCGTCAAGGCGTAATCTTGAAACCGTGTAGTCTTCGTCGAGCGAATTCATGAAATCCGCCACTTCAACCTCCTCCAATTCACCGTGCCCTTCGATAAAAACAATCCTTGGCGTCTCCTCAATCAAGACCTTTCTCAAAGCCGAGGTCAACTCGTATTCGATGGAGTTAATCGACCCCTGAATCATCGCGTCCGTAGGCTGCGGGGTGTCGGATTTGAAGAACTGCACGGGGACCTCCTGCCCTTTACAGCTGATTAGGGCTGAAGGCCAAACATTTCTAAACGTCTTCCCGCCACCAGATTCATAACCTATTCTAGTAAACGATAAACCGAGTTCTAAGAGTTGGTCTTCGTTTTGGCCGCGAGTGCGTGGGTCGTCGGACTCGTATATGTCAACGAACTGGAAGCGGAATCGGTTGTTACTTGCTCCGGAGAATTCTTCGAATTTTTCTCGGATAGAGTTTTCAAGTCGTTGCCAAGAGGCGGGGAAGTCACCTGTTAAGTAGCAAGTAACTATTACGTTTTGATCTGTTTCGTCGAGGTCTTCGAGCAATAAAATGGAGCCCTCTGTTAAAGTGTGTCGTTTTTCAGCTGTTAGATCGATAGAGAAGTGAACGAGATGGGCAGCAAACAACAATACACTAGAGATTGCAACAACTAGCATCAATCGAACGCCTTCCCTTCCTAAACGTCCTCTTTCAAGTGCGAGAACGAAGCGAGCGAGTTGAAGGAAAAGCACATCCACGAAAATGAAATACGCCACATCATTTGAATCTACAAGACCTCGACTAAGAGATCTATAATGTGCCTCGAACCCTAGATTTACGAAAACGTAATCAAAACTGCCTAACAATGCGAAATCTCCCAGGGCAGTAAAACCGATATACCCTACCGTTGATAACAACATCGCCGACAAAAAAGCCACTAATGGCTGACTCGTCAAAGCCGATAAAAATATTCCTATAGCTGCGATAGAAGAGGCTAATAATAAAAGTCCTATGTACGACCCCCATATCGACCCTAAATCTAAATTCCAGGCAGGCCTTCCCAGCTCACCTAATATCCAAACAAAGCCCAATGTGGGTAATAATGCCAGCGAGATTAAGGCAAGGGCGCCTATGAATTTGGCCAGAACGACTTGACTCTCAAGCAAGGGGCGAGTTAGAAGAAGTTCTAGCGTGCCACTCCTTCTTTCCTCAGCAAAACTGCGCATAGTGATGGCAGGGACAAGGAAAAGGAGTACCCAAGGGGCGAGTGTGAAAAATGGATCCATCGAGGCCACTCCGCTTGACAGAATGTTCCATGGGCCGGGGAAAACCCAGATGAATAATCCTACGAGTAACAGGAATGCGGAAATGACTACATATCCGATTAATGAACTGAAAAAACTACGTATTTCCTTTAAGATCAGCGCCTTCATTCTGTTAGTACGTTATTTTAATTGCGAAATGTACGACACGGCTTCAGGAGCAGAAGAAAATAATTTCTTCGTAACAGGCCAAACCTCTCCGAAAAGTTGAGATTTCCTGTAATTATTAAGACTCGCCTCATCATCCCACCTACTAATCGTGGTTCTCACGAAGGGATCATTTGCGTCCTTCACAAGCTCGACACTAGAGCACCCAGGCTGAGACGAAATCTTATCTGCGTACTTGGCAAAGACGGCCTCAAATTCGTTGATCGTATCCTCCGAAAATCTCATCCTCACAATTCTAACAATGCTTGTCATACTTGATATTATTCAGCAAATTCTATTCTAATAACGTCATCTATCTTAATCCCTAAAAGTCCTGACGCGCCACCATTTGCGGTTCCTGGAGCGCCGTGGTTTATAGCGATTTCCAACAGTCCTAAGTGATTGAATATCGCTATAGAATCTCCTATGGGGACTTCACTATAGGTAGTACGAATCTTGCGAATGTCACTCCTACTCGACCTCATCACGATAACGAACTCCCGGTCGATCCCTACCTCGCGGAAACGACGTTTATCTATGTCCGTAATACAGTTTCCGTATCCGTCTATGCTTATTACGTGACCGGTCAAAACTCGATTCTCAAATACAGGTCGGAGTATCGTTTTAGGACTTGAAAGAGACGCTGGGCGACCGAGAAGTTCGGGGATACCTCCTCTGGAAAGGTGAGCCGCCGCGGGAACGAAAATAGACCTTTCGGGAAAGGTCGGGTAGTCGAAATCCGCCATCATACTAGACAAATCGAACACAGCATCAGGAGCTTTTCCGAAAATCAAATGAAACACCCCGGCATCAGCACCTATGAAATATTGTCCTTCTATGCGAACAATTCTATGTGGTTTCTCCACTGTAGCTTCACTTTGCACTGCAATTATGTGGACCGTTCCTTTAGGAAAATGCGCAACCGATGCTCGAAGCAATAAAGCAGCATCTACAGAATTAAATTTCCTGACATCGTGAGATAAATCTACAACGTCAACCCCCGGTACTGCTGAATAAAGCGCTCCTTTCAGAATGCCCGCATAGAGCCTTTCGGATCCATAATCAGATGTTAACGTAATTATTGGCACGAGACAAAGATGGTGTAGTTATTTTTGTCGTCAACATGCATGAGACATTGATTTCTATTGAGGGCCTAGACCCGGTTGTAATTCTTGGAAACGAGAACGCAAATTTACGCGCGTTACAAAGACTTTTCCCTAAACTTCGCATCGTTTCTCGAGGGCACGACTTTATTGTAAAAGGAAGCCGAGAAGATGTGGGAAGATTTGAGGAAGTGATGAGAATGGTGGTTTGGCATGTAGACAGGTACTCAACCCTGAGCATAGACGACCTCGACAGACTCTCCAAATCCGACGAAGCCACAGTGATGAAGGAAGCTGGCGTGGACGACGTGATAGTACACGGACCTAAAGGTCACAGGGTTTACGCAAGAACTCCTAACCAACACAAATTAGTTGCTGCGGTTGAGGAAAACGATATGGTTTTCGCAGTAGGACCCGCCGGGACTGGTAAAACCTACACCGCTGTCGCGCTTGCCGTAAAAGCTTTAAAAGACAAGAGGGTGAAGAAGATAATCCTCACAAGACCTGCCGTTGAGGCAGGAGAAAACCTCGGGTTTCTACCGGGTGATATGAAGGAAAAACTCGACCCGTACTTGCAACCGCTGTACGACGCGCTGACTGACATGCTCCCCTACGACAAGGTGGCGGAGTACTTGGAAAAGGGAGTTATTGAGGTTGCGCCGCTGGCATTTATGCGTGGTAGAACTCTCGATAAAGCTTTCGTTATTCTTGATGAAGCCCAAAACACTACCATTCCTCAAATCAAAATGTTCCTTACACGAATGGGGCGAGATGCTAAGTATATTATTACAGGCGACGAAACCCAGGTCGACCTTCCTAACAGACAGAAATCAGGACTAGCTCATGCTTTACACATCCTGAAAGACGTTGAAGGAATCTCTACAATTAGATTAACAGGAGTTGATGTAATGCGCCACAGACTAGTTCGTGCCGTAATTACTGCATTTGAAAAAGACAAGAACGTTTAGAACCTAGATCAGAAATGACTACATCTACAATGAAAGCGCCCCCTATTACAAAAACCGATTTCCATTTCACCGGCCAAACCTCAGCTTACTTCGGTAAGGTCAGAGACATGTATGGCATAGGAGGTGATTTAATGGTTGCTGTGGTTTCAGATAGAATTAGCGCCTTCGATGTCGTTATGCCCAGGGGCATCCCCTTCAAGGGACAAGTCCTTAATGGAGTTGCAGCAATATTTCTTGATGCCGTTTCTGACATCATCCCTACTTGGAAAATCGCTACCCCGGACCCAAGCGTTACTATCGGATACCGTTGCGAACCTATTCGTCTTGAGATGGTGATTCGCGGATATCTTACCGGACACGCATGGAGGGAGTACTCGGCTGGAAAGAGAGTTATTTGTGGGGCTGAAATGCCTGATGGAATGAAGGAGCACGACCCGTTCCCCTCTCCCATCATAACGCCTGCAACTAAGGCTGAAGAAGGGCACGATGAAGACATTGCTCCGAATGATATTCTCGCACGCGAAATCGTCTCCGAAGAAATTTACTCTGAACTCGAAAGGGTTACGAGAGCACTTTTCGCCCGGGGAACTGAAATCGCTGCAAAACAGGGCCTTATTTTAGTAGACACGAAATACGAATTCGGGGTTCGCAACGGTAAGCTTATGCTCATCGACGAGATCCACACTCCTGACAGCTCTCGTTATTTCTACGCCGAAGGCTACCAGGAGCGCCAGGATTCCGGTGAGCCGCAGAAGCAGCTCAGTAAGGAGTTCGTCCGTGAATGGCTAATGGATCATGATTTTATGGGTCTTGAAAACCAAACCGTACCCCACCTCGACGACGCTTTCGTAGAACTAGTTTCCTCTCGCTACATTGAACTTTTCGAGAAGCTTACAGGAACCACATTTCATGGCGACACTTCGGAAGACCCTTTAGCGAGAATTAATACATCCGTTGAGGAGTGGCTCTCAAAAAGGTGATATGAGTCGAAAAAAGGCAAACAGAAGTCAAGACCCTTGGCGTGATGACGCTCTTGAGGCCGTCCGTACACTACGTAGTGGCGGTGTAATCGTGCACGCTACAGACACGGTTTGGGGTATAGCATGCGACGCAACAAACGAGGAAGCCGTCGCGAAGCTTAGAAGCTTAAAAGGCAAAGACTCCGACTCCCCTATCCTGGTCCTAGTAGGCGATGAAGGGCTTATCGAAAAGCACATCACAGACGTTCCCAAAGCCGCATGGGATTTATTTGAGCACAACGATAGACCTACGACCGTAATAATGCCGGGCGGAAAAAACGTCGCCCCAACTATCCTCGGCACAGGAAACTCATTAGGAATTCGATTAGTTCATGACGACTGGACTGTCTTCGTCTCTCGTGGATTAGGAAAACCTCTCGCTAGTTCTAGCGCGAACCTCTCCGGCTTACCCACCCCACCCGACTACGATTCTATCGATGAATCTATACTTGAGGGAGCCGATTTCGTCAGTTCACATAGACGTTCCGATAGATCTCAAGGCCGTCCCTCCTTCATCGGATCTTTCGACTCTTCTGGCCGATTTAAAATTCTACGCTCTTAACTTGCAACCTTGAATTACAAAAAATCTCTTCAAAACCGAGTTTTCCGTGCTATCGAAAAAGTAGCAGACACACGAGGCGAACGAGCCTTCGTAATCGGTGGCTTCGTGCGCGACCTTATCCTAGATAGACCATCGAAGGATATCGACGTCGTAACCGAAGGGAAGGGAATCGATCTAGCTCGCGCAGTAGCGAAAGAATTGGGGATACGCCAAGTGAGCGTATTTAAGAACTTCGGAACTGCTATGTTCGTTTGTGGCGACCTAGAAGTAGAATTCGTCGGAGCTCGAAAAGAGTCTTACTCACGCGGATCTCGTAAACCCGTTGTCGAAGACGGCACCCTCGAAGACGACCAAAACCGTCGCGACTTCACCATTAACGCGATGGCCCTGTCTCTCAGCTCCAAAAACTTCGGTGAGCTTATCGATCCATTTAATGGTATGCGAGATTTAGATATGGGACTAATCCGTACGCCCTTAGACCCTGACATCACCTTCAGCGACGACCCGTTAAGAATGATGCGTGCTGTGAGATTCGCTACTCAGCTAGACTTTACTATCGTTCCTGAGAGTTTAGCGGCTTTGAAGCGCAATGCTGAACGCCTAGACATCATCTCTATGGAGCGTATCCACACGGAGCTAAACAAGATAATTCTCGCTAATCGACCAGGCATCGGATTCAGGCTTCTCGAAAAAGCTAATCTTTTAGTACGTTTCTTCCCTGAGATGACTGCTCTTAAAGGCATAGACACTCGAAATGGAATAAGTCATAAAGACAACTTCATTCATACGATTCAAGTCCTTGAAAACGTATGTGAAAAGAGTGACGATCTATGGTTGCGTTGGGCTGCCATCCTTCATGACATAGCAAAACCACCAACTAAGCGTTTCGATAAACGTAACGGATGGACTTTCCACGGCCACGAGGACAGGGGAGCTAGAATGGTCCCTAAGATCTTCTCTAGGCTCAAGCTTCCTATGGACGCTAAGATGAAGTTCGTGCAGAAGCTCGTTCTCTTACACCTCCGTCCTATCGCACTCACAAAGGAGGTCGTTACGGACAGTGCGATTCGTCGACTTCTTTGCGAAGCCGGGGACGATATCGATGCACTCATGATCCTTTGCCGAGCAGACATTACATCTAAGAACGAAGCAAAGGTCTCTCGCTACTTAAAGAACTACGACATCGTCGTTAAAAAGCTCAAGGAAGTAGAAGAGAACGATTCGATCAGGAATTTCCAACCGCCCGTTACAGGCGAGATGATCATGAAAACCTTCGGCATCCCCCCTTCTAGACCTATCGGCGACATAAAGAAGGCAATCAAAGAAGCCATCCTCGACGGCGACATCAAGAACGACCCCGAAGAGGCGTTCGAGCTAATGCTCAAACTCGGTGGGGACATGGGGCTTAAGAGGGTTTAACACTGGAAGGCGACTCAATAGTGTTGAATAACCCTAACGCATCTTCGCCGCGTATTCCTTAAATCCTAATCAATCACACAACGAGCTGAGCACCCATTACGCTTAAAGGGGTGAGCTGAATTTACCGCATCATTCGATTCGGAAATATATCTGTACCAAGCTTGAGTACTGCTATATGCAGAAGAACTCCACCAATACCCCGTACTCCCTAAAGAAGAGAAGTTCCCAGCTTGTATACCACCTGGAAGGGCGTTAAATCCACTTGAATTTGAGCCGTTTCCGCCATTGTTCCAACCTGAAGTAGATTTCATCGCCTCACCTGCTACAGATGCTCCGCCTAAGGAAGTCGTTAGCTGTGACCATTCCGCATCGGAAGGGATATGCCATCCACTAGGACAAATACCCGGCTGCATTATAGCTGACCAGTTATATAGAGCTCCGTAAGTATCGTAGTTTGCCTCAGACTGAGCCGAAGTGACATCCGATCCTTGATATCCATATACGTAGTAATATGGCGTTGAATTATCAAAGGAAGAACTTGGAGAAACGCTAGGTAGGTAGCGGCAGTTTTCTGCAAACCAGCACTGCCCTCCTATTTCTACCGTTCCGTAAACATGTCCCTCATAAAGAAGGTCGTCTCCACACGTAGAAAACGCGCAACTGCTTCCATCTCCATTGCATACTCCGCACTCGTCATACTCCCCTACACAGTCGTCTATGTCATCGCACACCAAATCTCCATCATCATCGGCTAGACACCCGCCCCCACACACACCAAACACATCTTCTTGGTTTCCTGCACAGTCG